>Ga0310122_10001216_pt1 | contig 16538 bp, 11 predicted proteins | sample CB6_Bottom_1051__FD_203503 | JGI IMG/M metagenome (GOLD analysis project Ga0310122, IMG submission 203503) | Marine microbial communities from Western Arctic Ocean, Canada - CB6_Bottom_1051 | ecosystem: Environmental > Aquatic > Marine > Oceanic | place: Canada: Western Arctic Ocean | collected...
GCGGCGGCGCCGCCAAATCGTCCAGCAGGCCAAGTTGTTCGGCCATCATCCGACTCACGATCTGATAACCAGACTCGGTGAGATGAATCCCGTTGAAGGTCAACCTGCCGCCCTGCTCTGTTGCCCGCTGCGCCGTTGCCGAAAACAGATCCACGGCCTGAACGCCCAGTTTCTTTGCAACTTGGAGCACCCCCTCCGAATATTCCTTCAAGTCGCCGTTCCGAGCCGAAACATCCACCGTTGCCAACGAGGCCTCCTGCGCAACAGGAGTCACCAGCACCACTTGCGGCGGTGAGTTGCCGTTAAATTTTCCGGCACGCAACTCCCGCACAAAACTTTCCATTTTGTGATGAAAATGCCCCACCGCTGCGCTGCCTCGAAATGATTCATTCATCCCGTAGCAAATGAACACGATGTCGGCGCGGTTCTCGCGCAACTCGTCAACCAAGCGGGGAAATCCCATCGGACGAATCGGCTCGCCCACTTCTTCCGCCGGCCAAGCCATGTACCGGACACGCAATCGGTGAGCCGGGAAACGACTGTGCAGGAACGTCTCGAAATACCCGAAGAGATGCATCCTCTCGGCGAACGTGTTGCCGAGGATCACGATGCTGTCGTTTTTCTTTAGCGTGAGACCAGCCTGCGCTGTTGAGCCAACCCACAGCACAATCGCGGCGCAAATGAAAACAAAGTGCCTTGCTAAATTCATCGGATTTTTGTTAATCCGCCGATTTTACAGTATGCCGTGTGTCCATTATAATTTTCCGTGTTCTCCCTCTCCCCACCCCTCTCCCGCTGGGAGAGGGAGCTTGGCCAAGCGCGTTCGGCTTGATTCCTTCTCCCTCAGGGAGAAGGTGGCCGAAGGCCGGATGAGGGTGAAGCCTGGATGAATTTTCACGACGCACACTGATTGTTTGACGAATAAATAACGCTGACCGTCAGTCCACCGGGGCGCTGCCCCACCAGTTTTTGTTCGGCTTGTAGCTGGGGGCAAGATAGCTGGCGTGGCGTTTTTCGAGGCCGGCTTTGCCCTTGGTCTTTAACGACTCCCAGCGGGCGTTGCGCTTGGCCAAGTCGAACGCCGGGTCCGCAGCCGGGAGCTTGGCACCGGTGGCTTTAAGCCAAGCATCAAGCTTGGCCCGGAGCGCCCTAGCTTTGCGGGGATGCCGCTTGGCCAAGTCGCGTTGCTCGGCCGCGTCGTTGGCCAAGTGATACAGTTCGTCCCGACCGTCTTCGTGATAAAAAATGAGCTTCCAGTCGTCCTGCGTGATGATCGATGACGGCTCGCCGCCTTGGTTGCCGTAGTGCGGGTAATGCCAAAACAACGGCCGCTCGGCGATCGCGCCGCCGTTGAGCAACGGCACGATGCTGACGCCGTCGATGTCCTGTTTTTCCGGCACGGGAATTCCGGCAAGCTCGAGCAGCGTCGGGTACCAGTCGATGCCGTTGACCGGCACGGCGCTGGTCGAGCCGGCCTTCGTCACGCCGGGCGCGTTGATGTAAAACGGCTCGCGGATGCCGCCCTCCCACTGCCGCCCTTTGCCGCCGCGCAACGGCGTGTTGCTCGTCGAGTAAGCGTCACCGGAGGAGACACCGCCATTGTCGGAGGTGAAACAAACAATCGTGTTGTCGCTCAGGCCAAGCGCGTTGAGTTTTTGCAGCACGATGCCGACCGCGTCGTCCATCGCCTCGACCATCCCGCCGTAGATCGGGCAGTCCTGCACTTGGCGAACGGAGAGGCGCCGGTCAAAAATAAAACGCTCCCTGGCCAAGCCGGCGGCCTCGGCTTTTTCGCGGTATTTCTGCCACAGCTTGGGCGTGGTTTGGATCGGGCCGTGCACGGAGTAAAACGACAGGTAAGCGAGAAACGGCCTGTCGCGGTTGGCCTCGATAAATGCCGCCGTCTCGCGGCCAAGCCGGATCGGCAACGACTCGCCGGCGGGGCCGGAATCGAGGTTCGGATTTTTCCACGGCGAGAAGTAGCCACCGATCGGGCTGCCCTTGTCCCAGCCGCCTTTATTAATGTCGAACCCGTGATCCGTCGGCCACGATCCCTTGCTGCCGAGATGCCATTTCCCGGCGAAGAATGTCTTGTAACCGTTATCGCGCAGCACCTCGGCGAGGGTGATCTCCGAGGCGCGCAGGTTCCGGTCGTACGCTGCGGGCAGATGACTGTCGTGCCGTCCGCGCCCGCTCCACGCCTTGCCCGAAGCGTCGCCGATCCAAGTCGTGATGCCGTGCTTCGGCGGATATTTTCCGGTGAGAATACTGGCGCGCGACGGACTGCAAACCTGACACGTCGCGTACCCGCGCGTGAACTTCATCCCGCTGGCGGCGATGCCGTCGATGTGCGGGCTTTCGTAGTAGGTTGAGCCCTCATTGCTGAGATCGCGCCAGCCAAGGTCATCGGCAAGAATGAAAACAATGTTGGGCCGCCGCTTGGCTTCGTCGCCGGCAAACACATGCGCTTGGCCAAGCGACAGGCCAACGAGCACGACAGCGGAAAGTGTGTTAATTTTCATGGCAAGTCTCGCGTGAACCGCCAACCTAAACAGGGTGCCACCGGATTTCAACCCGAACCCGCAACAGACGCTTCATGCAAAGCACGAGATCAACCGTGAGCATCCTTGACCACTGTGCCGTGTTAATTACACTCTGGCGCATGCGACTCATTTTCATTCTGGCAACAGTTGTCGTTGCTTCCACTCTTGCGCCCAACCTCCGATCGGCGACCGCTCAAAAAGGGACGGCTTATTACACGGACTTCCCCGGCGTGAGCCGCACTTGGTTGCAAAATTCCCCCGCTCACCGAGTCCAAACCTGTGATCGCACGCCAGCAATAGTGCAGGCTCTATGCTAGTTTATACTACAGGCCGCATCAGGGCACTTATCACGTTGACGTGTGCTGCCGTCACTCTGGTCGAGCCACTTGGGGGCAACGATAGCGGCCCGTATGATGTGGTGATTTATGGCGGCACCTCTGCCGGCATCGCCGCCGCTGTGCAGGTAAAACGAATGGGGCGCTCGGTGGCTGTGATCGAACCCACGCACCGAATCGGTGGGCTGACTACCGGAGGACTCGGCTCGACAGACATCGGCAATAAAAAGGCGATCGGGGGCATCGCTCGGGAGTTCTACCGGCGCGTCCACCGTCACTACCAACTGCCAAAAAACTGGAAGTGGCAAACCAGCCAAGCTTACGAAAAAATGAGCAGAACCGCACAGACAAGAACAGAAAAACCATGTGGGATTTCGAGCCTTCCGCAGCGTTGGCGATCATGAACGACTTTGTGCAGGAGTATGACATCCCGGTCTATTACGGTGAACAACTCGACAGGACATCCATCGGGCCCGGCAAGCGACGCATCAGAGGCGTCACAATGCGAGAAGGACAAATCACCGCTCTTGTCACGGAATCCGGGAATACTTACCGGGGCCGCGTCTTCATCGACGCCACCTACGAGGGAGACCTCATGGCGGGATCAGGCGTTGATGCCACCGTGGGCCGCGAAGACAACACCGTTTACGGCGAGACACTCAGCGGCGTCCAGACGGCCAACGCGATTTATCACCAGTTCAAGCCCGGCATCGACCCGTACGTGACGCCCGGCAAAAAAGACAGCGGACTGCTCCCAGGCATCAACCCGTCCGGACCGGGCAAGGAGGGTCAGGGCGACGCCCGCGTGCAGGCTTACTGTTTCCGCATGTGCCTGACGGACCATCCCGGGAACCGAATTCCCTTCACCAAACCGTCCCGCTACGACCCGTTACAGTACGAATTATTGCTCCGCAACTTCGAAGCCGGGGAAACGAACATCCCGTGGATCAACTCCGCCATGCCCAACCGAAAAACCGATATCAACAACAAGCGCGGTTTTTCGACCGACTACATCGGCCTAAACTACGACTACCCGGAAGCAAGCTACTCCCAGCGCCGGGAAATCATCCGGCGCCATCGGACTTATCAGCAGGGACTCATGTGGACGCTGGCCAACCACCCGCGAGTTCCTGCAAGCATCCGGAAAGAAATTTCACGCTGGGGAACCTGCCGGGATGAATTTGAACGCGAAGACGGGTGGCAACAGCAACTCTACATCCGCGAAGCCCGCCGGATGATCGGCAACTACGTGATGACGCAACACAACTGCCAGGGCAAAGTCGTTGCCAAGCGACCCGTCGGACTGGCTGCCTACACGATGGATTCACACCATGTGCAGCGTTACATCGACAAACGGGGCCATGTGCAAAACGAGGGTGACGTCGAGATTGGAGGCTTCCCGCCCTACGCGATCGACTACGGGGCAATCGTTCCCCGGAAAGCTCAATGCAAAAACCTGCTTGTCCCGGTCTGCCTCAGCGCATCCCACATGGCCTTTGGCTCAATCCGCATGGAACCTGTTTTCATGGTGCTTGGCCAATCAGCAGCAACCGCTGCCGTCCAGTCTATCGAAGCAAAGAGCGCCGTGCAGGAGATCGATTACAACAAACTGCGGAGCCGATTACTCAAAGACCGCCAAGTGCTCGCTTGGATCGCCCCATAAGCCCAAGTGTTAGCGTTCGCTTGGCCGTGCCGCTCACCTGCTGCGCCGGCTACGTCCAAATCGTTCGCCCGCTGACGCGTAATAAAAAACGATGAAGAAAAACTTGGCCAAGCGCGCTGGCCTCACTGCTTGATGAGCCAAACTTCTGCCACTTGTATTCCGCGGCCGGTGATCCGCTGCCAAGTGAGTTCGAGCGTGCCGTTTTGCGTGGCTTCGCGGGGGATGACGAATTCGAGTGGGATTACTTCGAGCGGAAGCGCGTTCGTTGCCGGGGAGATCACGGCTGCGCTGTCGCTGTAGTTACTCATGTAGCGAACGCCATTTAGAGTGTGCCCGTAGGCTCCGTGAATCTCGTATGCGCGGTTGGCCACGAGGCGAATGGTCGCGCTGTAGCGGCCAAGATAAGTGACACGCACACGATAGGATGCCTTGGGATCGAGGTCGTCGTACCGGAGAGTCAGCGGTGTCTCGTACAAGGCCTCGCTCACATCGAGCCACAAAAGGCGGCTGGGGCTGTTTAGATCGAAGGCGTGATCTTCGCGGGGCGCGGTGATGCCGGCGGGGTCGTCCCAAAGGGGTTTGGGCTTGGCCAAGTGCGGTTGTTTCCACGCACAACCCAAGTCGTCGTAAAAGCCGCCGGGGCCGGGGTCTTCCCAGTCAGCGATGCGGGCCAAGCGGGCCAAGCGCACATCACCGTTGACGGATTTCTCCGGTGTGGAGGCCGACAATCGACCGTCAAGTATGGCGTTAAATTCATGCCCTAAGCAAAGTCGGTTGTTGAGCGGCGTGTCCAGAAAATCCAGCACGGCACCCCGTTCGGGGCCGGCGGCCTTGTAGTTTTCCACGTCCAACTGCGCGCCGATACTCTCGAAGAGTTCCGCCCCCAATGCCACGATTCGTTCTCTTAGTTTGTCGGTGGATTTGTCCTGATCCGGTTCGGCCAAAATTGCGCGTGCTTTTGCGATGGCTTTTTCGGCGCCCAACTTCGGGGCTGTTCGCAGAACAGCACAGGCTCGCTTTTCGATTGCGTTAGCCTTGAGAAGACGCAACCGCGTGTAGTGGTCGAAGTAGGCGCGCAAGAGGCATTCCTGAAAACGCCAGTTCGCCAACAGAGCTTCGTCGGCGTTATCCTCGAGTGTTCTCCAAAGTTTGAACGTCTTCTCGACGCCGGTGTTTTCGGCCAATGAGCCGGCGAAGTTTTCCTCAAGCATAAACAGGCCATCGCGAACCGTTTCGCCGATGTCCCAGCCGAAAAAAAAGCGGGCGTAATCGAGCATGATGCCTTCAACGTTGCGACTCGGATCCCAGCCAAGCGCAGTCCACACAACCTTGTTCACGTCATCTCCCACGCCGTCGGAGTAAGTCACGAAGCCGTCGGCATATTGATGGAACAAATTGTGAATTCGGGCTTGGCCTCTAGGCCGGGGAGCGAAGGGTTCGCGGCCAAGCGTTTGTGCCAAGGCTCGATCCCAACCCGGCACCGGGTATTGGGCGCGCACACAGTGGCCAATGTCGGGGTGGCGACGGATGGGGTATTGCGCCGGAACTCGTGCGCGTTGTTCGTCCGGCAAAATGCGCGACCAAGCGCCATACACGATGCCCGTGATCCAGTCGGGTTGTTCCCGCTGGAGATAGTCGAAGAACCAATTGTTGAGTTCGGGGCCAAAGCCCTGGTTGGAAACCCAAATGCCCAAGCCGGGATGCATCTCCCGAGCCTCCTTGGCCAAGCGCCCGGTCCACTCGATCATGAGGTCAGGACGCCGATGTGCCGTACCTCCGTCGCCGCCGGTTAGATAGAGATGGTCGAGGTGAGGAATGGCTCGGAGTGTGTTCAGTCGGCTCTTGATGGCAGCCAAAACCTGCTCGTCACTCTTCCCCTGCCCTCCCACCGCCTCCGTGAACAGCCAAAAATCGAAGCCGTAGTCGTCGCAAATTGCCGACCAAGCTGCGGCCATTTCCCCGTTAGTCACCTTGGCGTGCGGACCGTCCCGATTGTCCGGGTCGCCGAACGAAGTGGTTTCAAATGCGTTCGCCCCAAACACGGACATCTCCCTCATGTATTGCTCATAGTTGCCCGGAGTCCACGCATCGTAGCAATGAGCCAAGGCGCGAAAACTGATTTGATGTCCGCGATGCGGGTGATGCGGTGCCGTGGCAACCCGGTAATCTGCGGGCAACTCGAGTTGGCCGTCGGTCATCTTAAGTTTCAGCAATAATCGCCCCGCGGCAAAGAGCACCCCGCGTTCATCCTTTCCAGCCAAGACAACCACCGGAGTTTTGTTTGCGCTGCGAACAGCTATGGCAAACCCGTCGGCTTTCTCCGGCACATCCATCGCCTTGATAAAACCGCGAAGGCTTTCGGGCGAGTTGCCCGCTTGGCAAAGCAGAATTACGGGGAGTGTCTCATCGCCAAGCTCTGCGCGTTGGGGTAAATCGATGCCAGTGCGCTTGGCTATCTCCTCCGCGAGCATGCGTTGCGCCGACCTGACAACGATACCCTCGCCGATCGCAACGACTACTGCCTTGTTCAGATTCACACGGTCTGCAGCTTGGCCTGCAACCGTAGCGGCAAGACTCAGCAAAACAAGTGCGGCAGTTTTGCGGATAAACCGCAGAGACATCACATAGAATTTTCCCGACTCGGGGTCACAAAGGTACAACTTACTCATTACAACTTGGCCGCGAGAGTCGCAATCTACACGTGCTTGGCCAAGCGTAAAGACACAGCGAAAAAAAGTTTGAATTGCCCAAGCCAAGCCGATGTGGGACGATTTTCCCCGTTCACAGATGTTCATTGAAAAACGATTACGCACCATGCTCAAAAACAAAGCCCAAGTTGATCTCCGATCCCTCTTCACTATCACCGCGCTTCTTGCCCTCAGCGTGCTCACACCACCGTCGATGCATGCAGATCATCCGGGGTTTGCCGAGAACCCCGTAATCGTCGAGTACGACATCGATCCCACTTGGCCAAGCTACCCGGAGCATATTAGCCGGAAAGGCTGGGTTTCCGGCTTGGCGGTGGACGACAAAGATCAAGTTTGGTTTTTCAAAAAAGGCCCCGACCCGGTTCAGGTCTACACGGCAGAAGGCAAGTTTGTGCGCTCCTGGGGCAAAGGCGATTTCTCGAATCCACACCATCTGCGGATCGATTCAACGGGGAACATTTGGCTGGCTGATTTCGGATTGCACATCGTGCAGAAGTACACCCCGGAGGGCAAACTGCTGATGACGCTCGGGAAGCGCGGTGAAAGCGGCGAGGACGAGACTCACTTCTACCGCCCCACCGACATGGCCATCACAAAATCGGGCGACATTTTCATCACCGACGGCTACGGCAACCGGCGCATCGTGCACTACAGCAAGGAGGGTAAATTCATCAAGGCGTGGGGCGAGTTCGGCTCCAAGCCCGGCCAGTTTATTCTGCCGCACGCCATCGCGGTGGACTCCACCGGCAAACTATACGTGGCAGACAGGAACAGTGGTCGCATTATGGTTTTCAACCAACAAGGCAAATTCCTCGACGAGTGGAGCGGGTTGTTGATGCCTTGGGGACTCTCAGTCACAGACCGTGACGAGTTGTGGGTTTGCGGTTCATCGCCACATTGGTGGAAGCGCCACGAGAAGTATCCGGAATACAAGGATCAGCTTTTCATGCGTTTTTCCACCAAGGGCCGTGTGCAGCAACTATGGACCATCCCGCTGGGCGATATCGGGGAAAATAAAGACAATCCTGATGTGTCCCGCCTCAAACCCGGCGAAGCAGTGGGTGTGCATTGCATCGCGCAGGACTCGAAGGGAAACATTTACATCGGCGACATTTATGGCGAGCGTGCCCAAAAGTTTATCCCGGTACGCAACCGTCGGAAATAATGGCGTTGCCCACCGAATCGAAAGGGATGAATTCAAGTAATGCAGCAACGGCTGCCTTTCTGTTTGTAAGCTTGGTCTGTGCGGTCTTCTTTCGGCCATCTGCAGCACTTGGAGAGGAAGAAAACGCACCCTCAATTACCAATGTTACCGGCCGGCTTGAATCCGGAAAACCGGTTCGCATTGTCTGTTTCGGGGACAGCATTACAGGAGTTTATTATCACACAGGCAGTCAACGCGCGTGGTGCGACATGCTTGGCATTGCACTTGGCAAGGCATATCCAAAAGCGAGCGTTGAAATGATCAACGCCGGGATCAGCGGGCACACTACGGTGAATGCCCTCGCTCGAATAGAAAAGGATGTCGTCGCACTCAAACCGGATCTTGTTGTCGTCATGTTTGGCATGAACGATGTCACTCGGGTTAAGCCGCAGGTATTCCAGAAGAATACAAAACTGATTGCCCAACGCTGCCTCGACGCAGGCTCCGTCGTCGTTCTTTGCACCCCGAACTCGGTTTACAAAAACAAGTCACGCCCGAACGCCCGCCTGAAAGAATTCTCGCAACGCGTCAAGCAAGTGGGCAGCGAACTCAACCTAACTGTTGTCGACTGTTTTGAAACGTGGCAAACGCTTCGTCAGAAAGATGAAACGGCATGGATGCTGTTGATGAGCGACACCATTCACCCCAACTTGAATGGACACAAACGGTTCGCCGAGTTGATAACGCGAGCGATCTCCGGAAAGGATGTTCACCTCGGCAATGTCGAGGCAACCCCCGATGCACTGCATAAAATATTCAATCAACTCCAGACTGGAAATCCGGCCAAGTTGGTTGCGATGCCGCCATTCGATAATCTTGTGCCGGATGTGATGAAGGAGCTTTTTCCCAAGGCTCAATTTCAGGTTACCACTTGGCCAAGCGGAGGCAAAACGGTTAACGAGTTTAGCGAATGGGCCAAGCGGATTCGCGGGATGGCTCCGCATTTGGTCATCGTGGCGGTATCTGCGACGGCGACCAGCCGTTCAACCGAGCAGTACATCCGCAGTTATGAATGGGTGTTGAACTGGAGCTTTCATTTTGGCCATCGGGAATGGGATGTCATTTCTCTCCTCCCTCCTCTTGCCGATCTTGCCACCGAAAACGAACGAGAGCGTTTTCACTTGGCTCGGCAAATTGTGGTTGGCAAAGACCTTCCACTGCTCGTTCAAAACAAGGATGCCTCACTGTCTATAAAAGAGAACTTGGCCAAGTGGATATTCGCGCAGCACAAACAATGGGCGCAGGCTGCAGCAATTCAAAAGAGTGATGATGAAACTGCAGGCGTAACCCTCGAACGCGCCTCGGCAGCAATTCATTTTTCAGAGCATTTAATCGCAGACAAATACGCCTACCCGTACGGAATCGCAGCAGCAGACATCGACAAGGACGGCGATCTTGATCTGACCAGCGCCGACTATCAACCACACAACAAGCTGTACCTTTTCGAGAACGACAGCCAGGGGAACTTCAAGCGGCATCTCATCCAAAAGAATGACCCGGAGCGATTGGAACGACACATGATCGGCGACGTGGATGGTGATGGTGATCTGGATGTGGTGATCGTGAAGAACCTCCGGGGTCACCTTCTCTGGTTTGAGAACAGCGGGAAACCCACCGAAGGAAAGCTTTGGAAACGGCATGTGATCACCACGAAGCTACCTGGCGCTTATGACGTCGGGCTGGCGGACTTCAATCGGGATGGCCGCCTGGACGTAGCGGCGTCCAGTTGGATACTCGGCAATCAATTCGCCTGGTTCGAGAACGACGGTACCCCGGCAGACGGCCCGTGGAAGAAGCATATGATCGAAAAGGATACTCCAGAAACGCGCACGATGAGAGCGGCGGATTTCGACGGCGACGGCGATGCTGATCTGCTTGGCACCGTGCGACGGGCAGATGCGGTTGTGTGGTACGAGAACCGGACTCGAGCAGGTTCCGTCACATGGCAGAAGCATTTTATCGACAATGAGTCACGCTTTCCGGCACACGGCAATCCGGCAGACATGGACGGCGACGGCGACATCGATGTGGTGATGGCGCTGGGGTTTTATTTCAAACCGGATTCCGATGAATCCCACGCTTCTCGCAAGCGGGAAGACAACCAGATTGTCTGGTACGAAAACGACGGCACGCCCGCAACCGGTCCGTGGAAAAAACACATCATCCAACCGCAGTTCGATGATGCATTTGAAGCAGTTGCGGGAGACCTGGATGGAGACGGCGATATCGATGTCGCCGCAACGTCCTGGCGAAACCCTGGCCGGGTTGTCTGGTTTGAAAACCCCGGCAACGCCGCCGAAAAGTGGACGCAGCACTTGTTAAAGAACAACTGGCGAAGCGCAAATCAGGTCATCATTGCCGACCTAAACGGCGATGGAAAATTGGATATTGCAGCCTGCGCTGAACACGGCAGTTACGAGTTACGCTGGTGGCGAAACGAAGGGCACCCAGAAAAATAGGTGTCCCAACTGCAAGCTGGCTTCCAAGTAGAATTGCCCACAAAATCTCGCGCCGTGATTGAAAACAAACTGGGTGGATATCTCTTCCTTGAAGGCATTGAACCGTATAGCTGCGGTGTGCTGGCAAAAACCGGCTATGAGGTGGTGCACGTCACCCTGAAAGAATTGCTGCCGTGGCGGGATGGACTTGACCAGGCAAAGGCTTATTTGGAAAAACTCGGACTGACTTGTGATGGACTGTGCGGCGTGGAGTTGCGTTCACCCGAGGCTTTCAGCATGGATGGATTTTTTGAGTTCAACAAAGGTTACCGTGAACTGCTGGAGAACTGGGGGTTGATGATCGATGGGCATAACCCCGTGGCACGGACAAATGTGGCGCCGTCTCCACACGGGCCGGAGACAGTGTGCCTGCACGGTTTCTCGTTCGTAGCCCCTTCAGCAAATAGCGAAGATCAGACTTTTGTCATCGCTGGGGGTGGCGAAGTCCGTGGCGAACTTCTACCGGAGAATATTGTGCGCCGAAGTGATACCTGTTCAGCGGCGATGACAGAAAAAGCAAACTGCGTCATGGACATCATGGAGAACCGTCTGAACGGTCTTGGTGTCAACTGGAACCAAGTGACGACCACAAATGTTTACACAGTACACCCGCTAAAAACAATTTTGAATGAAATCCTGATTCCGAGAATGGGATCTGCGGCAATGATGGGGGTGACGTGGCATCACAGTCGGCCGCCAATTATGGAAATCGAATTCGAGATGGACTTGCGGGGTGTGGCACAGGAGTTTGTCATTTAACCAAGCGCACCATGCCTCATGCGGCAGTTAGAGAGTGGTTGATTTCCACGGTGTCAACCGGCTAAATACCCCAGACATGCCAAGCGACAGCATACCTAAAAAGACTGCGACCAGCGAAGCAACCTCAACGCCCCAGCGACTGCTCTCGCTCGACGCGTACTGCGGGTTGATCATGATCACGCTGGCCTTCTTCGGCTTCGGCTTGGCCAGGACGCTCAAGACACATCTCGGCGACGAACTTTTTCTGCTCGGCGGAACATTGAACAAACCATTTTTTATGCCAAACTCACAGCCCTGTGTTTCTGGCTGATTTGTTGGTGGATGTATCGACAGAAAATTTCAACAGAATTTAAACCACACACAAACAAATGTTTTATTTCAGGAAAATAACCATTCTATTGTCGTTGATCTTGATCATAACGCTACCGGACTCGCTGCAGGCCGCCCAGGAGAAACCGAACATCGTTTACATCATGGTCGATGACATGGGCTACGGCGACGCGGGGTGTTACAATCCAAAGTCAAAAATCCCCACGCCGAACATCGACTCACTGGCCAACGCCGGAATGCGATTCACCGACGCCCATTCGCCTGGGGCGCTGTGCCACCCATCGCGATACGGGTTACTGACTGGGCAACACCCGTTTCGAACAGATGTTTCGCTATGGCGGGAGCAACCTGTGATCCGGGAAGGACAGATGACGATCGCTTCGTTGTTGCAGTCGAACGGTTACCGGACGGCGATGGTCGGCAAGTGGCATCTTGGCTTTCAGGAAAACGGCTACGACAAACCGCTGCCCGGCGGCCCGGTGGATCGCGGTTTCGACTCGTACTTTGGCATTCGCGCCTCGACCGATATTCCGCCCTATTTTTACATCCAGGGCAACCGCGCCGTCGCGCCACCAACCGACCACATCAAAGCCAACAACAGCAAAGACTGGTCACCCATCCAGGGTGCCTTCTGGCGGGCAGGCGGGATTGCGCCGGGCCTGCAGTTGAAGGACGTACTGCCTCGTTTCACCGATGAGGCGATCACCGTCATCGAGGGTCACGCCAAGTCCAAAACCAAGAAGTCGCTGATGTTGTATCTCGCGTACCCGGCACCGCACACGCCTTGGCTGCCGTCGCCCAAGTTTCACGGTAGCAGCAAGGCCGGCATGTTCGGCGATTTCTTGGTGATGGTAGATGCCATGATCGGGCGCGTGCTCGAGGCACTCGACAAGGCCGGGATGAGCAAAAACACACTCCTGTTTTTCTGCTCCGACAACGGCCCCGTCTGGTACGACACCGACGTGCAGCGGCTTGGCCACGACTCCGTCGGTGATCTGCGCGGCATGAAGGCCGACGCGTGGGAAGGCGGCCATCGCATGCCGTTCATCGCGCGCTGGCCCGGAAGGATTCAAGCCGGATCGGTCAGCGGGCAGACGATCTGTTTTACAGATATGCTGGCGACATTCGCCGCGGTCGTGGATGCTGAGTTACCGCCGGACGCCGGGCCGGACAGCTTCGACATTCTCCCTGTGCTACTGGGCAAACAACCCGAGGCCAAGGCGATTCGAGGGCCGCTCGTGATCCCCGCCCGGCGCGGTATGATGTCGATCCGCTCGGGGCACTGGAAGCTGATCACCGGTCTCGGCTCCGGCGGTTTTTCGAAACCGGCCCACATCAAGCCCACGCCCGGCGGCCCCCGGGGTCAACTCTATCATCTCGGCAACGACCTAGCAGAAACCCACAACCTGTATCTGGAAAAACCGGATATCGTGAAATCTCTCCAAGCCAAGCTCGAGCAAATCCGCAACCAACCCAAAACCCGCCCCTGAAACTTTTGACCAGCCTCAAAAACAGAATCATGAAAAAACTAGCCCTTATCCTTTCGGTAATCTCATGCAGCCCGTTTGTTTCCGTTGAGGCAGCCAAGCCAAGCGGCGACCGGCCCAACATTGTTTACATCATGGCCGACGATCTTGGTTATGGCGACCTGGGTTGCTACGGACAAAAGCTCATCCAGACGCCGCACATTGACCGCTTGGCCAAGCGCGGCATGCGGTTCACCGATTTTTATGCCGGCTCGACCGTTTGCGCCCCGTCGCGGTGCGTGCTGATGACCGGCCTGCACACCGGCCATTGCTTCATCCGCGGCAACGGCAAGGACAACCTTCGACCGGAAGACGTGACCGTGGCGGAGGTGCTCAAGCGCGCCGACTATGCGACCGGACAGGTCGGCAAGTGGGGCCTTGGCCACGAGGGGACGACCGGCCTGCCGACCCGGCAGGGGTTCGACTTTTTTTACGGCTACCTCGACCAGCATCACGCGCATCTTTACTACCCGACGTTCCTCGTGAAGAACGAAAAGCGCGTCAAGCTGCGCAACATCGTCCCCGACGAGGGTCAATGGGGTCAGGGTGTGGCCAGCAAGAAGATCGATTACAGCCCGGCGTTGATGATGGAGGAGACGCTAGGTTTCATCGACGCGCACAAGGACGAGCGTTTTTTCCTGTACCTCGCCTACACGCTACCGCACGCCAACAACGAGGCCCTCCGCAAAACCGGCGACGGCACGGCCGTGCCGGATCACGGCATTTACAAAGACAAAAAATGGACGAAACAAAACAAGGGACAGGCCGCGATGATTTCGTACCTCGACCAAATGGTGGGGCAGGTTGTCAGGCGACTCGAGGCGCACGGGCTGGACGAAAACACGATTATCTTTTTCACGTCCGACAACGGCCCGCACAGCGAGGGCGGAAACAACGTCGGCTTCTTCGATGCCAACGGCCCGGTGACCGGCATCAAGCGCGCCATGTACGACGGCGGCATCCGCGTGCCGATGATCGTCCAGTGGCCCGGCCACGTGAAGGCCGGCACCACAACCCCACTCATGGCTGGCGCAGTCGATTTCATGGCCACTGCCGCCGAGATTGCCGGCGTGAAACTGGACATGCCCACCGATGGCATCAGTTTTCTGTCCACACTGCTCGGCAAGAATGACCAACAGAAAAAGCACGACTACCTCTACTGGGAATTCTACGAGCAAGGCTCCAAGCAGGCGTTGCGCGCCGGTAAATGGAAAGCCGTCCGGCGCCCGATGATCACCGGCCCCATCGAGCTTTACGACTTGTCAGAGGACATCGCCGAGAAAAACGACCTGGCCAAGCGCTACCCGGAAATCGTCTCGAGCTTCGACCTGAAGTTCACCGAGGCGCACGCCCCAAGCAAGCGCTGGCGCTCCAGCGGCAAACCGCGCGACGGCAAACGCGAACGCTCTGAGGGCCGGTAGCTGCAATTAAACACGACCAATCACCCACCCCGCTTGGCCAAGGCCTTGCGGATCGCCCTGGCCTCGGCAGCGGCATCAAAGTCCGGATTGGCTTTCCTTGGCACTGGCGCGCCGGTTTCTTTTCGCCAATCAACGAGTAACTTGTGCAGCTCCTTCACTTTCTCCGGGTTTGCCTTGGCCAAGTTTCGCCGTTCACCGATGTCGTCTTTCAGGTTGTACAGTTCGAGAGCGCCGTCCTCGAAATACTCGTGGAGTTTCCAGTCGCCCAGGCGCACGGCGCTGCACGGACGCGTGCGGAACAACGGGTCACGCTGCTCGCTGATCACCTTGTACGCCTGGAGGTACGCCGGGAAATGCCAAAACAACGGCCTCGGCCCGACGCGCTTCGCCTCGCCCTTAATCACCGGCAGGATACTGCGTCCGTCCATCGGCTGATCCGGGCGCTTGGCCTTGGCCAAGTCAAGGAACGTCGGGTAAATATCGACGCCGATGATCGGCTCGGCGGTGGACTGCCCCGCCTTCACCGTGCCTGGCCAGTTCACGAAGAACGGCACCCGGATGCCGCCTTCGTAGTAGTTGCCCTTATAGCCCCAGAGCGGCGCCATGTCGGTCGCCGGCCCGTAGCCGCCGTTGTCGGAGAAAAAGAAAATCACCGTGTTGTCGCGCTGCCCAAGTTGATCGAGCTTGGCAATGATTTTGCCGACTCCCTCGTCCACCGACTGGATCATCGCCGCCATCGTCGCGTGCTTGTGCAACTTGCCCGGGCGCTTGGCCTCGTACTTGGTGATGATCTTCCGCTTGGCCTGAATCGGCGTGTGCACGGCGTAATGCGCCAGGTACGCGCACCACGGTTTCCCTTTGCTGCCTTCGATGAACTTGATCGTCCTGTCGGTGAGCACGTCGGCGAGGTATTGGCCGTTCGGCCCAAAGTGACTCCGGAAACCGGGCAGCTTGGTGTGCTCCACCTCAACATCGAATCCCTGCTCCCCCGGCGTTGTGCCGAGGTGCCACTTGCCAAACATGCCGGTGCGATAGCCGGCCTGCTGCAGCGACTCCGCCCACGTGATGATGTCCGGCCGGAGCGTCTTCGTCCCGGCGATGTGCTCCAGCCGGCGATGCTTGGCCGAGCCCCGGGGCGTTGTGCCGACGTTGAAAATCTCGTGGCGCGGCGTGTATTGCCCCGACAATAAACAGGCCCGGGCCGGCGCACAGTTGGCCGAGCAGGAATAGGCGTTGGTGAAAACCATCCCGCCCTTGGCCAAGCGGTCAATGTTCGGCGTCTCGTAAAAATCCGACCCCATGTAGCCGGTGTCCCGCCAGCCGAAGTCGTCGAGAAAAATGAACAAAATATTCGGCCGCTGCTCCGCTTGGGCAGCCAAGCCAAGCGCCAGCACTGTAATCGTCAGAAGTCGTTTTCTCATGGTTAATTATTCTTGGGGCGCAGCATCCTTGCGTCCACATCTTTTCGCCACTCACGCAGTTTTGCCAGTAACTTCGCTGCCTTCTTCGGCCGGACTCGTGCCAGGTCGTTTTGCTCGCCGATATCTTCCT
>Ga0310122_10001217_pt1 | contig 16526 bp, 15 predicted proteins | sample CB6_Bottom_1051__FD_203503 | JGI IMG/M metagenome (GOLD analysis project Ga0310122, IMG submission 203503) | Marine microbial communities from Western Arctic Ocean, Canada - CB6_Bottom_1051 | ecosystem: Environmental > Aquatic > Marine > Oceanic | place: Canada: Western Arctic Ocean | collected...
CTTTCGGCTATCATGCTGCGAAAGATGTTGCCCGTGCAGACAAAGAGGATCTCTTTCATCGACATTGCGCTTTCGAGATGGATATCGTCGTGATGGCCTATTGGGGCTTTTGCGTCTGCCGTCACCCGCCCCTCAGCACGAATAGCCCCCGTCGACCACGATATTTTCGCCCGTGACATAGGCCGCGGCCGCTGAGGCGAGGAAGACGACAGCTCCCTTGATGTCGTCGCTCCCGGCCATTCGGCCCAGGAGGGTGTGCTGGTTGTAGCGCGTGCGAAACGACTCGGGCGCCTCACCGGTGTCAAAGCCGCCCGGTGAAACGGCGTTGACGCGGACATTGCGGGGGCCGGCCCACGCCGCCAGGTATTTTGTCAGGCCAATGAGGCCATGCTTGTGGAAGTGGTAATCGGGAGGGGTGGTCATGTCCGTGCCGTCGTAGAGGGCGAAACGGGGTGCGGCCACACTCTGGATCGAGCCAATGTTGATCGCGCAGCCGCTGCCGCGCTCCATCATTGGTTCGAGGAAAGCTCGGCAGACGGCGAATAAGCCCGTCGCGTTGACCTCCATCGACTCCCGCCAGCGGGCAAGGGAAGCATCGTGGTCATGCACGGGACGGCTGACGGCGTTGTTGACCAGCACGTCGACAGAGCCAAAGCGCTCGGCCAGACGCTGTCGCAGAGCGAGGATGGAATCTTCGTCGGCCTGGTCGTACGTTTCCGCGCTGACCTGCAGGCCGCGTTCTTCCATCGTGCTGGCGGCCTCGCGGCAGCGGCTTTCGCCCCTGGCGGCAATGACCACATGGGCGCCGGCCTCGGCGAGGGCCTCGGAAATGGGGAAGCCATAGATGCCGTAGCCGCCGGTGACCAGGGCCACCTGTCCGGTCAGATCAAATAGTTTGGTTATATGCATGAGCTATCTATAAGTCACCGAATATATAACTGCTCCGTGTATGTCGCCACTGCTTGACGTGTCCACCCCGGTTCCATCCTCTCCCCCTTGACCAACGCCCTGAAACTGCCAACATTTACCGTCAAGGGAGGATGCGAACATGGCCATTCCAAAGCGCACATTGGGAAGCACCGGAGTCGAAGTCACTGCCCTCGGACTGGGGGGCGTCTGCTGGAATCTCGCCGACGAGGACGCTCAGGCTGTTGAGGTCGTCCACCACGCCATCGACCGGGGCATCACCTACCTCGATGTGGCCAGCGGCTACAAAGACAGCGAGCGCCGCCTCGGACTCGCCCTCAAGGAGCGCGACCGCGATCAACTGTTCGTGGCCACCAAGTGCATCCAGCGATCCGGCGATGACGTCAAGCAGGAGATCGCAAAAAGCTTTGCCGACCTCGATGTGGACGTCATCGACCTGATTCAGCTCCACGCCATCGACCAGGAGGACGACCTCTCCGAAGTACTGGCTGCGGACGGCGCCCTCCGCGTCATCGAGGAGTACCGCGAGGCCGGCAAGATCCGCTTCGTCGGCCTCACCGGACACACCCATCCCCAGGGCTTCGTGCGCGCCATGGAGGAGTACGACTTCGACACCCTTCTGAACCCCATGGGAGCTGTTAACCGGGTGTGGAACGATTTCTCAGAGATCACCCTTCCCGTGGCGCGGGCCAAAGGGATGGGCGTAGTGGGCATGAAGGTGATGGCCTACGGCCAGGTACCAGCCGCCGAGCGGCCCGCCTTTTTGCGCTACACCATGTCTCTCCCCCTCGACGTGGCCATCGTCGGCATGGACACAGTCGCTCAGGTGGAGGAGAACGTGCGGATAGCGGAGTCTTTCGTGCCGCTGTCACCCGAAGAGGAGGAGGAACTGCTGGCCACCGCCCTCGAGTTGGTTCCCACGGCCAAGAAGGAACTCTGGTGGTTGCCGCAGCAGCGCCTGGCCTCATGACCTCCAGGTCAGTGCCATCCCGGCTCGACGCCTTCATTTCTCCGATTCACTTACGCCGCGGGGCACTAGTTTTTCCCCGACAGGTCGTAGGCGATCAGCCTGTGGTGATCAGCGCAACGTCCGCAGATCGCCCTGGCGCACGGTGAGGCCTTCGCCGTCGAAGCGGTTGAGCAGCGCGAGGGCGTATCTCCTGTTGCTGCCGATGAGCTCGCGGAATTCCGACACCGTGATCTCCGCCTTCTGCCGCAGCTCGTGGCGCAGCTTCTCCCTCACGACTTCCACTGAATCCCGATGGACAACCAGGGTCGGTTCCAGAAAAACGACCGCCCCCAGCCTCTCCAACGCGCGCAACACACTCTCGATTTCCTTGTTACCGGCACCCAGATGTTCCGCCAGTTGGGAGATGTCGGGCATGTGGGCGAAGTCGGCTTTCTTCAGTTCGCCTTCGATCGAGTCCCTGAGTTTTTCCTCCTCTGGCGAGAACCGTATCTGATGCGCCGCCAGGCGCACCGCGGAGCCGTCCACGGTGATGGTCCCCTTCCGCTCCATCTCCTTGAGCACTTGCTCGAAAAGGCCCATGGGAATCCCCCGCCCCGTCCGCGCCCGCAGCTCTTCGCGATTGAGTCCGCGCTTGAGCGGATTGTCCGCGTGAAACGCCGCCAGCCCCGTTTCGGCCCGGGTCTGGAGCGAGTTCCAGCGCTCGGTGTGCGCCAGTCCCTCACCCCGGTCCACTTGGACCCGAATCGCCAGCCCCGCATCGACCAGCTCGTCTGCCGCGGCTCCGACGCCCGGCAGATTCAGACCCAGGTCCCCCGCCAGGGCGCGCATGTCGACGGCGTCGGCGCGGGCCAGCAGCAGCTTGGCCGCCATCGCCTGGACGATGTCCTCCCCCTCCAGTGCCTCGAGTTGCGCTGATATGCCCGTTTCCGATTGCCGGTGCTTCACGGGATGAGGTTCTAGGATCGTGCCCCCGCCGATGGTCAGGGCCGGCGAGTATCGGCGAATGACGAAGCGGTCTCCCCACACCGCCACCGCCGGCGACTCGAGGCGAAGCTGCACGAGCCCGGACTCCCCCGGGGCCAGCACATCGCGGTCCAGTAGGGTTACGCGCGCCATCACTTCCCGCGTGCCCAGATGCAGTCTGACCCGGGTTCGCTGCACCATCACCTTGGGGCATGAAGTGAGCAGTTGCAGGCGCGCGTCCAACATGTAGGTCGTCTCGAAGAAGCCCGGCTCGGTCAGTAGGTCCCCCCTGTCCACCTCCCCCTGCTCCACGCCCGGGAGATTGACCGCCGCCCGGTCACCGGCCCCCACCTGGTCGACCTGCAGACCGTGTCGCTGAAGGCTGCGAACCCGCAGCTGCGTGCCCGACGGCTGCACCACTACGGTATCTCGACCGCCGAGTTGACCCGCGAGGACAGTACCGGTACACACGAGGCCGAATCCTTTGACCAGAAAGGAGCGGTCCACGGGAAGCCGAAAAGGTCCTTCGCGCTTGCTCTCCTCGGTGTCGGCGACCATTTCCAGCAACGCCTCCTTCAGCTCGGGCAAGCCCTTTCCGGTGAGCGCGGATACGCGAAACATCTGAGCTCCTTCCAGAAATGTCCCGGCCACCAGCTCGCACACGTCGTCCTCGACCAGCTCCAGCCACTCGTCATCGACTAGGTCTACTTTGTTGATGACGACAATACCCCGCTTGACCCCCATCAGCTGCAGGACGTCGAGGTGTTCCCGCGACTGGGGCATGACGCTGTCGTCAGCGGCGATCAGGAGAAGGGCGACGTCGATGGTGCTCACCCCCGCCACCATCGTCTTGACGAAGCGCTCGTGACCGGGCACATCGATAATAGTCGCGTCCTCCCCCATAAAGGCGAAACCCAGCTCAATGGTGATCCCCCTTGCCTTCTCCTCAGGGGCCTGATCGGTGTCGGTGCCGGTCAGCCCCTTTACCAGGAGGGTCTTGCCGTGGTCGATATGGCCAGCGGTACCGATGACGGTGTGACTCACAGTGCCTGTCTCGTGTTTGGGTCCGGGAAAAGAAAACCAGCGGAGGCGACGTGTCGGCGAAAAAGGCGCCGCCGGAAAGATATCGGAGATCTCCGACGGTCACAATGGAGACCGCGTCGAGCCCACCCGCAGTCGCACTTGTCGCAGCGCGCCCGGAACTCGTCGATGGCGCCGATCGCATCTCCCTTCATACCCTCCGGGCCCTTGATGAGGTACGGGATCCGCCTATCTTGAAAGTCGTCTGGCTTGAAAATCGCCTGGATGCGACACTGGCCTACCTGCTGCGAACCCGACCCCCCGGGAGAATGCGCCATGCATCTGAAGCACATGCGCCCATACCAGCTGCGCCGCGCCACGGCCGACAACTGGCCGCTCCTGGTGCCGGCTGGCTGTGTCGAGACCCACGGGCCCCATATGGCCATCTCCCACGACACCATCATCGTCGAGGAGATCTGCGATCGCGTCGCCGAGCGCATCGACGCCGCCATCGCCCCGTCCTTCGATTACGGTCCTACCGGGTACGCCCTTGGCGGGCCGGAGGACGGGACCATCGATCCAGACTACGCCGCTTTCAGCGCCTACGTGAAAAGTATCCTGCGAAACTTTCTCGAGATGAAGTTCCAGCGCGTTTACGTCATCATCATGCATCAGGGCATGGAAGCTCCCCTGGCGCTGGCCTTCAAGAAGGCGGCCGCCGAGCTCTCCTTCGAGACCGCCCTCGAGCGCTATCCGCGCGGCTGGTGGGGAGAGGAAAAAAGCATGAAGGCGGCCAGGGACGACGACGCTCTGGGTCGCATTCACGTGCACCCCATGATCCTGCCCGCCGCATCGCCGCCGGCGGGCGGTGACCACGCCGGCTACAACGAGACCTCTTTCCTCATGGCCACGCGCCCAGAGCTGGTCGAGCAGGGCCGACTCGGAGATGACGCCCCCTGGTACTGTCGGCAGGACGAGGAGAAAAACAGCTGGACAGCCAACGTCGCCCACGGACAGGAGATGGTGAACGCCGTCGTCGATGCCTGGGTGGAGATGCTGGGAGGGGAGAAGTAGGCTTATGGCGGAACTGCTCCACATCGAGCCCGAGCGGATGAAGGGCAGGCACGTCAGCCGGGCCGTGGAGGCTCTTCGACGCGGCGGCGTGCTCATCTACCCCACCGATACCGTCTACGGCCTGGGTTGCGACATCACCGAGAAAAACGCTATCGATCGAATTCGTCTGATCAAGGGCCGGGAAGCGAAGAAACCGATGTCGATTATCTGTTCGGGGCTGACCGACATAAGCCGGTACGCCCGGGTCAGCAATTTCGCCCACCGAATCCTGAAACGCTGTCTGCCCGGTCCCTACACCTTTGTGTTGCCGGCCGCGAAAGTGACCCCTCGAATCTTGCAGAGCAAGCAGAAGACCGTTGGCGTCCGCATCCCCGATCACCCGGTGCCGATGGCCCTGGTGAATGAGTTGGGGAATCCCATCGTCACCACCAGTGCCAACCGTAGCGGCTTGGACGTGCTGACGGATCCGCTGGAACTAGAGAGCGAGCTGGGACACCAGGTGGATGTCATCATGGAGTGCGGCCACCTGCCGGTGCTCCCCTCCAGCGTCATCTCACTCATCGGCGACGAGGTCGAAATTCTCAGGGAGGGAGGAGGGGATCTGTCGTTGTTCAGAGAGCAGGTGTGAGATCCAGCCGCTTGCGATTAGTGCTGTCCCAGTATTCGCTTTGGAGGCGAGGCCCGGACGCATTCCCGAATGCGATACTCGGACCGGCCCTTAAGGTTGGGGGTAAGGTTTGGGGTCGGGGCCGGCCTTGGCTTCCTCTCCCTCTTCTCCATCCTCCTCTTGGGCTTCGAAGTAATCACCGTACATCTCGACCAGTTCCGGCGTGTCTTTCACGAATACCCGCCACTCTTCGACGACAGCATCGAGATCGACGCATTTATGACAGGTGATCAGCAGGTTGAGTTGATTGATGCCCTGGTAGCCGCGGTCGTAGCAGGTTTTGCACTTTTTCTTGGTCCGGTGCTTCAGCGCCATTTCCTTGGCTATGGGCACGTATTGATCCGGCAGCTTGGGTACGTCGTCCAATGATACCTCCTTATGCGTCGATTGCGCCCTGGTCGATGCGCTCTGTGGGATGAGAAGAAAAATGACCCAATCTGTAGCCGTTGGCAATGCGACTGCCGCGGCGATCCTGAGTTTGTTCCTGCTGGCGGGGTCGGCTTCCTCAAGTCAAGCCAGCTCCCTGACCCCGTACGAGTCCCGCACGGAATTCCTCCTGACGTCCCCCGCCAGCACCTCGTCCGGCCTCTACGGCTACGTCAACCCGGCCCTTCTCGCCTACGTCGACGCGATGGAAACCACGTTCTCCTGGACCGACGAGTCGGGTGGACCAACGCCCGTGAACGACTGGGGGGTCTTCAGCGCCGTACCTCATATGGGGTTTGGCGTCCTCCACCGGGAGCTCGAGGGCGTGGGGGGATTCAACGACTACCGCCTCGCCGTTGCCAGTGGCGATCGCAACGCCAGCGCCGGGTTTGCCTATGGCTGGTCGAGCGGCGGTGACCGGGCCGGGGCGCCCGCAAGCGTCCTCGTCCTGGGTACGCTGCTGCGCCCGTCGCCGCGGATCTCGCTGGGGCTGACCTGGACTTCGACGCCATCTCTCGATGCCCGCGAGGGGGTGGCTGACCTCGCCCTGCGGCCCCTGGGGACCGACCGTCTGACGCTGTTTTCCGATATCGCCATGGCCAGCGACCGGGCCGGAGGCGGCACCGTGTGGAGTGCCGGTGCGGCGCTGTCCCCATGGCCGGGCTTTCAACTCGCGGCGCGCTACCTCGACAGCCGCACCCTCAGCTTCGGACTCAACCTGGATCTGGGACATCTCGGCTTCCACAGCCAATCCCGCTACAACCGCGGCAGCAGCGCTGCCGGCAGGCGCGACCGCACCCGCAATCTTTACTCGTTGCGCCTAGGGGGACGGCGACTCGACGGACTCTCCTTCCTCCACCGCAAGCAGCCGGCGTACGTCGATCTCGAGCTCGCGGGAGCGCTCCGACACCGGCGGTTTCCGCTCTTCGACTCGTCGCACAGCCTGCTGGAGATCCTTACCCTCATTCAGCGCGCCGAGCTCGATCCTCGCGTCGGCGGCATCGCCATCAACCTGTCCGGCATCCAGCTCAGCCACGAGAAAGCCTGGGAGCTGCGTCGCCGACTCGAGGAGTTCCGCCAGTCCGGGAAGGGCGTCGTCGTGTATCTGGACCGCGTGCGCCTCAAAGGCTATCACCTCGCCTCGGTCGCGGACCGGGTGGTGATGGATCCGGCCGGCATGATTGCGCTCGAGGGACTCGTGGCCGGCTCCACCTACCTCAAGGGGGCGTTGGACAGGATCGGCATTGGCGTCGAGGAGTGGCGATTCTACAAGTATAAATCCGCCCTCGAGACCATCGCCCGCGACGGCATGTCGGACGCCGATCGGGAGCAGTGGCAGACGCTCGTGGACGACACCTACGGCCTGGCGCGCGACGACATCATCTCCTCCCGCGGTCTGAGTGCTCAGGTGTTCGACCGTCTGGTCGACGACGTCACGCTCTTCCTTCCCGAAGACGCCATCGAGCACGGCCTGGTCGACACCCTGGCCCGCTGGCCGGCGATGGACGAGGTCGTGGTCTCGCTGGAGGGGAGTGGGAGACCGCGTCTGAAGCCGGCTGCCCTCACCCCACCGGCGGAAGACAGCTGGAGTGAGCCGCCCCGAATCGCGGTGATCTACGCCCTCGGCGTGTGCGCCATGGACAGCGGGATTAACGCCCGGCGGCTGGTCGGAGATATCCGCCGGGTCGCCCGGGACGATCGCGTCCGCGCCGTGGTGCTGAGGGTCGACTCCCCCGGTGGCGATGTGCTGCCCTCGGACCTGGTGGCCGAAGCCCTGCAGGAGTGCCGGGAGGAGAAACCCGTAGTCGTCTCTCAGGGCTCGGTGGCGGCCTCTGGAGGCTACTGGATCTCCCTGAACAGCGACGCCATCGTCGCCGCGCCCAATACGATAACCGGGAGCATCGGCGTCATCGGGGGTTGGATCTACAACAAAGGCATCAAGGAGAAGCTGGGACTGACCACCGACCATGTGCAGGCGGGCCGACACGCCGACCTGGGTTTCGGCATGTCCCTCCCCTTCCTGCCCGGCATGCTGCCCGACCGACCGCTGGACCAAGCTGAGCGGCAGACGATGGAGCGAACCATCCGCGGCATGTACGGCAACTTTGTGCAAAAAGTCGCGGCCGCCAGGGGTCGCACCGAAGCGGGAATCGACAGCGTTGCCCAGGGGCGGGTCTGGTCCGGAATCAGGGCTCGCGATGCCGGCTTGATCGACCAGCTGGGAGGTCTCGACACGGCGGTGCGACTGGCCAGGGAAAAGGCGGGGATCGGCGGCGAAGACCGGGTGCGGATCGTCGAATATCCCCGCATGGCCTGGTTCAACCCCAGCGCCATTCGCGGCATGGTGTGGCCCAGCCTCTTCGCCACCTCCCCTGTCCGTCCGAATGGAAGTGGGGCGATTCTGGAGGAGTTTCAGTTCCGCCTCGACCACAACGGCCATCCCCTGTTGATGCTGCCCATGAACCATCTGGGAGGAGACCTCGTTGATCCTTGAGCGCGTTGGCGCTGCCTGCTCCGGGCTGACCGCGGCGCTCAAAGCTTACTATTTCGGGAGCGTGATTATGACTGAGGAGGACGGACGCAGGATATACGCTGAGATGGGCGCCACGCCTGTCATCAACGCCATCGGCAACAGGACTTTGCTGGGTGGCTCCGCCCCCTCCGCGTCGGTGCGCCAGGCCATGGAGGCGGCCAACCGCTATTACGTGGACATGGGCGAGCTACTGGAAAGCACGGGCGACGTAATCGCGCGGCTGTTGGGATGCGAGGCCGCTCTGGTCACGCCGGGCTGCGCCGCCGCCCTGCTGCTGGGCACTGCGGGCTGCATGACCGGCGACAACGAGGAGAACATGGGCCGCCTGCCGGATGCCACCGGCATGAAATCGGAAATCCTCATCCAGAAAGCACAGCGCTACAAATACGACCGCGTCGTTCGCATGGCGGGGACGACCCTGGTGGAAGTAGGCGGCGACTCGGGCGCGACCGCCGACCAACTGGCGGCAGCCATGGGAGCCGACACGCTGGCCGTTCTCTATCCCGCCCTTGGTTTACCCGAGGGAGACATGCTATCCCTGGAGGAGACCATCCGCGTCGCCCACCAAGGCGATGTGCCGGTTATCGTCGACGCCGCCTACCAGGTCTACCCGGTAGAGGGGTTGCGGCGTTACACCGACATGGGAGCCGACCTGGTGGGATACGGCGCCAAGTACATCGGTGCCCCCAATTCCAGCGGCATCCTGTGCGGACGGGCCGACCTGGTGCGGGCCGCGCGTCTGCACAGCTTCGCCAGCTTTGAAATTCTGGAGGTGCCGGGCTTTGGCCGTCCGCTGAAGATAGACCGTCAGGAGGTCGTCGCCGTGGTGGTCGCTCTGCGGGAATGGCTGGAGATGGACCACGAGGCGCGATACGAGGAGGCCAGCCGCCGCGGGCTAAAGTTGCGCCGGGCCCTGAAGGCGCGGATCCCCGGCATCGAAATGGAGCCCAGCGCCGAGAATGCTCAGGTCGCGAACCTGACGGTAAAAGTGGGAGCCCTGGGAAAAGATGGAAATGTCATAGCTACGCAGCTGCGCCAGGGAAATCCCAGTATCTGGGCCGATGCCGACGGTGACGCCGTGTGGTTTTCCATGCACACGCTCGCTGATGGGGACGAGGCTGTAATCGCGCAGCGCCTGAGCGCAATACTGGAATAATTGAGCGCAATACTGGAATAGCAGCCCGCTGGCGAGCTTCGGTAGCTGCCCGCAGATGCAGTGGCCTTGACGGAGTGAGCCCGCCAAAGCCGCCGACAGGCCGCCGGGGCCCATCGCAGCTGAATGGGCCTGGTCAAATGACTGGTCAGGCCCAGGCGCCCTTCGCCATGATTCCACCATCCACGCACACGGACTCACCGGTCATGAAGGAGGCCCGGTCGCTGGCCAGGAACAGCACCGCATGGGCGATCTCGGCGGGCTGACCGACGCGACCCATGGGATGGACGGCGGCCATGCCCTTACGCATCTCCTCCTGATCCCCGCCGATGGCGTCCAGCGCTTCCTCGACCATGGGAGTGTCGATGGTGCCCGGATTGACCGCGAGCACGCGGATGCCGTCCTCGGCGTACTCCAGCGCCAGCTGCCGCGTCAGCGAGAGGATGCCGCCTTTGCTGGCGGCGTACGCGGAAACACCCTTCGCCGACTGCAGACCCTGGACGCTGGCGGTGTTGATGATGACCCCGCCGCCGCGCTTCTTCATCTCAGGTATGCACAGGCGCGTCATCAGGAAGTAGCTCTTGAGGTTCACCGCTATGATGCGGTCCCACGACTCCTCAGGTAGCTCGTGTGCCGGCAGGTAGCTGTCGGTGGGCTGGATGCCGACGTTGTTGCACAGCACATCGACCCCGCCGTATGTGGAGACTGCCGCGCCCACCGCTGCTTCACAACCCGGGGACGTGGACACATCCGCCCGCACAAAGCGGATTTCTCCGCTGCCGCCCGACGAAACCGCCAGCTCTTGGGCCGCCAGCTTCTCTCCGGCCTTCTCGTCCACGTCGGCGCACACCACCCGCGCGCCCTCGCCGGCAAAGGCTTCGCAGATCGCCTGTCCTATGCCCTTGGCGCCCCCGGTCACGACGACGACCTTGTCGGAAAATTCACCCATGGCTTTTAATAGTCGCTCACCCACTCAGGGCGGGGGTGGCGAGACCCGACGACGACCGCGGCCGCCACTCTTGCCGCTGCTGCTGTCGTCACTGCTCTGGCCGTACGCCGTCTCGCTGAGCAGGAAGGTCTCAATCACCGGGGCAATGTACGGCAATTTCTTGATGAAGGACCGACGACTCTCACCCTTGGCCTTGGCTCCATCTGCCGCGGGGTCAGCCGCGGGGCCAGCCTCCTGGGGATCCTTTTCGGACTCGGGACTTCCCTCTGCCATGCGCTGTCTCCTTTATTTGCTGCTTATCCGTTCTATACCTGCTTTATCCCTCTGGTTGCATAAGAACTGCTGATTTCAGGCTATGAACTGCCACATTGTCACTTGCGGTGCCGCTGAAAAGTGGGGTTTTTGGTGTGTGCGAAGACACCGATCCCCCCTATTCAGGAGGACACCGCAAGTGAAGTTTAGCAAGCAAGCAATTTTGGCCCGTTTCCGCAAGATGCCGGTTATCCGTTTCGAAGACCAGCAGCTTACTTCGTTTGGTGGCGTGATTGTTTTTCTGGCCCTGTTTCAGCATCTGGATCTGAAAGCTCGACTCAAGGAATGCTTCCAGCACTTGAAGGGTTCGCCCATCTTTGGACCGCATCGCATCGTTTTGGTGCTCATCGTGCATCTGTTGTTGGGCTTCCGGCGCTTGCGGGACGTCGACTACTACCGGGATGATCCACTGGTACAGCGGCTGCTGGGCCTGCGTCGTCTGCCCGATGTGGCCACCATCTCCCGTGCCCTGAAGGTCATGGATCGCGAGAGTGTCGTGCGGGTTCGCCAGCTTTCCTCCACGTTGGTAATCGAGGGCCTGCAGCGGGAAATGTTCCCCCGCTTGACCCTGGATTTTGATGGCTCGGTGACGTCCACCCAGGGACACGCCGACGGCACGGCCGTCGGATTCAACCCAAGGAAGAAGGGTGCGCGCAGCTATTACAACCTGTTTTGCACCGTAGCTCAGACCGGACAGTTCCTCGATGTCCTTCACCGCCCCGGCAATGTCCATGACAGCAACGGGGCTCACGAGTTTATGATGGAGAACTTCGATCGAGTCCGTACTGCCTTCCCCGCGATCAGGCTAGAATCCCGCATGGATAGTGCCTTCTTCAGCGAAGAGACGCTGACCCTGATGGACCTGTATGGCGTCGAGTGCACCGTCAGCGTCCCTTTCGAACGCTTTCCCGTGCTCAAGCAGATGATCGACTCGCGCTGTCGCTGGCGCTATCTGGATGGCGATCGCTTCTACTTCGAAAGCGACTGGAAGCCGAAATCGTGGCCGGCTACATACCGCTTCCTGTTTGTGCGCCAAAAGGTGCGACGCCAGGTAAAGGGCGCCCTGCAACTGGATCTGTTCGTACCCCGCTCCTTCGACTACGACTACCGCGTCGTCGTTACCAACAAGACGGGCTCTGCTCGTAGCGTGCTGCTCTTCCACCATGGCCGCGGTTCCCAGGAAGGGATTTTCGCTGAGGCCAAGCAGCACACCGGCCTCGACCTGATCCCCACCCGGCGCTTGGTCGGCAACCAGATGGTCACACTGTGTGCGATGATGGCGCATAACCTGGGACGAGAAATTCAGATGCTGGCTCATCCGCGTTCCACCTACTCCCGTGCCAAACGCCCGGCCGCCTGGGTTTTCCAGACCTTGGGCACCCTCCGTCACCGCTTCATCCAGCGCGCTGGCCGCCTCACCCAGCCCCAAGGAAACCTGACCCTCACCCTCAGCCCCAATCCCATGGTCGAAAACGACCTGTTGCATTTTATCGACGCGGTTCAGAAGGCGGCCTGACTGCGCGCACACGTTTCAAGGCCGATTTATGCAACGTTAGGGTTATCTATCCCAAATATACCCCAAGGGGGTGGAAACCGGAAATCTCGCGGATTGGCGGGCAAACTGCAAGCCCCCCACACTCACTCACTCGTACAGGTCGCCCAGATCCACATCGGCCAGCTCCACCAGAAAGTCCGCCATCTGCGCCGCCACGCCGTCAAGACAACGCTGGCCCTTTTCCGGGGTTGAGGCCTTCGGGTTGCCGACCCCCGTATCCCGGGTGGCAGCTACCCAGTCGCGCTGCGACCACGCCAGCCCCTCGCGTAGCGCTTTCACCTTGAACGCGCGCTCCGCGCCATCACCGGCCTCCGACAGGGGCAGCACCCACTTCGGCGTCAACAGCTGCATCAGGCTCGTCTCCATCTCCCCGGCGTGGTCGCCCACCTCCTCGAAGATGGACGCGTCCACCCACTTATACCAGTCCATGGTGCAGATAAACATCTCGTACCGCGGCCACAACTCCCGGACCATCTGGCGGAAGTCGTTGGCCCCGTGACCGTTCATTATTACCAGCTTCGGTATCCCCTGATGCTCGAGCACGTCGATGATGTCGGTGAGGATAGCCAGCTGTGTGGATGGGTTGAGGTTGATGTCCAGCTTGATGTCGATCTGGCCGGTATTGACCCCGAAGGGAATCGTCGGCAGCACCACCACCTTCGCTCCCCGATCCCACGCTCGCCGCGCTGCCTCGGCGGCGATGGCATCGCACTGGACCACGTCGGTGATGTAGGGCAGGTGGTAGTTGTGGGCCTCGGTGGCTCCCCAGGGAAGCACCACGACCTCGTAGTCGGTGGACTCCACCTCCTTCCACGTGGTCTCGGCCAGAATGTATGGTCTTCCAGGCATGCTAACCTCCTTTCATCGATGGCGGTTGGATCAAACTCACGAGTCCTGTGCTGAGTAGCGCACCCATGGGCCCGTTTGCTTATAATAGGGCCCCCTACAGCCGCGAGAAAGAACACCCATGCAGTGGGCCTCCGCCATATCTTCCGAGCCGAACGCCAACGCCGCCGCCACCGAGTTGAAGCGGGACATCTCGCGGCAGTTGGGGCGGAACAGCGCCGATCTCGTCCTCGCCTTCCTCACCCCCCACTACGAAGAGGCCTACGACCGGATTCCCGCCCTCATCGCCGACCACCTGTCCCCGAAAGCCTTCATCGGCTGCACCGCCGCGGGGGTCATCGGCAACGGCCGTGAGATCGAACAGCGGCCCGGCTTCGCCCTGGTTGCGGCCGTGCTTCCCGAAGTCGAGATCCACCCCTTTCACCTGGAGGCCGGAGACCTTCCCGATCAGGATGTCGGGCCCGAGCGCTGGGTGCAGAGCCTCGGAGTCCAACCCGAGCCAACCCCGCACTTCATAATGCTCGTCGATGCGGGCGGTGCCCCCGGTTTCGATCCCCGTCCCCTGGTGCGCGGGTTGGACTACGCCTATTCCCCACGGGCGGCCAAAATCGGCGGACTCGCCTCGGTACTGCAGGGAAACTGTCTCTTCCTCGGCGAAGAAGTGCACCACTCCGGATGCGTGGGGGTAGCCCTGCAGGGAAACATCGTCGTCGATACCGTCGTCGCCCAGGGCTGCAGGCCGGTCGGCGGGCTCCTGACCGTCACCGGCTGCAGCGGTTACTACCTCACGGGGCTCGACGACCGGCCGGCCGTAGAGGTGCTGGTGGAGCTCTACCACTCGCTCCCCGCCGACGATCAGCAGCTCCTGCAGAGCGCCCTCCACCTGGGCATCGCCGCCACCGAGTTCAAACAGGAGCTCGGACTGGGGGATTTTCTCATCCGCGACGTCATGCAGTTGGACCATGAGAAGGGTTTCATCGCCGTGGGCGACCTGCTGCGTCCGGGTCAGACCGTGCAGTTCCACGTTCGCGACGCCGCCGCCGCCACTCAGGACCTGGAACTCATGCTCCGGCGGTATTGCCAGTCTCCGACCCCCACTCTCCCCGCGGGTGGGTTGCTGTTCACCTGCACCGGCCGGGGTCAGCACCTTTTCCAGGAGCCCGACCACGACTCGGTCAGATTCGCCGATGCCGTAGGAGACATCCCCCTGGGCGGTTTTTTCTGCGGTGGCGAAATCGGGCAGGTGGGGGACTCGACATATATTCACGGATACACCAGCTCCTTCGGCATATTCCGACCAGCTCACTGAGAAGCTGTTTGAAGTATGGGCGCAGCGAGAAGCTGATACTTGATGCGTGAGCGCCCCGGTTATTCGACGGGACACTCCAGTGTCGGGCGCGTACCATCTCGTGCATGGTGCAGCGGCGGCTTCATGCCGAAGCGCCGCGGGCGAACGACGCCCGGTGCAGGCAGGTGTACTCCGCGCCCGCAGAGCTGAGTCGACTCTGGATCAGGTCCATCCCCTCCACGCGGAAGCCCAGTTTCGGCGGCGACTGCACCCATTGCGGATCCCCGGGCTGGGCTTTGTGCCGTACCCGGCCCACGGTAAGATGCGGTTTGAATCGATGCGGCGCGGGCTCCCATCCCAGCCGACACATCATCTCCTCCACCGACCTGTGCAGGGCCCTGAGCTCATTCTCCTCGTCCGCCAACCCCACCCAGATCACCCGGGGGCGCCGCGCGTTCGGGAAGACACCGACCGAGGTCAACCGCAAATCGAACTCGGGCTGATCTGCTGCCAGGACGTCGAGTCCCGCCGCGATCGACCCCACCCGATCTTCCTGGGTGTCACCGAGGAATCGCAGGGTCAGGTGGAGCTTCTCCGGCCCTGCCCAGCGCACCGCCCCCGGAGGCCAGCCCCGGGCCAGCCTGTCCGACAGCTCGGCCAGCGCCACCCGGATCGTCTCCGGCAGCGGCACGGCTATGAAGGCGCGGATCACGCTCAGCAGGGCCGGGATGATCGTCGGCGCGAGTGGCCGCGCGCTGTCAGCGAGCGCCACACGCCCGCAAGCAGGCGTTGAGATAGCCGCGGCTCTCGGCCGCAATGGTCGCCACCTGAGCCAGCTCGTAGTCCCTGGCCCCAATCACCTCCAGATTGACGGCCACGTCGATGTCGGCTTCGCAGAGCACGCGAATATAGCCGAACAGATCGATGCCGCCACGGCCACAGGCCTGCTCCTGGGGAGGACCGGGCGGCCCCGCCGTCGCCCGCAGATCCTGCCGACAGTCCCGGATGTGAACGTGGGCGACACGCGAAATAACCGCCTGCAGCGCCTCCACCGGGTTCTCACCGGCAGCGGCCCGGAAGATGTGACTCGGGTCCATATCGACGCCGAATCCCTTGGAGCTGATCCGCTCCATCGCCGCCAGGGTCGTTGGCGTATCGTGAATCGACTGACCCACGTGGGCCTTGACGCACAAGGTGACGCCGAACCCCGCCGCCCTCTCGGCCATCTTCTGCAGCAGCTCCGTCTGCCGATCGAAGTCCTCCTGCACCCCGGTCTTACCGCCTGGCCCGACATTGACCACCGGAATCCCCAGCGCCGCCGCGGCCTCGAACGCCAGCCCCAGCCGCTCCTCTTCCAGTCCCGTCTCCTCCATCGCCAGCAGCTCGAGCTCGTATTTCTCGGCCAGCCCCTTAATATCGGCGACCTGATTCCGAAAATCATCGAGAACCAGATGTTCGCACATCCCCTTAATAGCCGACAGTTCCACCCCATCGTATCCGGCCGCGGCGATATACCTCATGGCCGTATCGAGATCGAACCCCGCAAACAGAACAGTATTAGCCCCCAGCTTAATCATCGCACCCTCCTCGAGCTCGTGTGTGCGCCCCTGCCCATGCCCATGCCTGCCACAGGACGCGCGCGTTTTGCTTGCATAGTAAGCCCCATGTACGGACCCGTCAAACCCCTGACACTTAGTGGTCGAGCTGGCTGAGTGCTGAGTCGAGAGCTCGGTCGGCGGGCTCTGTGTGGGGCTCTGGCGGCGGGTTATGGCGGGGACCCTGGGGGGCGGTTTAGGTAGGGTGGTCTGTGGGGCGGTTCGGGGGCTCTGTGGGGTGGCCGGGT
>Ga0310122_10001218_pt1 | contig 16521 bp, 9 predicted proteins | sample CB6_Bottom_1051__FD_203503 | JGI IMG/M metagenome (GOLD analysis project Ga0310122, IMG submission 203503) | Marine microbial communities from Western Arctic Ocean, Canada - CB6_Bottom_1051 | ecosystem: Environmental > Aquatic > Marine > Oceanic | place: Canada: Western Arctic Ocean | collected...
TGGCCTACGGCAAGGCCAGCTCGGCCCGACACACCGAGCGGCAGGCGCTCCTAGCCCTGACCCCGCGGCAGGATAAAACCAAGGGCTACACATCGTCCGCCAGTTGCCGCGCCTGCCACCCCTCGCAATACGACAGTTGGCACAAGAGTTTTCACCGCACGATGACCCAGCTCGCCGGCACAAACTCCGTCATGGGTCGGTTCGACGGCACCGAGATCGTGTCCGGCGGCCTGCTGTATCGCGTCTACCAAACCAACGACCAGTACTGGGCGGAGATGCCCGATCCCGAGATCATCATGAAAGCCGTCGAGACCGGGCGGCGCATCAACGACCACACCTACCAGATCCGCACCAACGGCGTGCTGTCGATGCTCGACCTGCGGAGTGTCCCGCGAGTCAACAAGCGAGTCGTCATGACCACCGGCTCGCACCATTACCAAACCTACTGGGTCGAGGGCAGCGTGCGGAACACTCAAACCCAGACGAACGAAACCAAGTACGGCAACCTGCTCCAGACCCTGCCGCTGGTTTTCCTGCCCAAGGAGCAGCAATGGATCCCGCGCGACAACGCCTTCATGACAGCGCCCAACAGCAAGCGCATGATTTCGCAATGGAACCACCACTGCATCAAGTGCCACAGCACTGCCGGCAACCCCGGCCTCACCGGCAACAACGCGTTCGACACGCGCGCCGCCGAGCTGGGCATCTCCTGCGAAGCCTGCCACGGCCCAGCCGCCGGGCACGCCGACCATTACCGCACACCGCTTGCCCGCTACGCGGAACAGTTCAGCGACGGCCCGGCCGCCAAGGTCGTCAACCCGGCCAAGCTCGCCAAGCTCGATCACAAGCGCTCCAGCCAAATCTGCGGCCAGTGCCACGGCGTTTACATTTACCAAGATGAAAAAACGGGCGACGAGTTCGCCCGCAACGGCCCGATATACCGCCCCGGCGACGACATCCACCTCATCCGCTACTACATCCAGCACCCCGGCCCGGCCCCCACGCCGGTGCGGCGGGAGGAACTCGAGAAAAACCGCGGCTTCTTCCGCGAACGCTGGTGGGACGACGGCACCATCCTTGCCGGCGGCCGCGAGTTCACCGCCATGCGGGTGAGCGCCTGCTACACCAAGGGCACGATGTCGTGCATGAGTTGCCACTCGATGCACGACAGCGACCCGGTCGACCAACTCAAGCCGAACATGCGCGGCAACGCAGCCTGCGTCGAGTGCCACGCCAAGCCGGAATACACCACCGCGATCGAGCAACACACGTTTCACAAGCCAGACTCCACCGGCAGCAACTGCCTCAACTGCCACATGCCGCACACGACCTATGCGCTGCTCGGCGCGATCCGGAATCACCAGGTTCAATCCCCCTCAGCCGGGCGCAGCATTCGCCACGGCGTGCCCAACGCCTGCAACCTCTGCCACCTCGACCGGACGCTCGACTGGACGCAGCAGCAGTTGGCCAAGCGCTACGGCCACGAGCCGCTGCCGTTGAGCGCCGAGCAAAGGAGCACCTCCGCCGCGCTGCTTTGGCTGCTAAAGGGCCACGCCGCCCAGCGCGCCATCGCCGCGTGGCACGCCGGCTGGCAACCTGCCCGTGACACCTCCGGCACCGGCTGGCTTGCGCCGCACCTGGCCCGGCTGCTCGACGACCCGTACGGCGTAGTGCGCCACATCGCCAACGAAAGCCTCAAGAAACAGCCCGGCTTCGCCCAGTTCGAGTTCGACTTCATTGCGCCCGAGCCGGAACGCGCCCGCCTGGCCAGGCTCGCCATCACCCGATGGAACAGGCTCCCCGGCAACGCCGATGACGCAGCCGGCGACGCCGTCCTGATCGACCCCGACCGGCAGTTGATGGAGACCGCCATACAGGCACTGTTGAAAAACCGCGACGACCGACCGGTCACCATCAAGGAGTGAGCCGCTTGGCCAAGGCGATGACACTCAAATCCAATGGGGAAGTTTCCGGCAAAAACGGGATGCCGGTCGTGGGCATTCGCGTGCCGTCGTGGGCCTCGTTCACCCGGCCGATCTTCCATGGCATCGTCAAGTTCATCCGCAACCGCGAGCAGTGGCGCATCCAGACACTCGTCGATTCCACCAACGAGATGGCGCCGATGGTTATCGACGAAAACTGGAACGGCGACGGGCTGATTCTCTTCCGCCATTCCGAGGAGGAGGCCGCGGCGTTCAAGCGCCGGGGCATCCCGGTCGTCAACCTCAGCACCGAGTGCCGCGAGAAAGGTTTTCCCACCGTCATTCCGGACAACGCGGAGATCGGCCGGATGGCGGCGCAGCACTTGTTGACGCTTGGCCTGCGGCATTTCTCCTACTGGGGCGACCCCTCGCGCGCCTACTCCCGCGAGCGCGGCCAGGCGTTCGAGCGGCGGATTGCCAAGGCCGGTTTTGACTGCATCAACACCCAGTTCGAGCCGGACACCCTGCCGTGGGAGGGGCGCTGGGTGAATGTGCGCAAACATATCATCCGGGAGTTGCGGCGCCTGCCCAAGCCGATCGGCATCTTTGCCAAGGACGACATGCTCGGCAGCAACATCATCCGCATCAGCAACGAGCAGGGCATCCTCGTGCCGGGGGAGGTCGCCGTGATGGGCACCAACGCCGACGAGGTGTTCTGCCAAATCTGCACACCGCCGCTCTCCAGCGTGGCGTACCCCGGCGAGCGCGTCGGCTACCAGGCGGCGAGCCTGCTCTCCAGGATGATGCGCGGGGCCAGGGTCGCCGACGATTACGTGATGCCAATCCCCATCCACGAGCTTGTCGCCCGCGAGTCCACCAACACCCTCGCCGTGGACGACCCCGTCGTGGCCGAGGCGGTGCATTACATTCGGAGCCGGGCGCCGGTTTACCCAATTCGAGTTTCCGAGATCGTCTCGCAAAGCCGGCTGTCCCACTCGGGGTTCAACAAGAATTTCCTGAAGCAGATGGGCCACACGCCCAAGGAGGAAATCAACCGCGTCCGCCTGGCCCGGCTACAGACGCTGCTCAAGAACACAGGTGATAAAATCAGCCAGGTCGCCAGCGAGATGCGCTTCGAGAGCCCGGAGGAGTTGACCCGTTTCTTCAAGCGCGAAACCGGCTTCGCGCCGAAGGACTACCGCAAACACTACCACCCCGCCCCGCACTGACCCCGCGCCCTGCCTAGCGATTGGCTGGTTTATTCAGGAGGCAGTAGCCGGACCCGGCGCTTGGTTCGGTTCATCACCTTTTCACCGACCCGAATCACCAGCGCCCCGTTCTTCGCAATGGCGTTGGCGTAATCTGGAACGCCGTCCGGGTAAACCGCGAACGCCGTGGCGTCCTTCACCGGGTTGCCGTTGACCGTCGGATTGCTGAAGGTGACCGTTACTTGCGGGATTTTCTCCACCGGAATCACGCGCCCGTAAATCTCGACGAAGTTGGCCACGCTGCGCGAGAGCACCAGCTTCTCGCCAGGGAAACGCAGGGCGCCGATGAAAATGTTTTCGTCCTTCTCATGCGAATAGACAAACGCCCCCACCCAGGTTTGCGGCTTGCCGTCGACGACCTCCCGGTCCATGCGAGTGATGCGGTACGTGTATCGGCCCTTGGTCCAGGCGTGGGGCCGGCGCACGCTGACAAAGTCGCCCTCGTGCCCGGAGCTTTGGCAGAAGCCGCCCTGCGACGGCCGGATCGCGTCGTGGCCGCGCTGCCCCCACATCGACATGAGATAACCGGGGCCGATCTTGCGCAGCCGCCGGTCCTTTTTCTGGTAGCCGTCGGCCTGCGTCTGGATTCCGCCGTAGAACGGCGTCTTGTTCAGGTGCCCCAAGCCGATCGGGGCGATGTATAAATTGACCGACGCCGGCACCTCATCGCTGATCGTGACATCGATCGAGTAACTCTCGAACTCGTGATCCTGCCCGAGGTTCCACCAGGTATCGATCAAGTGCCACGGCGTCGGCTCGAGGCGCTTGGCCGAAGCGTCTTCGCCGTGGACAGGGACGGCCGCCATCACGGCACAGGCAAGCAGGAGAAAAAACGATTTCATTTTGACGGGACAATCCCAGACACACACCCTGACGAAATTCACGGGAAAATGAACCTCAAAAATGATCTCCCCAGAGTGGCAATCCGCGCGCTTGGCCAGGCGCTACCGGGCTTCGTCTTTGCGCCTTGGCCGGAAGGCCATCGAGGTTTGCAGCGAGAAATGGCAGACGCAACCAGAGCTGGCTTCCGGAATCAGCACCAGGCCCTGCGCCGGGAGGATGTTGATCCAGCAGCCAGGACGCGTCGGCGCGAGGGCTTGAAACCGGCCGGCCGCCGACTTGCCGAGATCGAGCACTGTCGGGTTAGCCGCCCGGAAAAACAGGCAGTCGCCCGCGCCGGTGAGCGTTCCGCAACTGTGGCCCGGCCGTTTCAGGTTCCAGTTCGCCGGCATGTCCAGCGGGCCAAGCCGTTTGCCGGTGGCCAACTCGTAAATCGCCGGCTCGGCGATCAGCCGGTGGCCGAGGATCACCGGGTGATGCACCTGCTCGCCGTGCGTGAACGCACCTGGCAATCCCTTCAAATGGCTAGCCGACCAAATCTCCCGACCCGACTTGGCCGAGTAACAATGCACGCGGTACGCCGTGTCGTTGCCCGCGCCGAGATGGCTGCCAACGGCGATCAACTGTTCCCCCGACGCCGCCAAAAACAGAATGCTGCGGCTCCGCTCCAGGCCGTTGTCCACCGGCCGCGCCCAGAGCCGTCCGCCGGTTTCCGCGTCGAGACAGACGATTTGCAGGCCGGCTTTCCGGAGCGCGTCGAGCGAGTGCCGGCCGCTGCCGTTCACCGGCTTGGCCGTCTCGACGAAAAACACGCGGCCGCCGCTCAGCGTGATGGTCGGGTTCAAAATCGTCCCGCCGTTGTGCGTCCATTTGCCTTGGCCAAGCCGCCCACCGTCGAGCGGCGCGGAGAACAGGTGCGTGCCAGTCACCATCGACTGGTTGTTGTTGTAGTCGGCGCTGATCAGGCCGCGGCTTGGCTTCGTGCGCGACGCGGTCGTGCGCTGTGCCGTGCCGAAAATGCGCTTGGCCGTCAGCACCGCGTGCCCCCAGTGCCGCCGCTCCCCCGGCACGAACGCCGACACGGGAAACGTCCGCTCCACTTCACCGCTGGCAAGGTTGATCAGCCGCGCCTCGTCCGCCACCGCCACGCAGAGCCGGCCGGCGTTCACCGACATGTAGCCGGCGTCGTACGGCATCGAGTAACGCTGCGAACCGGGCAGCGGCAGCCGCCACAGCTCGGTGCCGTTGTAGGCGTCCACCGCGATCACGAGATTCTCGCCGGGGATGAGCAGCTTGCCCTCCGCGGCGAGCGGCGCGGGCGCGCGCAAATGCCGATCCACCATCGGGGCCGCGCCGGGACCGCCGAACCATTGCAGCACAAGATCGCTGTGCACGATTGAGTCGCCGCTGTTGCAGGTGTTGGCCGGGTTGCCGTACTGGTGCGTCCACTCGCCCGCGCCGGCCAGGCCGCTGGCGCGGTGCGGCGCGGCGTCCGGCTCCAGCCAAGCGACGCCGTTGTGCGGCTGCAGCAAACGCTCCCGTTCGCCCTTGGCCAAGCGGCTCGACGCTCGGCCAAGCCACGCCGACTCGGAGACGATGAGGTTGGCAAAATAATCAGTGAACGGCAACGCACCGCCATCGACGAGATGAACCGATACTCGACGGCCGTAAAGCCCGCGCTTGGCCAAACGCTCCCGCGCTGCGGCGATATTCCCGGCGTCCGCACTCACGCCGATAATGCTCAACTGCGTCTGCTCCGCGAGCGACGCGCACAGCCGGCCATCGACAACATCGGTGACCAGTGCCCAGCCTCGGGTCGTGCGCGCCGCCTTGGCCAAGCGCTTGGCCAAGCCGGTCTGCAACGTCGCCGGCTCTGTGTTTTTGGAAACCGTTTTCACTGCGGCGGCGGTGGAGAAACAGTGGAGCGCACCGTTGTCGGTGCTGACAAGCAATCGCCCCCCGGCGAACGCCAAACCACGCGCCGCGCCATCGACCTTGGCCGACCACTGCACCGCGCCGTCCGCCAGCGAGCGCGCCTCGACAAGGCCGTCGCCGCCCAGCACGATGCAGTTGGCCAAGGCAATGATGGTGCGCCGGCCCGGCGCGCTGAGTTTCCATTGCTCCGTCGCCGCCCTCGCCCTCTTGGCGTCGTCGAGCGTTCCGCCGAGCTGGCCCAACTGGCGTTGCAACCCGGCGCGGCGCTCACGCGACAGGCCCGGTTTTTTCAGTTCGGCCTTCAGCGACTCGATGCGCTTGGCGGCGCGCTTGGCGTCGGCGCTCGCGCGGCGATACGCCTGCCGGTCGATCGCGCGGACGCCGTTTTCATCCAGCAAAAAACTGTGCCGGGGCGAGGCGGCCAAAGCGTTGCCCTTGAACGTGGCAAGGCTGCCGGACGACTTAACCGGGTTGGCCGTGAGGGTGCCGTCGTTGCCGGTGCCGGAGAAAAGCTCGTCCTCGAGCAGCACCGCGAATGCGCCGCCCGCGCCGTCGAAGGTCTTGGCCAAGCGGCCCGTATTGCGATCCAGCCCGATGGGGTTGCCGCGGCCGGTCGGGACGAAGAGCATCGTTTGCGACGCCAGCAAATAGCCCTGCGGCGAGACGTCGAGTTTCTGCCGCCAAACCGTCGAGCCGTCCGCCGCGCTGAGCGCGGCGGCGTGCACGCCCTGCGACGGATACAACCCGGCGGCTGCGTAAACGACACCGGCATCCACCACGAGACCGGTGCGCACCGGCCAAAGCGAAATCATCCGGCCATTGCCGGGGATGCGCCAGTCGCGCGGACCAAGCCGCTCGCGCCAGGCCAAGCGGCCTGTGCCGGCCTCGAGGCAGTACACGAAGCCGTCGTCGCTCCCGAAAAACAGCCGCCCTCCCGCGAGCACCGGCGCGTAACGCACCGGGCCATCGGCCACGAACGCCCAGAGCGGCATGCCGCTCTTGGCGTCGATGCAACGGACAGTATCGTCCGCGCTGGAGCCAAGCCACACGCGCGACCCGTCGGCGACCGGGTGGTTGACCCAGTCGCCGGTCACGCGCGGGAGGATGCCCTCGAGTTGCTGCCAGTAGCTGCGCCGGGCCGGATTGGCCCACGCCGGGCTGGGTGCCGGAAGGTCGCGCTGCCAAGTCTCGGTCGCGGAGAAGGAGAGCGCTTGGCTTGAGAAACCGGCACGGCCCATCCCGGCGCGGTAGCTTGGCCAAGCGGCGGGATCGCCCGCCACGGCACTCGCAGCCAAGCCCAACGTAATCATTGGAACCAGACGAATGAAACTCACCGGCCGCAGCCTACACGGTGGTTAAAGAAAAAGGCAATCCGCTTGGCCAGGCGGCCCGGCGGACATTTAAGAAGCGGGAGCTGGGTTCGTCCGCATCAGTTCCAGCGACGGGAAGCCGGGGTTCTTTCGGCTGATCTCCATCGATTAAAAGAACTTGGCCAAGCGGTCAACCACTTGGCCAAGCTGATGAAAATGTTGCTGCAAAGTCAGACTTTACTGACGTTTGGCACTTGAAACCCGGGTCGATTGTAATCCTTCAACAGCGCGTTGGCCTCGGCGGCGTGTGCGCCGGTGTGGATTTCCTTGCCCGGGTCAAACGTCAGCCACGGGCCGACGATATAGTTGCTGCCGTCCTCCGGCACCTTCACGCCGTCGCTCATGACGCTGTGCAGCCTCATGAAATGCTCGTACGCATCCTTGTTGTCGCCGAACCGCCCGGCCTTGGCGTTGAACGGCATGCTCTTGCCGAGGCGATACGAGTTATTCATCAGGTGCCCGGCTACGCAACCGTAGTGCGCGTCATATACATTGCCGTTGGCCATGCTTGGGTCGTTGGCCCGGCAGGCGGCGATGAAGCTGCCCCAGTTGCCGCCCGGCGTCACCTTGCCGTTGGGCACCGACAGTTTCTCTCCCTTGGCACTGCCTTTGGCATAATATTGGCCGCGACTAATCCTACCGCCATCTTCAAAATAATACTCGTTCTCCACCTGACGCTGATACCCGTTGTAGTTCACGTTGCGCACGTTGAAGAACAGCGTCTGGCCGTTCGGGTATTCGGCGATGCCAAACATGGTGTTCGGCGTCTCGCCCTGGTCGCCCCACTGGAAGCGGCCGCCGATGGCCATCGCGCGGACCGGGTTTGTCAGCGACGGATCCATCGCCCACCGCGCCACGTCGAGCTGGTGTGTCCCCTGGTTGTTGAGGTCGCCATTGCCGGTTTCCCAGAACCAGTGCCAGTTGTAATGGACGTAATTGTCGTGGTACGTGTCGATCACCGCCGGTCCGCGCCAAAGGTTCCAGTCAAGGTTCGATGGCGGAGCGGACGGGCTCTTGAACCCGATGCCGGTTCTCGGCTTGCAACAGTAGCCGTAGGAAATCATTAGCTTGCCGAATTTGCCGGCGTTGATCATCTCATGAAGGCCGGCGACATTCGCGCTGCTGCGCTGCTGCGTGCCGTGCTGGATCACGACGCCGTACTTGCGCTGCGCCTCGACCGCCACGCGTCCCTCGTGCACGTCGTGGCTCATCGGCTTCTCGACGTAAACATGCTTGCCGGCCTGGGCGCCCCAGATCGTCATCAGCGAGTGCCAGTGGTTCGGCGTCGCGATCGAGATCGCATCCACCGACTTGTCAGCCAAGGCCTCGCGAATGTCCGCGATCCCCTTGGTGTTGAACTGGCCCTTGGTCTTCCTGCGGACCTCGTCCATCTTGCGGGCGACTGCCTTCTCGTCCGGGTCGATGAGGTAGGCGATTTCCACGTTTTTCTGGCCCAGCCAGCCGCCGATGTGGCTGCCGCCGCGGCCGTTCAGCCCGGCCACCGCAATGCGGAGCCGGTCATTCGCACCGAGCACCCTGGCCTGTCCCTTGGTGCCGCAAACCAGCGCCGCGGCGCCGGTGGCCAGTGAGGATTTGAGAAAACTGCGTCTTGTCGTTGTCATTTTGGTCATAAGTTTGTTCCTTTCGCTGCTGCGCTTGGCCAAGGGCCGGCTTTGGGAAAGCGTGCTTCCCACTCATCGGGTCACCGGGGAGCCTGTCCGCGCCGGCCCGGTTTGTCAACCACCCCAATTGACCAAGAGAACGGCCTACCGGGCCTTGACGTCGAACGCGAAGAGCAGTTCCTGGTCGCGCAAATACATCACGCCGTTGGCCACAACCGGATGCGTCCAGATCCGGCCAGATCGTTTGCGAAGTTCCGTTTGGGGTTCGAGTTTGAATCGACCGTGCTCCTTCCATCCAGCTGTGTTGGCGCCGGCCAACGCCACCTGGCCGGAGCTTTCCTCAAGGCAATACAGCCGGTTGTCGGCATAAAAGACACAGCCCTTCCCGAGTTTCTTTGAATCCCAAACCACGTCGCCGCTCTCAAGGCTCTGGCAGGTCCATCCGCGGCCGTCGGAATAGCCATAGAGGTGGCCATCGAGCAGCAGCACGCCGCCGTGATGATTTTTCATGTTCCGGTTCGAGTAATCCTCGGTGACCTTGTGGGTGCCTCCAACGGTGATCTTCCGGCAGCCGGCACCGTATCCCGAGGAGATGTAGACCTCGTTTCGATGGACGATCGGCGTGGGAATGACTGCCGTGCGCCCCGACCAGGCGTTGCGCCACAGGACCGACCCATCGCGGGCGGAAACACCGGCCAGAGTTTTCTGCGTAAGCTGGATGAACTGCCGCTGGCCGTTGAGTTCGGCCGGCACCACCGAGGCGTACTGCGCTCCATCTGTCCAATCGCTGCTGCGCCAAATGACCTTGCCGGTTTTTTTGTCGATTGCAGCCAACGTGCCTACCGCTGATACAGCTGCTGTTTTCACGTCACCTACACTTTTTCCATTCGGTAATTGTACACCGTCAGTTGCAGTGTCAGTGTCATCAGCAGCAGTATATAAAACAACTGCAACAGCACGTTTGCCACCCGGCGTGCAGATCACATGGTCGCCGTCCACCAACACCGACTCGGTGTAGCCCCAGCCGGGCACTTTCCCTCCAAGATCCTTCACCATCTCCACCCGCCAGTTCACCTTGCCATCCCCGACATTGGCGCATATTAAACCGCCCTTTGCCCCCAGCGCATAAACCTTATCGCCGTCCACCGTCGCGGCACCGCGCGGCCCGTCTCCCCAGTTGTTGGAGAGGATGCCGCCCAGCGGGGCTGTCCAGAGCGTCTTTCCACCCTTGGCCTCCTTGGCAAACAACTGTTCCTTGCCGTCCTTGGTGCCCATGATGAAAATCTTGCCCCCGGCCACCACCGGCGCCGAGTAGCCGATGCCACTGTCGCGGCTCAGCCAAACACGCTTCGGCCCGGCGCTTGGCCAAGCCTGCAACAGGCCGGTCTCACGGCTGATGCCGTCGCGGTTGGGCCCCCGCCATTGCGGCCAATCGTCAGCCGACAAGCCAAGGCCCACGGCAAAAAACAGTGCGGTAAAAATAATCTTCTTCATGATCTGCTGCGAACGGCGGCCAAACTATCGACCTCGCTTGGCCAAGGCAACCCGCGATCGCGGCCGCCAGACAGCGCCAACCACCTGAGTGGCCGTAAAAAGGAGGTGCAATAGGAAGGCTAAAACTGCTTGAGGGAGCGGCGGGGACGCTTTACATTTACGGGGCTTTGCACACGTGTTTTGCCAGGTTGTTTGTGATGTTTCTGTTCGCTCCCTGTGTCCTGGTCGCGGAGGAAACGAGCTTTTCCCGCGACGTGATGGCCGTGCTGTCAAAGGCCGGTTGCAACGCCAGTGCGTGCCACGGGAACCAGAACGGCAAGGGGGGATTCAAGCTGTCGCTTTGGGGGGAGAAGCCGGTGTCAGATTTCAAGGCCCTGCGATCCGGCGGGCGAGTGAACATCGACGAACCCACGGCAAGCAAAGTCCTTCTCAAGCCCACGCTTCAAGTGAAGCACGAGGGCAAAAAACGCTTCGAGACCGGGTCGGCGGAATATCGGATCCTGCTGGACTGGATCAGGGCAGGCGCCGCTGAGGATTCGAACGAAGCGCCCCACCTGGAGTCGATCTCCGTATCGCCCGGGGTGGCGATGCTCACCACTCCGGGGAACTCGTTGGCGCTGAAGGTGACGGCAACTTTTTCCGACGGCGAGCAGCTTGATGTGACCCGCTGGGCGGTTTACGAAACCTCCAACCTGATCGCCGAGGTCACAGCAGCCGGGGTCCTGGAATTTGCACAAACGGGGGAGACGACGGTATTTGCGAGATACCTTTCCGGCCGCGCATCGATGCGTGCGGGGATAATTCATCCGCGGAAGGGCTACCGGTGGAGCGGCCCGGCGCCCGCCAACACAATCGACAAACACGTTTTTTCCAAGCTGAAACAATTCAAGGAAAACCCAGCGGCATCGTGTGACGACGCGACTTTCATGCGACGCGCCTGCCTGGACATCACCGGGACACTCCCGGATCCCCGTGAGGCAAAGGCGTTCGTCGATGAGCGCGATCCGGGGAAGCGCGCCAGGCTCATCGATCGACTCCTTGCTTCACCCGAATACGCGGAGTTTTGGGCGCTGAAGTGGGCGGACCTTCTGCGGGTCGAGGAGAAGACCCTTGACGCTAAGGGTGTTGAGATATTCCACAACTGGATCCGCGAGGGCCTGGCAACCGGCAAGCCTCTTGATGTCTTCGCGCACGAGGTGCTCTCCGCAACCGGAAGCACCTACGGGAATCCGCCGGCGAACTTCTACCGTGCGCTGCGTTTTCCCATCGACCGCGCGGAGGCAACGGCCCAGGTGTTTCTGGGCAGTCGCCTCAAGTGCGCCCGCTGCCACGACCATCCGTATGAGGACGTGCGTCAGGACGACTACTACCGCTTCGCGGCGCTCTTCGACGGCATCGACTACGAGATCGTCGAGAACAAGCGGAAGGACAAGTTCGACAAGCACCAGTTCCGCGGTGAGCAGAAAGTGAAGCTTGTGGCTCTCGACAAGCTCGACCCAAAAATCGTCCTCAAGCACCCGCGCACAAGGAAACCACCCGAGCCCGGGTTGCTGGAACGCGGTGCGCCACCGCTGGCATCCATGAACCGGAGACTCGAGGAGATGGCGCAGTGGGTGATCTCCCACCCGAACTTTGCCAGGGTGCAGGCCAACAGGATATGGTTTCACATGACCGGCCGCGCGTTGATCGAACCGGTGGACGATGTCCGCGACACGAACCCGGCCTCCAATCCGGCTCTGATGGAAACCCTGGAACATGAACTTCGCGATAGCGGCTATGACCCGCGACACCTGATCCGCTTGATCGCCAACTCAAGAACCTACCAGTTCTCTGCCGATCCCCGTGGCGGCGCGGCAGGTTCCGAGGAGAACTTCGCGCGCGCAACCGTGCGCCGCTATCCCGCGGAGGTAATCATCGATGCCGCGCACCGTTCGCTGGCGGGCCCCATCGAGTTTGCCGACACGCACAAGAGCACGCGGTCGGTCGGGATGCCCGGCGTGGAGAGCGTGCACCTGTCACGGAACCCCGGGCACGGCGAGCGCTTCCTCAAGCTTTTTGGCAAGCCGGCACGACTGACCAGTTCCGATGCCGAGCGAAACGATGAGACAACCCTCGCGCAGGTTTTCGAGCTCACCGGGGGCGAGACCCTGAACCGGCTGCTGCGACAGGACAACAACCGGATCGGCCGGCAGATCAAGGAGGGGAACGGGGATGCCGAGATTGTCGATACGCTCTATTGGGCGATTTTAACCAGGGCTCCGTCTGCGAACGAGAGCACTGCGATGTTGAAATACCTCTCCGCCGCCGGAGACCGGCGCGGCGCGCTTGAGGACGTGGCCTGGGGACTGTTGAACGCGAAGGAGTTTATTCTAAGGCGATGAGAGACCCGTCCTGCCAGAGTTTCCGGGAGACCGCGATCGCGCGGCGCACCCTGCTGCGAGCAGGGGGCATGGGGCTCCTTGGCATGACGATGCCGAAACTGTTGCGCGCCTCGGAAGCGACTGTGGCGAACCTCAAGATCGCGCCGAGGGCAAAATCGGTCATTTTCCTTTTCCAGTGGGGCGGGCCGAGCCAGATCGACATCCTCGACATGAAGCCGGACGCGCCGAAGGAATACCGTTCGCCGCACGGGCAGATTCGCACCTCCTGCCCGGACATTGAGATTTGCGAGCACCTTCCGCGGATGGCCCGGCATATGGACAAGTGCACCGTGATCCGCACGCTGCACCACACCATGAAGAACCACAACTCGGCCGGCTACTACGCGCTCTCGGGCCATGCGCCGCCAAGCGACGACCAGCGCCTGCGCGACCTGCCCGACCTCTACCCGGCCTACGGCTCGGTGGTCAGCAAGCTCAGCGCGAACGAGGACCGGGGCATGCCGACGTTCGTCTCCTATCCACACGTGATCGCCGACGGCTCGCGGACGCCGGGCCAGCACGCCAGTTTTCTTGGCAAAAAGTTCGACCCGTTATTCATTCCGCGCGACCCGAATGAGGAGGACTTTCGCCTGCCGGAGCTGAGCCTGCCCGGCAATCTCACGCTCGACCGGGTGCAGGCACGGCGCGGCTTGCAGCAGATCATCGACGCCCAGTCGCGCCTGCTCGAATTCTCCGAGCAGGCCCGGGGGCTGGACGACTATTACAAGAACGCCATGGCGATGTTGAACTCGCCGCGAGTGCGCGAGGCCTTTGACCTCTCAAAGGAGCCCTCGTGGCTGCGGGAGAGATACGGCCGGACAACCTACGGACAGGGCTGCCTGCTGGCGCGGCGGCTTGCTGAGGCGGGCGTGAAGTTCTCCACGTGTTACTTCGCAAACAGCATCGGCGGGCGCAGCAAGACCAGCGGCGGCTGGGACACCCACGGCTTCGATAACACGCGCATGTATCCGATCGTTGAAGCCTACCATCTGCCGGTCACCGACCAGACACTGCCGACGTTGCTGGAGGATCTGGAACAGCGCGGGATGCTGGACGAGACGCTGGTGGTCTGGATGGGAGAGTTCGGCCGCACGCCGAAAATCAACAAGAACGCCAGCCGCGACCATTGGCCGAACTGCTACAGCGTCCTGCTCGCTGGCGGAGGAGTGAAGGGGGGATTTGTCCACGGCAAATCCGACAAGCACGCCGCGGAACCGGCAGAGGACGGCGTGACGCCCGAGGACCTGGCGGCGACCATCTATTATCTGCTCGGCATCGACCCGAAGGCGCTCATTTACGACACGCAGGATCGCCCATTGATGATCTCAAGCGGCGAGCCGGTGATGGAGGTTGTGGCGTAGTCGGGTGTTTCGGGCACGTGTCCCGGCCACGGCTTGGCCTGCTTAATCCTCCGCCTTGGAGGAACGGGTGGTCAGGTCGTGTAACGCTTGGCGCAGGTCTTTGCCCTCGTGCAGCATGGCGTAAACCTCGTCAATGATCGGCGTGCTGACATCGCGCGTGCGCGCGAGGTTCCACGCCGATCGCGCAGTCGGATACCCCTCCACCACCGACACCGAGTCGGCGAGGATGACCTCCGGCTTTTCGCCGCGCCCGATGCGATGGCCGAACTGATAATTGCGGCTTAGGCTCGAGAAACACGTCACCGTCAAGTCGCCCAGGCCGCTCAGGCCGGCGAACGTCTCCGCACGCGCGCCGCACGCCACGCCCAGACGGCGCATCTCCGCGATCGCGCGCGTGACCAGCGCCGCCTTTGAGTTGTCCCCGAAGCCCAGCCCGGCCGATGCCCCCGCCGCAATGGCGATCACGTTTTTCAGCGCGCCACCCAGTTCAACACCGATCAAATCCTCGCTCGTGTAGACGCGAAACGAGGGCCGGTGAAAAACCTGCTGCACCGTCTCCGCCACACCGGCTGCCTCGCTCGCAGCCACCGCCGCGCTTGGCATGTCACGGCAAACCTCCTCTGCCAAGGTCGGGCCGGACAGCGCCGCCACCCTCGCCAACGGCATCGTCTCGCCAAGTATGCCGCCCATCGTCAGGCCGGTCTCGAACTCGATCCCCTTGGTCACGCTCACCGCCACGCCGTCGAACTTGGCCAGGCGCGCGGTGACCTCGCGAAACGCGCGCGACGGTATCGCCAGCACGACACAACCCGCGCCGTCCACCGCCTTGGCGAGGTCGGACTCGGTCGGCAGATCGGCCGGCAGGTCGACACCCGGCAAATAACGCTCGTTGCGGCCCGCTTGGCCAAGCGCGGCCAACACATCGGCGTCACGGCCCCAGAGGCAAACATTGCCGCCATTCGAGTGAGCCACCTTGGCCAACGCCGTGCCCCAGGCACCCGCCCCGATCACTGCCGTTTTCAATTCACTGCCTCCATTCGTAAGTCCGTCGAATTAATAGCGTACTGCAATTCTTTACAATTTTTCGCGCTCTCCCTCTCCCCAGCCCTCTCCCGTGGGAGAGGGAGTCGCCACATTCGCGCCAGCGTCGTGGAGTGCGGTTCTCTGCACCGCTTTGGATCGCTCCCAAAAGCGCCAGGGACGGCCGCACTCCAAGACGCTCCCGCGACAAACCCGCCCCGCTTGGCCAAGCCGAGGGTAGGGATGGCTGTCCCCAGCCGTCCACGATTGTCCCGGCGCACTGGGGACAGCACGCCCCACCTTCCGCTTGATTCCTTCTGAAGGTGGCCGGAGGCCGGATGAGGGTGAACGCCCGGATGTTTTTTGAGAAGGCCACTGTTCAATTGCAGGTTTTTTGTCCGCTCCACGCGCGATGCTCGGTGCCGTTCATGAGCCGTTGAATGTTTATCCGATGCTTCCAAATCGCCATCACACCGAGGAAAAGGAAAATCCAAAACAGCAACCCGAAGCGGTCGCCGCACGCGCCCGGCAGCGCCGCAACGCTGACCGGCAGCGCAACCGCCGCCGCGATCGACGCCACCGACACGTAACGGCTGACCGCGAAAAAAACAATCCAAACTCCAATGCAAATCCCAAGTGGCATCGGCGCAAGCCCCCCCACCACGCCGGCGGTCGTGGCGATGCCCTTGCCGCCCTTGAAACCAAGCCAGCAGGGGTAGTTGTGCCCGAGTATCGCTGACACGCCGATCAGCATTTGCAGCGTTTGCAACTCGGGCGCTTGACTCTCGGGGAACACCCCGGCCACTAGCGCCGGGAGAAACAGGCACGGCAACAGCCCTTTCATCACATCGACAAGCAGCACCGCAACGCCGATGCCTTTGCCCAGCACGCGGAACGCATTGGTCGCGCCGATGTTGCCGCTGCCGACCGCGCGGATGTCCACGCCCTTGAGCCGGCCCGCGAGCAGGCCCGCCGGCAACGAGCCGGGCAAATATCCCACGAGGACCACGACCAGCCAAGCAAGCGCCTCCATGCGCGGACTGTAGTGGCTTGGCTTTATGGGCAGCAAGCCGTTTTCCCCGCTGCACGCGCGGATTGCCTTCGGCGGCCCGTGGCCGTTAAGCTCGCGGCGGCTTGCAGACGGACACGCCAATGATTGAGGTGCAAAACCTGACCAAGCGCTACGGGCAACACGTGGCGCTCGACGGTGTGTCGTTCTCCGTCGGCCGTGGTGAGGTGGTCGGTTTTCTCGGCCCAAACGGCGCCGGC
>Ga0310122_10001221_pt1 | contig 16513 bp, 14 predicted proteins | sample CB6_Bottom_1051__FD_203503 | JGI IMG/M metagenome (GOLD analysis project Ga0310122, IMG submission 203503) | Marine microbial communities from Western Arctic Ocean, Canada - CB6_Bottom_1051 | ecosystem: Environmental > Aquatic > Marine > Oceanic | place: Canada: Western Arctic Ocean | collected...
GGACGACCCAGACCAGCCAGCCCATCACACGTCTACGTTCCGGCGTCACCGGTCTGCCGGGCGTCGCGCTCGGCCCGCTCCGCTCGCAGCGCGGTCACTCCGACAATATCCTGCCCGCCCCACCTTGGACATGGCTCCTCCACGTGATCAGATGCCGCCTCCTCCCGCTCGACCCGTGAGGGACCGTGCTCAGCGCTATGAGTATCATGGGCTCTGTCGGTCACCTCTTTTATTCGACGTGGTCGCGCCCCGGGCCACAGGTGGGGCGGCCCGCCTGCGGAATCCCTGCCTGATGCTCGCCCGACTTGCCCCCGGCCCCGTGGTTCGCTGGTTCGCCCGTCCGTACGTCGCCGGCGGAACGCTGGAAGACGGCCTCGATGTCGCCCACGGCCGCCTGGCGCGCTTCGGGGCGCTGGCCACCCTCGATCTGCTGGGAGAAGGGGTTGCGAACCGCGCCGAGATACGAGAGAACGCCGCCACCTACGCGAGTCTCGTGGATCGGCTCGCGTCGGACCGGCGGTTTGCGGACCGTGCCACGCGTCCCTCGATCTCGCTCAAACCCTCCGCCTTCTCACTCGGCGAGAAAGAGGGCGCCTTCGAGCACCTGACCGCCCTCGCGCGCCGGGCCCATGAGCAGCGCGTCGCCGTCACGATCGACATGGAGGACCACGCCTGGACCGATCTCACCCTCGACTGGAGCATCAGGCTTTTCGAGGAGGGGGTCGACGTAGGCACCGTCCTCCAGACCCGCCTTCACCGGACCGAAGCAGATCTCGAGCGCATCCCCGCAGGCATGCGCCTGAGGCTCGTGATCGGCATCTACTCCGAGAAGAGCGACGTTGCTCTGACCGACAAGGCGGCGATGAAGGACCGCATGGTGGTCCACGCAGAGCGCCTCCTTGCGCGCGGCTGCCGGGTCGAGTTCGCCACCCACGACGAGCCCACGCTCGAGCGCTTTCTCACCGAGGTCGCCCCCGGCCACGAGTCACGGTGCGAGATCCAGATGTTGCTGGGCGTGCCGCGGCGGCCGTTCGCACGGCGCCTATTCGCCGGCGAGCTCGGAACGGTGGTTCCCTTCCGGTTGTACATACCGTTTGCCGTGAGCTGGGATGCCGCGACGGCCTATCTGCGGCGGCGCATGCGCGAGAGCCCCGGCATGACGTGGCTTGTGTTACGCAACCTGCTCCGCGCGCAGAAGGCGAAGTGAACGACAACACAACCTCGCCGAGGACGACGGGGGAGTCCACGATGGGACGGTTTCATATAGGCTTATCAACACCTCACCCAAGGAGATGTCATGAGCATGGCGGACCCTGTGTATCGAAGCTGTCGCGTTGTCACCACCCTGCTGCTGGCGGTCGTCTGGGCGGCACCCGCGCTGGGCCAGTCGGTGGTCACCCTGAAGATCCCGGCGGCGGCCGACTGCCGCAAGCGGTCTTCGACGACGGCGGCACGCTGCACCTGATCTACGTGGTGGGAGACACCCAGCACGGAGACCTCATGTGTGTGACACGCCCGCCAGGCGCGTCGGGATGGTCAGCGCCCGAACAGGTGAACAGCGCGGAGGGCACGGTCACCGGGTTCGGCCCGATCGACGGCGGGCGGCTGGCCCTCGGGAAGAACGGTCGTCTGCACGTCGCCTGGATGCGCATCAGCCCGACGGCGTTCTTTTACACGCGTACCAACGAGGATGGCCAGGGCTTTGAGGAACAGTTCGCGGTGGCATCCGGGGATGGAGTGGAAACGGGCCCGTCGGTCGCTGCCGACCACGCCGGCAACGTCTATCTCTTCTGGCACTCCGGCGGGGGCGAGGATGCCGGGCGCGCCGTCTACATGGCGGCGTCGCGCGACGAGGGGTTCATCTTCGAGCTGGCGCGACCGATCAATGCGGAGGTCGAGGGCGCGTGCGCCTGCTGCGGTCTCGCCGCCTTGACCGACGACACCGGCGCCATCTATCTGTCATACCGTGGTGCGCGTGACAACGTGGGCCGAGGGCAGCGGCTGCTGACCTCGCGCGATGCGGACGGGACCTTCACCGACACGCTCATCCAGCCGTGGAATGTTGGTGCCTGTCCGGTGGCGACAACGAGCCTGGGCCCGGGCCCTTCCGGGATGACGGTGGCGTGGGAGACCCAGGGGCAGATCTATTTTGCGGGCATCGACCAGCTCGAGGATCGTGTCTCACCGCCAGGAACGGCAGACAAAAGGCGCAAGAACCCGGCCGTGGCGGTGAACCGCCGCGGCGAGACGCTGCTGGCCTGGGGCGACGGCTCCGGTTTTCGCAGCGGCGGCACGCTCCACTGGCAGCTGTTCGATGCCACCGGCCGACCGGCCGAGCACGGTGACGGAACCAAGACCGTGCCAGACAGCAGCGTGCCGATCGCACTGGTCCAGTCAGACGACACCTTCCTCCTGATCTATTAGACGGAGCTACGCCCCGTCTAAGTCTTAAACAGCCCCAGCGGCTCGAACGATCCTTTGAGTATCGACGTGGTGTCGCTGTATCCGAGCCACTCCTCGATCATCGTCGCGTAGACACGGCGGAAATCGGTCGTCATTTTCAGATTGCCGTCATCCAGATCGGTCAGGCTGGGGTGCCGGCCGTGCAACCCTCCCTTCACGCCATGGCCGATGACGAACATCGGTGTGGCGGTCCCGTGGTCGGTGCCGAGACTGGCGTTCTCCTCGACCCGTCGGCCGAACTCGGTGAACATCATGATGGCCACGTCATCGGCCCGGCCGATGCGTTGCAGATCTTCGACGAACCCACGGACCGGGTCGGCAGTATAGGCGAGCAACCGCGCATGCGGGGCCGCCTGGTGCACATGCGTGTCAAACGAGTTGCCCTGATAGCTGACGTAGTAGAGCCGGGTCGGCATCTCGGCGTTGATCAGCGCTGCCACCCGCCGTAACTGTGCCGAGAGGCCGCCAATACCGTAGTCAATCGGTGTGCTGTATCCAGCCGCTGCTTCACGAACGAACTGCGAGCTCTCGACGGCGTTGGTCGCCGTGGCGGCGAGGAACTCGAGCGCGGGATTGTCCTGCGCGTGCGGTCGCAGGTCTTCGATCGCCTGCTTTTCGGTATCGGAGCCGACCCGGCGAAAGCTGCGCGGGTCGTTGAACACCAGCGGCTGGTGGTGGCGGGCCCGAACCGCCGGCGACTGGCGGGTACCGATGTTGACGATGATATTGCCCTGCGCGTCGTGGTCGTAAACATTGTCGGCCACACGCCCCACCCAGCCCAGCGGCTCCCCGCCGTTCGGTACGCCGGTGTGCCAGTAGCCCATCGACGAGAAGTGCGACAGGCTGGGGTTGTCATACCCGCAGCCGTGGACGACCCCCATCAGGCCGTCTTTGTAGAGCCGTTCGAACCCGACCAGCGAGGGGTGGAACCCGAAGCCGTCCTCGATAGGGATCGCCTCGGTCGACCGGATCCCGAGATTGGGCCGGACCCGGTAGTACTCGTCATCGCCGATCGGCACGACGGTGTTCAGCCCGTCATTCCCACCCGACAACTCCACCACGACCAGGATCCGATCGCGATGCGCCTCCATGCTGGTGCCTTGGAGCGCCTGGGCAGTCAGAGCGGCGGTGGTGCGTTGCAGCAGCACCGGGAGCCCTGCCGCGACCCCGACCCCGTATAACCCCTTGCGGAGAAAATCACGTCGAGAGCACCCGCAGCCGGGAAGATGACGGATAGTCATGGTTCTGTCTCCTGTCTTACGCCAGCTGATACTCCGGTGCGCTCAGCACGAGGTAGAGCAGCGAACGGAGCGCGCTCTCCACCTGGGGTGTGGACACGGTCGGGAGCTGGCCCGCGCCTAGGCTATCCCGCAGGTGCGCGACAAGAACGGCTCGTGAGTTGGGACCCAGCGGAACACGGAGGAACCGCTGCACGAAGTGATCAACGACCTGCTCGACGGTCGTCGCGTCGGCGTCTTGAAGCAGTCTGGCGAGGTCGAGATCGGCGGTGCGTCGTGGGATGAGGTTGAGCCGATCGTAGGCCATCACGTAGCCCATGTACCCGCCATACCGCGTGTTGTAATCCTCGTCCCGGTCGGCGAGCAGGCTCGACTCTGCGTCGCCTTCCTGGGTAGCTGCGGTGATGTTCATGCCCTGCTCGATACGTTGTCCCACACGCGCGTAGATACCCGGGAGCGCACGGTCGGGCGCCCAGAACCCGTCGGTGTCAGGCAACAGCACCTCGCGAAACAGATTGCCACGCTCGAGTAGCAGCGCCGGCGTAATCCACGTACGGCCACCGGCCCACCCGGCGACGTTCGGCGGACTGAACAGGGTCTGGCCCAACCTGGCGGTCAGCCGGCCGAAGTCGGGGATGGTGGGCAGCGCACTCAGACCAAGCTTTCGATAGGTCGACACCACCAGATGCACGGGACTCTTGACCTGTGTGGCATACGACGCCGGGCTGTAGAAATCTCGTGAGAGGAAGACGCGGCGCAGCCACGGCTTCAGCTCGTAGCCCCCGTCGCGGAACGTCGCACCGAGCGCCAGCCGTGTCTGGTCGTCGAGATCCTCGCGGACAAAGAAGCGATACAGCTTGGCCGAGATGTAGTCGCCGGTGACCGGCGTGTCGAGAATGATGTCGATGATGTCGTCACCGTTGAACGCGCCTGTTCGTCCCAGGAACGTTTTTTGGCCGTCGTCGTGGGTCGCCGCGTCGAACCGGAACTCGAGCGCATCGTTGGTCCAGCCGGTGAAGGCGCGCGACGCCTCCCGAATGTCCTGCTCGGTGTAGTTGCCGACCCCCATCGTGAACAGCTCGAGCAGCTCGCGGCCGAAGTTCTCGTTCGGGTGTCCTTTGCGATTCTCGCCGTTATCCAGATACACGAGCATCGCCGGGTCCGTCAGAATCCCGGCCAGCAGGTCGCGGAAACTGGCGGCGGCGTTGGCGCGCAGCATCTCGTTCTGGCGCAACATCATCCGTGTGTCACGAACCTTGGTGTTCCCGGTCGCGAAATGCCCGTGCCAGAACAGCGTGAGCTTTTCCTCGAGCGGCCGACGTGTGACGAGCATCCGCTCGGCCCACCAGACCGCGAGTCGCTGCGTTTCGATAGCATTCGAGCGCAACCCGTAGAAAAACTTATTGACCACCGGCTGCAGTCGGCGCTGCTCGCCGGCCGGCAGCATGGCGACACCCATCGACGACCCGGTTTCACGCGCGATGCGCACCGCATCCGCCCGGCTCTTCGGGAACGGGTCCATACCGGGGTCCCAGATTGGCGACGCGTCGAACGCAGGTATCGTGCTGTTATCGACCGAGTGGAAGTTGACAAGCTGGTCAACTGCCGCTTCGGGCGTCATAGACGCGAGCCGCTCGATCTCGACCGGGGTGGCGCCGAAACCGGCCCGCTCGATCAGGTGGGCTGCCTTGTCGTAGTCCCAGTCGGCCGCCGTAATCGGTGTCAGGTCGTTGACCCAGCCCGACGGACCGGACCCTGCCCCGCGTGTGGCCGTGACCGTGACCACGGCGACACCCAGCGCCACGAGGAGCGCGCCGCCCAGCAAGAGCGACAACGGCCGCAGTGCCGAGTGGCACCAGCATGGCTGGGCCAGATCACCTGGCTCGAAGACGTGCCTTTTCATCACCAACCTCCCGGGAGGGACTGATAGGTATCCGGATACCGATGATACGTCAACGATCTCGTTCAGCCAACTACGCAGCCCGCGGTGAAGGCACAGTCGGCAGGCGCGCGACAATGCGCGCCCCGCGGCCGCGGAGTGGGGCGATGGGGCCCCACGAGCGACCGCGTGAGGTTCGGGGCGCAGCCCCGTCTGACGAAAGACGAAGCAACGCAGTCCAGGGGCGGACCAGGCGCGCGACAATGCGCGCCTCGCGGGCCCGGCGTGGGGCTCTCGGGGCCCCACTAGGGCCCGCGTGGGGTTCGGGGCGCAGCCCCGTCTGAGTACTAGTCGCGGTGGACCGCGTCGGGTGTAAATGCGGGAAGACAGACGGCCACATACTCGGCGCCGCCAGGCTCGGGACTGCTGTAGCGTACCCACTCGCCCGGCGTCGCGACGATCGCCTGGCCGGCCCGGACGTCGAGCGAGCCCGCCTCGTGCTCGACCCGCAGTAGACCACGGAGCACGACGGTGATCTCCTCGAATTCGGGCCGTTGGCCCGGTTCAACCCACCCCTCGGGTGAGACCATGCGGGCGACGCTGACGCCCTCGTGACCGCTGTTCACGCGTCCGGCGTATTCCTCGATCCGCTTGGGGAGATTGCCCGCTGCCTGGATGACGGTCGGGCTCTCGATGAGTCTGGGCATGGGACGGACTCTTCTAGGAGACAGGAGGCCGGCAGGAAGCAGGAGAAAACCGCCCTGCTCGCCGAAGCCTCGTCGAAGGCGGGTGAGCTTCGCCGGAATCACACCGTCCGGCAGAGACGACGACGGGCGCGACCGGCACAGGCTCAGCCGCGTCGGCCACCAGGAAGAAGTCCCTGATAATGGTCCGAAGCTCATCAAGCGACTCGGCGTGGTTTATGGCGACCCGCAGCCGCGACCCGTGGTCGACACCCTTTGTATACCAGGAACCCAGGGCTCGGAGCTTGTTGATGACCCACCGCTGGCGGCTCTGCGCGCTGCGCCGTTTTGGCCCCACCGTCGGATGCGCCGCGGCCGTGTGACGAAATCCTTCCGCCTCTGTGGCCCCCTCAGCCAGCAGTAGGTCGAGATAGGCGAGTAGGAACCGCCCGCGTTCCTGGTCTACGACCGGGCGGGCGGTCTCACCGCGACCCAGCGCCTGCGCCTGCTCGAAGATCCAGGGATTCCGTAACGCACCGCGCCCCACGAGCACCCCGGCGACCGCGGTGTCGCGCAACCGCCGCACCAGGTCCTCGGGCGCCACACAGTCGCCACTGCCGAACACCGGAATCGAGACCGTGCGCGCCACTTCGTCGATGACACCCCAGTCCGACTGCCCGCGGTAGGACTGCACCGCCGTGCGACCATGCACCGCGACCGCCGAGGCCCCGGCGTCCTCCATCAGACCGGCGACATCCGGAGCATTGATGTGCGTGTCGTCCCAGCCGGCGCGCATCTTCACCGTGACCGGAATCGACACGGCGCGAGTCATCGCCGCGACCACCGTGGCGGCATGCTCGGGTGTACGCATCAGGCTACACCCAGCCTGGTGCTTGGCGATCTTGGGCACCGGACACCCCATGTTCACGTCGATGATGTCAGCGCCCATACCCTCGACGACCTGCGCCGCCGCCGCCATCCGCCCGGGGTCGCCACCGAAAATTTGGATCGAGACCGGCCGCTCTTCCTCGGTGTACTCGGCATATTCGAGCGTTCGGTCGATCCCGCGGACCAGCCCTTCCGAACTGACCATCTCCGTGACGACCAGCCCGCACCCGCCCCGCCGCTTGACCAGCCGGCGGAAGGCCGTGTCGGTCATGCCCGCCATCGGGGCCAGCGCAAACGGCGACTCGAGGGTAACCGACCCGATCTTCATGGCTGAACGACAGCGGCGAAGCCATTCGGCTTCCTCCTGTCTCCTGACTCCTGACTCCTGACTTCTTGGGCGTCAGTAGGGCTTTACGTCCGCCGCATCGACCTCGACCGAGACCGCCTGACCGATCAGATCGACCGACAGCACAAGCCGAGCGTGGGCACCCTTCCGGACGAGGCGCCCGACCACGCCCCGCAGCGGGCCATGCACCACCTCGACCATCATCCCTTCCTGGATGAGCGGGCACGGGTCGTAGAGCAGATCAACATCGACGAGACGCCGGAGGCTGTCGATCTGGACTGCTGCGATCGGGGCCGGTTCTCCGTCGAACGACACGATGTTGACGACGCCAGTGCACCGGAGGATCCCCAACCGATTCGCGGGGTCGAACCGCGCAAAGCAGTAGCCCGGAAACAGCGGCCAGGCAATTTTCTTCCGCCGGTCCTTCCAGCGACTCCACCGCGTAATAGTCGGCAGAAAGGTCTCGACCTCCTTGCGCTCGAGTTGCTCTCGCACCACCTGCTCATGGCGCGATCGGGTCCAGATGGCGAACCAGTCGCCAGACGGCGACTCGCCGCCAGCAGCACGATCAGCGGGGTGCGAATCGGATGTGTCTGGGCCAACGGCCATCGGTTACCGAGCTGCGAGCGCTTCGAGAGCGACCCGGTTGGCCAGGGCTTCGTTGTAGAGCCCCTCCAGACCCGTGTCGCTCCACTCGATGATCGCGTCTTCGCGGAGCGTGTCGAGATAGTCGTTCAAGAGCAGAAGTCGCTGCTCGTCGAAGATGTTGTCCAGGATGCCCCGGCGGACGTCCTCGAACGGTCGTGGGTCCGGCTGGGTCGCCGACACGAGCATGAGCATATGATACCCGGCGGTCGTCCGCTCGATCTCGCTGACCCCCCCGACCTCGAGCCCCTCGACCCGCTCCCGCACCGCCTCGGCCAGATCAGCCAGCGCAATCGGCCCGATGAGCCCGCCGTTGGTCTTGGAGGCGGCATCGGACACCTCCGACGCGACCGCCCCGAAGTCCTCACCGGCCAGAACTCGGGCGCGCACCGCCTCTGCCGTCGTGCTGGCCTGGTCATCACGTGCCCCGCTGAGGGCGCCGCCCTCTGCGGGGGCCTCAATCAGGATCTCGCGCAACGTGACCGTCGCCGGATCGGTGAACTCGTCGAGGTGGCTATCGTAGTACTCACGACCCTCGGTATCGGTAATGGTGACCCCTCTCAGGATCTCGACCTGTTGCACCGTCCGGACCAGTGTCTGTCGTTCCATGACGTCGCGCAGCTCGGACAGGGTCATCCCTTCATCGCTCTGGAGCGCCGCGACGAGCTGCTCGTCGTTCATGTTGTTCTCTTCCTTGATGCCGTCAAGGATTTCCTGGAACTGCTCGTCGCCGAAGGCGTACCCGAGGTCGCGCGCCCGCTGCACGAGCAACAGCTCCTCGACCGCATCCACGAGGACCTCCGGGGTGATCTCCTGGATCACCCGTGCCAGATCGGCGTCCGTCTGTGGTGGCGCTCCGCGGGCTCGCAAGGCGCTGATCTGTGCGGCTTCAAGAGTGCTCTGGGTCACGAGGCCGCCGTTGACCTTCACCAGAATCCGCTCGAGCACGAGCGCGCCCGGGAGGTTCGTGGAAAACTCCTGGGCCTGTGTCGTGTGGGCAAGAACTAGCGCGACGCCGACCGCAGCCAAGCTCGTGGCCAGTCGCTGAGCGTACATCTGCATTGTGCTCCCCTCGTGGTGGCCCCGGTTGTATATACCGTCGCGTTCGGCCGTCGCCCTCGGTGCGTGACCGTACCTACGACCGGAACCCCTTACGATTCTATCGTTTCCAGCCCACGCAACTCCAGCAGCAGTCCGCCAACCCGGGCAAACAGCTCCTCCGGTCCCTTGCGGTCGCGCGTGGCACGCTGGAACTCCACTCGCGAGAAGCCGGCCCGCACCTCTTGGCTTCGAGCCCGGGCGGTCCACCAAGACAGGTTGGGGGCCCGACGTCTCGCCTCGTCAGGCTCTCGCAGGTCGACCGTGAGCATGGCCGGCGGTTTCAGGACCACGTCCGGGCGTCGTTCGACGAACCGCATCAACCGTACGGGGTCCACCGTCGTCGTGGTCCTGAACTTTATGACGAGCAAATCCCCGGCACGGTCGATCGTCTCGACCCCGAGCCGATCCGCCAGCAGGCGGATCCGACCGTACTCGGCCAGGGTGGCCACCGAGGATGAAATCGGGCCATAGCGGTCGCACAGCTCGTCGAGGACCTCCGTCAACTCCGTCTCCGTCCGGGCGGCAGCGACCTGACGATACACTATCAGCCGCTGGTTCATGTCCGGAATGTAATGCGCATCGATCTTGAGGTCCAGGTTGAGGTTGACCGCCGCGCGTACCTCGTCCTCGATCTCTTCGCCCTTCAGCTCTCGCACGGTCTGTTCGAGCAGTTTCACATACAGGTCGAACCCGATCGACTCGATGTGCCCACTCTGTTCGCCGCCGAGCAGGTTGCCGGCGCCGCGGATCTCGAGGTCGAGCGCCGCAATCCGGAACCCGCTGCCCAGGTCGCTAAACTCCCGAATCGCGGTGAGCCGCTGACGAGCCACGGGCGACAGCGTCTGCTCCGGCGGCACCAGCAAGTACGCGTAGGCGCGTCGGTCCGACCGTCCTACTCGACCGCGCAACTGGTAGAGCTGTGCGAGCCCGAATCGCTCGGCATGATTCACGATGATCGTGTTCGCGTTCGGAATGTCCAGCCCATTCTCGATGATCGTGGTGGCGAGTAGGACGTCGTACTTGTGCTGCACGAAGTCGACCATGCAGCGCTCGAGGTCCCCCTCCGGCATCTGCCCGTGCGCCACCGCCAGCCGCACCTCCGGCAACAACCGCGTGAGCAGATCGCCCATCGCGTATATCGAGGCCACACGGCTGTGCACGAAGTAGACTTGCCCACCGCGCTCGAGCTCCGTGCGGATGGCCCGCGCAATCACGTGGTGGTCGAACCGCACCACGTTGGTCTGGATGGACTGACGGTCCTTTGGCGGTGTCTCGATGACCGACATGTCGCGGATGCCGACGAGTGACATATTCAGCGTGCGCGGAATCGGGGTCGCCGTCATCGTCAGCACGTCGACCCGACGACGCATCTGTTTGATGCGCTCTTTGTGAGCCACGCCGAACCGTTGTTCCTCGTCGACGATCAGCAGCCCGAAGTCGCGAAACCGGACATCTTTCGAGAGCAGACGGTGGGTGCCAACAATGATGTCCACCTTGCCGGCGGCCAGATCCTCAAGCGTCTGTTTCTGCTCGGCGCGCGTGCGAAAGCGGCTCACCAAGTCGATCCGTACCGGGAACGCGGCGAACCGGTCGGTCAAGGTCTTCTGATGCTGAAACGCGAGCACCGTGGTCGGGGCAAGGAACCCGACCTGCTTACCATCCATCACGGCCTTGAACGCGGCGCGCATCGCCACTTCCGTCTTGCCATAGCCGACGTCGCCGCACAGCAGGCGGTCCATCGGCGACACCGACTCCATGTCGGACCGGATGTCGGCGATCGCGACCTCCTGATCGAGCGTGAGCTCGTACTCGAAGGCGTCGCCGAACTCACGATGCCAGTGCGTATCGACACTAAAGGCGTGCCCCGATATCGCCTTGCGCGCCGCATACAGCTTGAGCAGCTCCTCGGCCATGTCCCGCATGGCTCGGCGCACCTTGGTCTTAGTCTTCGCCCAAGAGGTCCCGCCGAGCCGGTCCAGGGTGGGTTTGCTCGCACCGGTGTACTTCTGTAGCAGGTCGAGCTGCTGGACCGGGACAAAGAGCTTGTCCTGGCCGCCATACCGTAGCTCCATGAACTCGTGCTGCTCGAGACCGACCGGAATCTGCCGCAGCCCGACGAACACGCCGACACCGTGGTCCACGTGCACGACGTGGTCGCCGACCTTCAGGTCGCGAAAGTCGGACAAGAAGGAACGGGCCGGTCCCGTGCGCCGTTCGCGTACCCGCCGTTCCTCGTCGAAGACATCCGGCTCAGCGAAGATCTGCAACCCGGCGTCCGGCAGCCGGAACCCCCGCGTCAGCTGTCCGGTCGCCACGAGCAGTGCTGCCCCGTGGGTCTCATGTGCCCCATCGATCGACTGCGCAGTGAGGTCGTACTCCCCCAGCAGCTCGATGAAGCGCTCGGCGCGTCCCGGGGTTCCGGCGATCAGCAACGCGGTTTCGCCGCGCTCTCGGGTCCGCCTGATCTCGGCGACCCAGTCTGCCAGCCGACCGTGGAACTCCACCACGGGTTGGCAGGGTACGTGCCGCACGGCATCCGCACCGCCCTGGTCCTCCGATAGTTGCTCCAGACGGGCCGCAGAGCGGAGAAACGCCTCAAGTGTCGGCCACTCGACGAGCAACTGGTCGGGTGCCAGCACTCGGTCGCCACGCTCCTCCGCGGCCGCGAACCCGGCCGCCGCCTGCTCCAACCGTTTCTCGATCGCGATGCGCGATTCGTCCGCCTCCGACAAGTAGATGCGGTGCCCCGGGGCGCTCACCACGTAATCGAGGAGCCAGGCAGCGCGGTCGAGGTCGAGCGCATCGGAATCCGCTCCCTCAAACAGCTCGCGCAGCGGCAGGACTTCGGCGCGGTCGAGCGACTGGATCGACCGCTGGGTAGCCGGGTCGAACCGTCGCAGCGACTCCAGACTGTCGGCCGCGAACTCGGCTCGGATCGGCCGGTCGTCCCCCGCCGGGAAGAAGTCGACGACTCCGCCACGAACACAGAACTCACCGTGCGCATCCACCGGATCCTGCGGCGTGAACCCGGCATCGGCCAGCAGCTCCCCGAGGTCGGGTGGTTCGAGCAGCGCCCCAACGGTCAGACGGGTGCCGGCCGCCACGAGCCGGGCAGGGGGACTCAGCCGCGGTAGCAGGGCCGCGGCCGCGGCGACCACGACCCGAGCCGAGCCGGTGGCGAGCCCGTAGAGGGCCCGGCCACGCGCGGCGGCCACATCGAAGTGAGGAGCGAGCCCGCGATACGGGTCAACCTCGTGTGACGGAAAGGGCACGACGCCGTGGCGCAGCTCGTGGTCCGACAGCCCGGCCAGCGCGCCGAGAAAGAAACGGACGTCGGCGACCATTTGCTCGACATCCCGGTCGGTGGGCACGATCACGACGACCAATGCCTCGGTGGCCGCGGCGGCGACGGCAAACCCCTTGGCCGCGGGGGATAGACCCGCCATCGGACCTGGACCGCCAAAACCTGCCTGGGTGACCGCGGACTTGAGGAGGGCGCGCAGGGTGAGTGAGGTGCCAGTCACGGGGGTCAGCGAACGCCCTGTGGGGTCAGGAATGAGAAGTCAGAAGTCAGAAGTTCGGAGAAACCGGAGGGACTACGCCCACCATACTCAGTCCAGAGCCGCTTGGGGCAGGCGCATACCATCCCGGATCCCGACATCCATGTCCCAGGCACGATGGCCGTCAGTCGTCTGGCCGGTCGTCGGGCTCTTTGAACTGGACGTTGTCGGTGAAGCGCCAGACGTGGCCAGGCCGGTAGATGCCCGCGTCCATGGTCCTGGACTTCACCCGAAACGTGTATAGCAATCGGTGGTAGTCGTACGAGAACCCGTCGCGTTTATGCACCGCGACGTCGAGCTTGTATGTTCCCTGGACGAGCTCGAGGCGCTTGATGGCGAACACGACCTCGCCGTCGCCCTGGAGCGACTTGGACCGCATCTCCTCGAGGTCAGTGTTGGTCCCATAGCAACAGATGCCATCCGGTGTGAAGATACTGACACCAAAGGCGAAGTCATCGACCGGCTCCGCCGCGCTGATCCGCATCCGGATCGTCATCGGATCGCCCGTGTGAAACACGTGCGCGGGCCCACCCGGTCCCTCCAGCGTGACCTGCTGGATGCGAACGGCGCCAGAGCCCCAGCGCCCCTCCTTCGCCGCGAACATGTCGGCCGCTGCGTCCGACAGCGCCTCCGGGTCCGCGGGCGCCGCGCCGTTCGCCAACGCGGACCCAGGTTGCGCCGCGATGACCGGGGTGTGCTGCACCTTGGCGTCTTGCGAGGCAAGCAGTTCGTCTTCCGCCTGCTCGACGTCGGTCAGATACCGCTGCACGACCCGCTTTGGGTCGCCGATAAACTGATTCTCTCCGGCATCGAGCCACACCGCCCCGTCGCAGAAGCGCTCCACCATCGACAACGAATGGGTCACGAGCAGGATGGTCTTACCGCGGCGTTTGAACTCGGCGAATTTATCGAGGCACTTCAGACTGAAGCCTTCGTCACCCACCGCGAGCACCTCGTCCACCAGGAGCACGTCGGGGTCCACGTTGACGGCCACGGCAAAGCCGAGCCGCATATACATGCCGGACGAGTAGGTCTTGACCGGCGCGTCGATGAACTCTTCCAGCTCGGCAAACTCGACGATCTCGTCGAACCGCGCGCTGATCTCATGACGGGACAGCCCCAGCATGATGCCGTTGATGAACACGTTCTCCCGACCGGAGATCTCGGGGTGGAACCCCGCGCCCAGCTCGATCAGCGCCGAGATGCGGCCGTTCACACGCACGACACCGCTGGTCGGTCTCGTGATCCCGGCCACGAGCTTGAGCAGGGTGCTCTTGCCCGAACCATTGCGCCCGATGACCCCGAAGCACGCCCCTTTCGGCACCGATACCGATACGTCGCGTAGCGCGCTGAACGACTCGTCCGGCCGCAGGTGCCGGACGAGACTGCCGGTCAGCAGTGCGCTCTTCAGTGTGGCGAACTGGCGGCGGTGCCCATGGCGCCGGTACACCTTCGAGACGTGGTCGAGCGCGATGGCGGGCATGGTCGCTCTCTAGACCTCTTCCGCGAACGAGTCTCGCAACCTGTCGAACAGCCAGTAGCCCAACAGGAACGTCGCCACACTTCCGACCCCCAGTGCCAGCAACCACCGCCAGTGCCCGAATGGCCCGTCGTGGTAGAGGATCTCTTGATACGAAATCGCCAGGTGTGTGAACGGGTTCAAGTTCATCAACACCTTGCCGAGCGGTGGCAGCCCCATGAATGAGGGCCCGCGTCCTTCGATGAGCGCCATCGGGTAGATAATGGGCGTGGCGAAGAACCAGAGCGTGAGCAGGTTCGCCAACAGGTCCTTGATGTCGCGGAAGTGTACGGTCAGTGCGGCGAGGATCATCGCCAACCCCAGCGACAGGATGAGCTGCACGAACAACACGACCGGGAACCAGAGCAGACCGGTCAGCCCGGGCTGAATCGAGTACACCACCAGGAAGGCGAACAGGATCGGTAGGCCGAACAGGAAGTGCACCATGTTCGACAGCACCGACACCACCGGCAGAACCTCGGCCGGAAACAGGACCTTCTTGATCAGGTTACCGTTGAGGATCAGCACGTTGGCGCCATCCGAGAGCGACGACGTGAACCAGGTCCACGGCAGCAGACCGCAGAACAGGAAGACCGCGTAGTGCTCGAGGTCATCCCCGTTCCCCAAGAGCTGCCCACGGGGCATGATGTATGTGAAGACGATCGTGTAGACCAGTAAGAGCAATAGGGGATTGACGAAGGACCAGAAGAAGCCGAGCACCGACCCGCGATAGCGAGCCTTCAGCTCTCGAGCGACGAGAACCTGGATGAGCGCCCGATGACGGAACAGTTGTCGCAGGTTAGACAGCATCGACTTTGAGTACGACCGCAGTCACGTTGTCGGGTCCGCCCCCGTTATTGACTGCCCGGATCAGCGTGTGGCACAGGTCATCGAGCGCGACTTCGCGCCCGAGCTCCGTTCTGATCTCGTCGTCGGTGAGCACCGCGAACACACCGTCCGAGCAGAGCAGCAGACGGTCACCAAGCTCAACCGTCACCTCTCGGACCTCCACGTCGAGGTCGTCCGATCCCGATAGTGCCCGGGTCACGATGTTGCGCCAGGGGTGCTGACGCGCCGCCACCTCACTAAGTGCGCCGGCGCGGATCTGCTCTTCGACCCAGGAGTGGTCCCGGGTCAACCGGTCGAGCCGGCCGTCCCGTAGCCGATAGAGCCGGCTGTCCCCGACATGGGCCACCGTGGCCGTGTCCCCGTCGATCAGGACGGCCAGGGCTGTCGTCGCCATCCCCTTGAGCTCACTCGACTCCGCGATCCGATCGGCCAACCTCCGGTTCCCCATCTGGAACCCAGCACGCAGACGGTTCACGTTCGCGCTCTGGGTGGGGTCGAACGGCATGGGCCAGGTCTGGTCGGGCGAGATGGCTCGGGTCGCCGCGACGAACGCCACGATCCCCTCAACTGCCGCCTGCGATGCCACCTCACCGGCCGCATGCCCACCCATACCATCGGCGACGACGAACAAGCTCAGATCCTCTCGGACCGAGACACAGTCTTCGTTGGTCGACCGCCGGAGACCCTTGTCAGTGGCCGAAGCAGAAGAAACGCGCATGGGCTCGCATTGTTGACGAAGGACGCATCGGCACGGGTCGGAGGCGGCGTGTATGGTAGCGCGGACGGCTACCCCCGGGATCGGTTCCTCGCCGCGACCCGCAGCCGCACAAGAGACTTCAGCATGGCGATACGCGCGCGCTCGAAATCGATCTCTGACACGGTGCCACCGAGCCGGTCTTTCGCACGCTTCTCCGAGGTTGCCGCTCGCGTGACGTCAATCTGGTCGGCTGACTCGGCGATCTGCGCCAGGATCGTGACCCGGTCCGGGAGCACCTCGGCAAACCCGAACGACACGGCCACGTAGGTGGTGTCCTGACCCTTGCGATACCACAGCTCGCCAACCTGCAAGGTCGCCAACAGCGGCGTATGGCCCGGGAGCACCCCGAATGAGCCCTCGGCGCCCGGGATTTGCACTTCGTCAACCTGCTCACTCACGACCGAGTGGTCGGGGGTAACAATCTCCAGCGTGAGGTGATCCGGTAGGGGCATGAGTGGCTCGACTGTTCGATGGCTAGAGGCTTCCCGCCTCCGTCCGCTGGTCCCTGCGGACGGTCTCTCTCGGGGTCATCGTTATGCCGCCTCGCTCTTCATCTTCTCTGCCTTCTCAACCGCTTCCTCGATC
>Ga0310122_10001222_pt1 | contig 16509 bp, 15 predicted proteins | sample CB6_Bottom_1051__FD_203503 | JGI IMG/M metagenome (GOLD analysis project Ga0310122, IMG submission 203503) | Marine microbial communities from Western Arctic Ocean, Canada - CB6_Bottom_1051 | ecosystem: Environmental > Aquatic > Marine > Oceanic | place: Canada: Western Arctic Ocean | collected...
GAACTCTTTGGTGAGACCAGCTAGGACGCGCGAACCGGCCCCCGGCGCACTTCACGGTGGGGCGGGCGGCTCCGGCAGCCACGACGGCGCCCGCGCCCCGAGCGCCCCCGGACGGGCGAGCGGGGCGGCACGCTCGAAGCGCGGGGGGCCCCGCTCGCCCGCGGGCCCCGGGAACTTCGGTGGACACCAGTACAAGGATTCCCGGAACACTGGGGTGATGGCGGGAGAATAGCGAACAAAAGACGAAAGTCGAGCGCAGCGACCTGACGGCGCCGTGGCAGCGCCACACGCGGCTTTCCCGATCGGGGTTTGGGCAAAGCAGCCCGAAGTTCTGCGCTCCGGGCCTCGACACCCGTCGGCGCGGGTGGTACTCCCGGCGTGGGCCCGTAGCTCAGTTGGTAGAGCAGCGGACTTTTAATCCGTCGGTCCAGGGTTCGAGCCCCTGCGGGCCCACCAGTTTATTGCGGTGCGTTTGGCATCGCGGGAGGAAGCTATGCAGCGTGCGCTCGTCACCGGCGCGAACTCGGGGATCGGTCGCGCCACCGCCATCGCGTTGGCCGAGGCCGGTTACGAGGTCTTTGGCGCCATGCGCAGCCTCGAGAAGGGCGCGAAGTTGATCGAGGGCGTGCGCGAACGGGGCGGGACCCTGCACCCGATCGAACTCGATGTCTCGAGCGCCGCCTCCGTCACGCGAGCGGCCGAGGTTGTCGCAGCGCAGGGGGGGCCGCTCGATGTCCTCGTCAACAACGCGGGGATCGCGCACAACGCCTGCGTCGAGGACGTCGACATCGACGCCGCGAAGGAAGTGTTCGAGACGAACTACTGGGGCGTGATTCGCTGCGTGCAGGCGTTTTTGCCGGGAATGCGCGAGCGCCGGCAGGGACAGATCGTGAATATCTCTTCGGTGGCGGGTCGGATCGCCGCGCTGGGGCAGGTGGTCTACTCGTCGTCGAAGTGGGCCCTCGAGTGCCTGAGCGAGAATCTGGCGCAGGAGGTGGCCCCCTTCGGTGTGCGCGTCGTGGTGATCGAGCCAGGCGTCACCCGCACGGCGATCCTGCCGAAGAACTTCGGACATCCCGAGCCGACCGTCTACGGTGACGCCTACCGGCGAATGCTGCACTTTTACGCGCGCGGCATCCAGGCCGACGTGCAGGCCTCGGAGGTGGCGGCGGTGCTGCTCGCGGCCCTCGAAGATCCCGAATGCGGCTTCCGCTACACCTGCGCCTGGGGTGGCCCCGAACTCTGCGAGGGGCGTTCGAAGCTCGACGACGCGACCTGGATTTCGCTCGGCGACCAACCCGACGACGCGGCCTACCACCGCGCCTTCGAGGCGGCCTTCGGGCTCGACATCCGCCCCCCCGAGAACGGGTAGGGCAGCGGCCGCTGGGCCGCTGGCATCAGCCGTCCCAGGCGATGTCGTAGAACTGTGCCTCCATCAGCGCCGAGTGGCTGTGCTGTCGCGTCTGGAGGCGATGCCGGTACGCAAGGATGTGCGTGAAGGAGAGGATCTGGTACAGCCCGGGCAGCCGATCCCCCTTCTGTGAATAGACGTCCTCGGTCCCGTCGAGCAGGCGCCTGAGATCCGAAGGCAGGTTCTTCGGCTCGCGGAACATGTCGCGGAGGATGGCGATGCCGATCTGTTCGCGTCGACCCGCCGGCACGATCGTGGGTGCGTCGAAGTCCGGGTCGAAGATTGCCTTCGAGAGTTCCCCGGGTTCCATCAGGAAGACCGCGGCCGTGGGCCGCGGGTTGCACTCGATCATCGTGAGGCCGGCGGCGGTCTGCATGGTGTCGAAGGAGATCTGCCCATGCAGGCCGAGGGCTTCGATGTAGGTGCGGGAGATCTCGAGGGCTTCCGGGCAATCGATCGATTCGAAGACGATGCCGCCGGCGTGTTCGATGGTGAGCGGGTGCCGGTAGGTGCAATGCGCTGCCAGCTTTCCGTGGTGGGCGATGCTCATACTGCAGAGGTCTTCGCCGATCACGAATTCTTGCACCAACCACGGGTTCTCGGGAGTCGGGTGGCACTCCGCAATGGCGACGGCGCCCGCGAGTGGACCGGTGTTGGTGAGGAGGGAGATCCCGCCGCGCGAAAAGGCGGCCCGGGCGAAGTATTCGGGAAAGGTCCCGACGGCTTCGACCAATTCGGCGTCGGAGTGGGCGATCACGGTCTTGGCGATCGGCACGCCGAGGGAGCGGGTCAGCTCGGTGAAGGATTCCTTGTTGTGGAGTCGGGAGAGGGTCTCGAACGGCGAAAAGAAAAGATCGGCGCTGCCTTCGAGTTGGTCGGCGTGCTTCGCGAGGTAGAAGAGCTCCTCGAAACACGGAAGGAGCATGTCGATGCGGCGGCTCGAGAGGATCTCCGAAATTTCCGCGATGAAGGCATCGGTTTCGAAGGCGGGCGCGGCAGTGAGGATCGCCTCGTGGACCTCCCGGGAGTGCAGGCCCGGAGCCGTGCGGAAGGTGTCGGTGGCGTAGATCTCGTGACCCGCCTGCCCGAGCTTTCGGATCTCGCCGAGGGCATGCGGCAGACGCGCGCTGGTGAGCAGCAGCTTCAAGGGGATGAGGCTCCTCTGGCGGCTTTCTCGCAGAGGGTACCCGAGTGTCGCTTCAGGGCTCGTGGCGCCGGAGGAAGCTGCGAGTTCGGTGGATCGCGTTCTCGCGCAGGTTCACGTAGAAAAGGCTGAAATCTTCCGCGTGGTAGTCGCCGTCGATCGCAAAGAACGAGTAGGGCCAACCGGGGGGCGGAACGATCCAGAGCGCTCCGTGGGCACAGTGGGTGCCGACGAGTGCGGGCTCGGGTCGCGAGAGCGAGAAGATCGAGACCGGGAGACTGCCGAGATTCGCCGAGGCCGGGGCGACCTGCTGGTCGTGGCGCCAGGTGAGGGGGTTGATACAGACGACGTCTTCGGAGGCGTCCTCGTCCGGGTCCGGTCCCGAGGGCGAACCGGGGGCGAAGGTCCGCCACGAGATCAGGCAGCCGCTCTGCTCCGGGGTGCGGCAGATGGGCAGGGCCCCCGGTTTCTGGCGATCGCCCTCCTCGATGGTGCGAGTACCGATCGGGTAGGCGGCAACCAGGCGTTCCCGCAGGTCGCCTTCGCGATAGAACTCGTCGAGCAGGCGAAGCAGCAGGCGACTGCCCTGGCTGTGTCCCACCAGCAGGATCGGGCGACCCTCGTTCTCGTGGTCGAGGAAATATTGGAACGCCCGCCGCACGTCGGAATAGGCGAGGGCGAGGCCCTTCTCCATGGCTTCGGGATGCCCGAGGAAGCCCGAGAGTGTCAGCTGCCGATAGCGGGGGGCAAAGATCCGTCCGGCGGCGTTGAAGGCGCTGGCCTGGTCCCGCAGCGTGACGTCGACGATGCGGTTCGCGAGCCAGCCGTGGATGCCAGCGTTCCAGGCAAAGCGCCAGAAATACGTGGTCGGGTGCAGGAAGAAGACGTCGACGAGCTCGGTCCACTGCGCCTCGCCGGGGGCGAGGCCCGGCGGCACTTCGAGCGCTGGTGAGCGCATGCCGGGACGCGCGGCCCAACTCTCCGGCTGGGCGTAGTCGGGAGCCGGGGGCGCGGTGTAGGCGTCGTAGGGTTGGCTCGGCGTGGTGATCCATCCTCCGAGCGATGCGCAGCCGCCGGTGGCGAGCACCGTGGCGAGCCCAGCGGTCAGCAGCGCACAACGTGCGCGACGCGCGGCGGTGCCCGGCCCCCGTCCGCGGTTCACTGGTGGGGTCCGCGGTTCACTGGTGGGATCCGCGTTTCACTGGTGGGGTCCGCGGTCCCCGGGCGGGAGATTGGCAGCCGGAATCCAGTCGAGCTCGAGCAGGCCCTCGAGGATCGCGTCGGCGATGATGCGCGTTCCCACCGGGCTCGGGTGGACGAAGTCGGAGTCGCTGAAGCCCGGGGGATTCGCACTGCGCAGGCGGCTTTCGGTGCGGATCAGGGGGATGCCTTCTTGCCGGGCGACGCGAGCCACGATCTCCTGGTAGCGAGCGTGTCGTTGATGGAAGGCCTCCAGGGACGGCATGCCGGCGAGTTTTACGATGGTGAGGTCGCGTTCGTCGCCCCCGCGCTCGAGCTTGCGCAGGGGATAGTCGATGAACAGCAGGTGGATCTCGTTGTCGCGCGCGAACTCGGCCATGCGCCCCAGGTTGTAGGCGAACTCGTCTTCGTCGACCCAGGGGACCGAGAGGAAGGTCGGGTGGAGATCGGGGCGGCTCTGCCAGGCGCTCATCACGAGCCTCGTCAACTGGGTGTCGTGGGTCCAGTCGACGAGCGTTCGCAGCGGCACCCAGCGGATCTCCCGGGTCCGCAGCGGCGGGTTCCAGGCGTCCGCGTGATCGTTGTAGCCAAAGCGGATCGTGATGATGTCGGGCGCGAGTTCGAGTGCGCGAGTCGTCAAGAAACGCAGCCCGTGCGCGCTGCTCTGCCCGATCACCCCGGCGTTGATCACCTCGATGCCGTGGGTGCCGATCGCCGCGAGCCGCTCGGCGAGGAGTTCGGGGTAGTTTCCCAGGTAGACATCCGGAAGGCGTCCGTGAATGCCGAAGGTCGAAGAATCGCCGACGCAGAGAATGCGGAGGCCCCCCGTCGGCTTCGGGTCGTCGATGGGAGGGCCGCGGAGCCCGTGATCGTTGATCACGAGTTCGGGGTGACCGGGATGCTGGAAGCCCGGCAGATTCATCCACCCCGCCACCGGGTCTTCCACCAACCAGTGGACCTTTTCGACGGGTTCCCGCCCGAAGGGCGGAAAGAACACGCGCAGCGCGCACTCGGCGGCGAAGAGTCCGAGGAGAAGCGTGGTAGCGAGAAGCGCGAGCTTCTTCATCGACGGCGATCAACCTCCGGCGGCGCGCCGCTCTCGCGCGGTGCCCGGAAACACCTGGAGCATACCAGAGGCGCGGGGCGGACCTCGTTGCATCGGGAACGGAGGGCGCCGATGCTTGCCGCATGAAGAGAACGATGAATCTCGTGGGAGCCCTCCTGTTGTGGGGAGCGGTGCTCGGCTGCAGCGATTCGCGCGACGCGGTTTCCGGCGACGCGGTTTCCTGGGCGAGCTATGGCGGAAACGCCGACGCCTCTCGCTACTCGCCCCTCGCCGAGATCACGCCGCAGAATGTCGGCGACCTCGAGGTGGCCTGGATCTTCCGCAGCGGCGATTACGACGATGGGCAGGGCGGCGGGGGCTTGCTCCCGACGTCGTTCCAGAACACGCCGATCGTCGTCGACGACACGCTCTACCTGTGCACGCCCTTCAACCGCGTGATCGCCCTCGATGCTTCGAGCGGGGAAGAGCGTTGGAGTTTCGACCCGGAGGTCGACCGCGAAGGCCTCTACGTGGTGACCTGCCGCGGGGTGGCCAGTTGGGTGGACTCGCGCGCCTCCGCAGGCGCGGTCTGTCGCCACCGGATTTTCAGCGGGACGCTCGACGCGCGCCTGCTGGCTCTCGATGCAGAGACCGGAAAACCTTGCGCCGATTTCGGCGAGGGGGGAGCGATCGATCTGCGCGGTGGGATCGGTGACGTGATTCCCGGTGATTACGGAGTGACTTCGCCGCCTACGGTGGTGGGCGACCGTGTGATCACCGGAGCGATGGTCCTCGACAATCAGCGCGTGGACATGCCCGGCGGCGTCGTTCGCGCCTTCGACGCGCGCAGCGGGGCCGAGCTGTGGGCCTGGGATCCCGTGCCGCCCGGAACCCCGGAGGCCGCTGCTGGGCTCCGCTTCCGGCGCGGCACCACCAACGCCTGGACCGCGTTCTCTGCAGACCCCGACCTCGGGCTGGTGTACGTGCCGACGGGAAATACCTCTGCAGATTATTACGGCGGCCATCGCGATGGCTCCGACCTCTACTCGAGCTCGGTGGTGGCTCTCGACGTGAACAGCGGCGAGGTGGTGTGGCACTTCCAGACCGTCCATCACGACGTCTGGGACTACGACGTCCCGGCGCAGCCCGTGCTCTTCGAGTTTGAACGCGACGGCGAGTCGATTCCGGCCCTGGTGCAGGCGACGAAGATGGGATTTCTTTTCGTACTCGACCGGCGCAGCGGCGAGCCCATCTTTCCGGTAGAGGAACGTCCGGTGCCCCAGGCCGGCGCGGTCCCCGGGGAGACCCTCTCTGCCACGCAGCCTTTCCCGCTAAAGCCGCCCCCGCTTCATCCGCTGCGACTCGACCCGGAGGATGGCTTCGGGTTCACGCCCTTTGATCGCGCGGCGTGCCGCGACTTGATCGCCTCGCTGCGCTCGGAGGGGCTGTATACGCCGCCCTCTCTCGAGGGTTCGATCCAGTACCCGGGCTACATCGGCGGCTCGAATTGGGGCAGCCTGTCGATCGATCGCAAGCGCGGCATCCTCGTCGTCAACATCTCGCGCGTGGCCGGGATCGTGCAGCTGATTCCGCGCGCCGAATTCGACGCGATGTTTCCCGACGGCCCGCCCGACTTCGGCTTCGAGGTGCAGGGCGGGACACCCTACGGGGTGCGGCGGAGTCCGCTGCTCTCGCCGCTGGGGGCACCGTGCACGCCGCCGCCGTGGGGCATCCTGGCAGGGGTCGACCTGCAGGCGGGCGAATTGCGCTGGGAGGAGCCTCTGGGAACGCTCGAGGGGCTGGCGCCGTTTCCGATCGACTGGCTCGGGCCGCGGGGGGTGCCGAACCTCGGGGGCCCGATCACCACCGCTTCCGGGCTGACCTTCATCGGCGCCGCGACCGACGCCTACCTGCGCGCGTTCGAGACGGCGACCGGCGAAGAGTTGTGGAAGGCGAAGCTGCCGACCGCCGCGATCGCGACGCCGCTCACCTATCGCGCCCGGGATGGAGGCCGCCAGTTCGTGGTGATTGCCGCCGGCGGTCACGGCCTGCTGGGAGTCGCGGCGAGTGACGCCCTCGTGGCGTTTGCGCTTCCGGCCCCGCGCTAGTGGGGCTGTCGACTGCGGCGGCGTAGCGTCCCGAAAAGCCCGATGAACCCGGCGAAGCAGCGTTCGCTCAAGAACTCGAGGCGTTCGATGTACTGGGGGATTTCGCGGCGGATGCGATCGGGATCGATGGCGCCTCCGGTGGCGGCGATCGCCTTGCGGTTTTCGGGAACGTCGAGCCAGCGTTCGATCATCGCGGCGTCGACCTCGAGGTGGAACTGCAGCGCGTACACGTTCGTGCCGTAGCGAAATGCCTGGGGCGCCCCGGTGGCGGATCGCGCCAATTCGCAGGCTCCCTCGGGCAGGTCGAAGGTGTCGCCGTGCCACTGAAAAACCGTCTCGGTTCCGGCGAAGGGACCGAGCACCGGGTCGCTGCTGGCGGCCGGGAGGCGCTCGACGGGATACCAGCCGATTTCTTTTTCGGGAGCCGCGTAGACCGCTGCCCCGAGAGCTGCCGCCACCAACTGGGAGCCCAGGCAGATCCCCAGCACCGGAACACCGAGGCGGATCGCTTCCTCGATGGCTTTGCGTTCGTGCGCGAGGTGCGGATGGGCCGTCACCTCTCCCACGTTCATCGGCCCGCCCAGGACGATCAGTCCGTCGTAACCCTGGACGCGTGGCTGGGCGGCGGGGTCGCGCTCGAAATTCACATAGCGCAGCCTCGCGCCGTAACTGCGGAGCAGGGGGTCCAGGGTGCCGAGGATCTCGTGGGCGACGTGCTGGAAGATGAGGATCCGCGCCATGGTCGGGGGATCAAGCCTGTTCCGCTGCTTCCGCGCTCTCGCGCTTGATGCGCGCCCAGCGAAACGGCGAAGTCAACTGGCCCAGGTAGCCCATCGGAAAGGTCGGGAGATCGCTGAGACCGATGTCGGCCGGAGGGCGGCGATCACGCGGCAGCAAACGGGTCCCGAAAACGACGTCCCAGACGATCAGGTTCTGGCCGAAATTCGAATTTGCTTCTTGCGGGAGTCGCGAGTGATGCCAGCGGTGGAGTTCGGCCATCGAGAAGAACCAGTTGAGGGGCCCGCAGCGGAGTTTCAGGTTCGCGTGTTGGAAGGCGCCGTGGACGCTGGTGGTGGCGGTAAACAGCGCCAGCAACGGCTCTTGTGCGCCGAGCATCGCCAGAACGAAGAGCGGCGGAAAGATCGAGAGGGCGAGGTCGATCGGGTGGAAGCGCACCGCGTTCAGGTAGTAGAGCCGCGGTGCGCTGTGATGCAGCGCGTGGATGCGCCAGAGGCCGTCGTAAGTGTGGGTCAGGCGATGAGTCCAGTACATGAAGAACTCGCCCACGACGAGTGCCAGGACGAGCTGCGCGAGCAGCGGCCAGTCGCCCGGCCAGAGCGAATCGCCAAGCCGAGCCGCGAGCCAGCCCGCCGCCGCGACCGCCGCCGCCAGGACGAAGGGTCGCAGGGTCCCGAGCGTGAAGCCGCCGCTCACGATCAGGTGCCCGAGGTCGACACCTCGATCCCCCTTCGGCTCGCTCCAACTCGCTTCGAAGGGAAAGAACTTCTCGCAGACTGCGATCAGGACGTAGGAGGCGACGACCGGCCCCACAAACGAGAGCGCCGGGTCGACTCCGGCGCGGAGCAGTGCCAGCGTCGCGCCGATCGCGCCGGCGAGGGTGAGCGGGAAGATCGCGACCTCGAAGACGCGTTCACCAGTGCGTTTACCGGAGGGCATCGCGTGATTCTACGCGAAGCCGGCCCGGCGGGCTGTCCGTCGCCCACGCTCCGCGAAAGCAGTCCGCTACGGCGTGTGCCATGCTGCGCCGATGCTCACGGCCCTCGACCACGTGATCGTCGCGGTTCGAGATCTCGAAGCGGCGACCGCGCGCACGGTGAGGCTGCTCTCGCGCACGCCCTCCTGGCGGGGAGAGCATCCCGCGGAGGGCACGGCGAACACCCTGTTTCGCGTCGCGAACACCTATCTCGAATTGATTGCACCGCTTGGCGATGGCCCGGGCGGGCGCAGTGTGGAAGCGCTTCTCGAGAGTCGAGGCGAGGGTCTCTTGGGCCTCGCGTTCCAGACCGCGGATGCGGAGGCGTGCCACGCCGCCTTCGCCGAAGCGGGACTCAACCCGGATCCGCCGACCAACGGCCTCGGTCGGGACGTCGAGTCCGGTGCCTTCCGCGAGTGGCGGCGCGTGAATCTCCCGCTCGAAAGGACCCGCGGCGTGTTCCTCTTCGCCATCGAGCACCGCAGTCCGCCCGACGCACTGCCGCCCGCCGGCTGGCTGGGTTCGGAGGAAAGCGGCGTCGAGGCCCTCGATCACGTGGTGGTGAACACCGCCGATGGAGACGCGGCGCGCGCGTTCTACGGGGAGAAGTTGGGGCTTCGCCTGGCGCTCGATCGCAGCTTCCCAAAGTGGAAGGCGCGGATGCTTTTTTTCCGGGTGGGGGGTGTCACCGTCGAAGTGGTGGCGCGTCTCGGCGACGAGCTGTCGCAAGACGATGGCGATCGGCTCTTTGGCCTCTGCTGGCAGGTCTCCGATGCCGATGCCACGCGGGCGCGATTGATCGATACCGGCTTTGACGTCTCCGACGTGCGCGCTGGACGAAAGCCCGGGACGCGGGTGCTGACGGTCCGTGACGGGACCTGCGGCGTGCCGACGCTGCTTCTCGAACCCGGCGTGCCCGCCTAGCCGGCTCCCCGAAATTCGGGCGGCGGGCTAGATCCCGTTGACGCGCGAGAGATTTTCGGCGCTGTCGTCCCTCTCGCTCTCCGGGGGATCGGAGTCGATGGAGGCGCTACGGGACGCCGCGTTTCGGAGGATTTCCCAGTAGCCCCGCGTCACGCTGGCGTGCTCGAGAACACCGCGATCGCGCAGCATGCGGTGCATCCGCGGCAGGTTGTAGTGGGGCACCGTCATCAGCAGGTGGTGTTCGATGTGGTAGTTCACACGATTGGGCGCGATCAGCAGCCGCTCCCACCAGCGCGCGATGGTGGTGCGGGTGTTGCCGAGGGGATCTTTGGAGTCGGGGGTCAGCGCGTGCTCGGCGATCGATCGGATGCGCGTCACCAGGGTGTAGGTCGTGAGCCAGGCCCCGATCCAGAGGCCGTAGAGCAGGGGATGGCCGAGGCCCGCAAGGACCGCGAAGAGCACGACGTTGGTGGCCAGGAAACCGCGCCCTGCGCGTCTCGCGTGGGGGTCGCTGGCGTAGCGCTGGAAGGTTCGCTGCCAGGCGGCCTGTGCGAAATTGCGGCCCGTCTGGCCGCTGAGATCGCGGATGATCTTGCGCAGCAGGCTGCGGCGCGTGATCGGAAAGGGGCGCACCAATCCGATGTCGGGGTCTTCGGGGCCGCCGGTACGCGCGTGGTGTTTCAGGTGGTAGGGGCGGTAGGGATGCAGGTCGCTCCAGATAGGGTAGGCGCAGAGCCAGTTTCCGACGGCGTCATTCCAACCCCGATCGGCGAGCAGACTGCGATGCGAAGCTTCGTGCATCAGCACGGCGAACCCGAGTTGCCGCGCCCCGATCACGAAGAGCGCGGCGATCACGGTGGCCGGGTTCGGCCACAGGGCGACCACGGCGAAGCTGGTTGCGACCAGCGCCCAGTTGAGTGCAATCGATCCCGCAGTGCGCAGGTCGTTCATGTGCAGGAGGTCGTGGACTTCTTCGCGCGAAAGGGCGCGGCGCCAGTTCGACCCGAGGTGTTCCTCGGCTCCGATGGCGCTGGAAGTCATAGGGGTTCTCCGTGCAGGGCGCGTGGCGCTAGCAGAATCCTGTCTATCCAATACTATGAAAAGATGGATCGAGGCGCCGCAATCCGCTCGCTGGGCGCGCTGGTTTGAGTTTCGCGCCTGTCCGTGTTCCGTCTGCTCGTGTTTCCTGGAGCGAGCCACGCGGCAGCGCCGGAAAGCGGCTGATTCGGGGTCCGAGAACCAACGCACGACGCCTCCGGAGGGGACGGTGAAACAACAGGCCGACTTCGTCGTGATCGGCGCGGGGATCGCGGGCGCTTCGGCGGCCTACGAGCTTGCCGCGCATGGATCGGTGCTCCTTCTCGAGCGCGAAGCCCTCCCGGGGCACCACACCACGGGTCGCTCGGCGGCGTTCTGGGTGGCCAATTACGGAAGCCAGGCGGTGCGCGCGCTGACGGCCGCCAGCCGCGAGTTTCTGGTGAATCCGCCGCCTGGGTTCAGCGAGTCGAAGCTGGTCGAGTCGAACCCCATGTTGTGGATCGCCCGGCCGGATCAGGAAGCCTCGCTTGAACGCGAAGCCGTGGCGGCCGCGGAGGCGGGGGCCGTGGTCGAGAAGTTGTCCGCTGCCGAGGCCGAAGCACTCTGCCCGGTGCTGCGGCCGGGCACCGTAAGCCGGGCACTCTGCGAACCCGGCGCGCTGCATATCGATGTGGCGACGTTGCTCGAGGGCTACCTGCGCGGACTGCGCAAACGCGGTGGCCGGTTGCTGGCGAAACTCGCGATCGGGGCCATCGATTTTCGGGCCGCGTGTTGGGTGCTGGAAACCAGCGAAGGGACGATCGAAGCGCCCGTGCTGGTCGACGCTGCGGGGGCCTGGGCCGACCGCGTTGCGACACTGGGCGGTGTGAAAACGATCGGGCTGCGGCCACTGCGTCGCACCGCGATCACCTTCGACCCGCCGACGGGCAGCGACGCGCGCTCTTGGCCCTGCGTGGTCGACGTGGATGCGGCCTTCTATTTCAAACCCGAAGGAGGCCAACTGCTGGCGTCCCCCTGCGACGAGACGCCGATGGAGCCCTGTGATGTGGTTCCGGACGACTACGAGATCGCCCTCGTGGCCGATCTCGTACAGCGCGCCACGACCCTCGAGATCCGGCACATTCGGCGCAGCTGGGCAGGGCTACGCAACTTCGTTTCGGACCGCGGGCCGGTCATCGGAGAGGGCGCAGCCCACCCCGGTTTTTTCTGGCTCGCCGGGTTGGGCGGCTTCGGGATCATGACCTCGCCCGCCGCGGCGCGGGCGCTGGCGCACCTCGTGACCCAGAAGGAATTGCCCGACGAACTCCGCGCCCGGGGTGTTGTGGCGTCGGACTACGCGCCGGACCGTCCGGCCCTCCGGGTCGAAGCGGGGTAGCGCGTCGCTGCGAACGCGGTCAGTCGCTCTCGACGGCCCAGCGGGGCGGGCGTTTCTGTGCGAAGGCCGCCATGCCTTCTCGGGCCTCGTCCGAGGCGAAGAGTTCAGCGATCTTCGCCTCGGCGTAGGCGAAGGCCTCGTCTTCGGCGAGTCGATGCACGCGACGGACCAGTTGCTTCGCTTCGCGGATCGCGTGGGGTCCGCCGCGGGCGATGGCCGCGATCTCGCCCTCCACCGCCGCTTCGAGTTCGTCGGCCTCGACCGCTCGGTGCAGCAGGTGGTAGCCGACTGCCTCGTCGGCCCCGAAGCGTTCGCCGGTCAGAAAGAGCCTCAGCGTGTCGCGGGGACCGACGACCGGCAGCACCACCACCGAGATCATCGCCGGGATGACGCCGATGCGGACCTCGGAGAAGCTGAACTTGGCGCCGCGCACGCCGATGGCGATGTCCGCCGCGGCCACCAATCCCAGCCCCCCACCGAAAGTGTGGCCGTTGACCGCGCAGATCACGGGCTTCGGGCCGTCGCGCAGGGTCTTGAGGATTTCGATGAAGGGATTCCCCGCGGATTGCCCCGTCTGCCCCATGTCGCCGCGGTTCTTGAGATCGGCCCCGGCGCAGAAGGCGGGGCCTTCGCCCGTGAGGACGATGGCGCGTACCGCGTCGTCGGCAATCGCGGTGTCGAGGTGCTCGCGGAGTTCGGAGACCAGGGCCCCTGAGAGCGCATTGCGCGTCTTCGGAGAGGCGAGCGTGATCCAGGCCGCGCGGTCGCGGACCTCGTATCGCGTCTTGGAGGCTGCCGATGCGGACACGGGGGGCGACTTTAGCAGGTTGAGGAAGAACCCCGGAGCGACTCGGGCGCGTGGAGCGTGCGGGGCGCTTCATTTCGGTGGGACCGGGGGAAACGTGCGTGTGCCACGCGGGGCGTTTCATTTTGCAACCCGCCCGCGGCGGGGACGGGCTAGCGTCCGCAGCGACGAGGAGGATGGCATCGGCATGGGCGAGCGAAGACAGGCTTCTGTGGTCTACGTCATCGGTGCCTCGAAGGGCATCGGCCGAGCCTGCGCGCACGCCTTCGCCGAGCGGGGCGCGAAACTGGCCCTTTTTTCGCGCGGCGCCATGGCCCTCAACGAGACGTGTGCCGACCTGAAGAACGCCGGAGCCGAAGTCTTTTCCGTCCCCGTCGATGCGGCGGATGCGCAAGCCCTCTGCGAAGCCGTGGCGGCTGCGGTCGCGGCCCTGGGCCCGCCAGACGTGGTGATCAACTGCGTGGGCGGAGCGCGGCCCGCGCGCTTCGAGGATATTGACAACGCCCGCTTCGAAGAGACTCTGCGCTGGAACCTGTCGACCGCCCGGAACCTGGCGCGCGCCGTGGTGCCGGCGATGGAGACAGGCGGCGGTGTGCTCGTCAATACGGCATCGCTGGCGGGGCTGATCGGCGTCTACGGCTACACCGACTATTGCGCAGCGAAGTTCGGCGTGATCGGTTTTTCCGAGGCCCTGCGCGCCGAGTTGCGTCCCCGGGGCATCGATGTCCGTGTGCTGTGTCCGCCCGACACCGAGACCCCGGGGTTTGCCGAAGAGGAGCGGACGAAGCCGCCGGAAACCCGGGCGGTGTCGCGGGGGGTGAAGCGGCTCTCGTCGGAGGCGGTCGCCGCGGAACTGCTTCGGGGTCTGGCGCGGTCCTCCTTCCTGATCATTCCGGGGCGCGCGGCGCGGCTTGCCTCACGGCTGCGTCGCTTTGCGCCGCGGCTCGTCGAGTTCTTCATGGACCGAGCCGTCGCCCGAGAATCGGGTCAGCGGGGTCTCGCTCGCAAGGGGGACGGCCGGTGAGCGTCGAAGGTGATCCCGGCGATCCCGGCACTCCCGGTGATTCGCGGGTTCTGAGCGGCGAAATCTGGGACGACTTATGCGAGACGCTGCGCGAGGCCGGGGCCCTGGTGACCGGCGAGGGGATCCCGGATTCGCCCCTCGAACGCGCGGCGGGGTTTCGTTTCCTGGCCCAGTTCCTCGAGGCGGGGATCAACTTCTGTGTCACCCACGCGGATGGGGATCATCCCGAGTTCACCCGCATGATCGATCTTGGGATGCGCTGGGGGCTCGATTCGCCCGACTGCCTGTACCTGGTCGCCAGCGTGAACGACGCCTCGCGTTACCGGATCTGGGGAGACGCGGGGAGCGCGAACCACTTCGACATCCAGGTGAACACCGGCCACTACGCGCTCGGTGAACTGGCGTCGATTCGGACGCTCGGATCGATCAGCGGGGACGAACTCGTGGCCTCGGACAGCGGCGAATTCGAGCTCTTCGTCGGCGGGGAGAAGACGCCCGGGAACTGGATTCCCAGTGGGCCCGGCGCGCGCTTCCTGTTGCTGCGGCAGAATTTTCTCGATTGGGAGCGCGAACGTCCCGCGACCCTGCGCATCGAAAAGGTCGGTGGCTCCGTGGCGAAGCCGAACCTTCGCAGCGACCAGATCGCCGAGCGTCTCGACCTGCTGAGGAGTTGGATCGAGAAGGGCGGCGGCCTGTGGCAGAGCATGAGCCGCGGCATGTTGGACCTCGCGCCGAATTCGGTGGTGATCTACGCGCCGGAAGATTCCGCGGAACATTCGGGCTTGAAGGGGCAGATCTACTGTCAGGGGAATTTTCGCTGCGCGCCGGACGAGGCGGTGCTCTTCGAGGCGGTGCCGCCGCCGGCGAGGCACTGGAATCTCGCCCTCGCCAATTTCTGGTGGGAGACGGTCGATTTCGTCCACCGACAGGGGTCCCTCAACGCCAGCCAGGCCCATATCGACGGGGACGGGGTCCTGCGGGTGGTGATCGCACATCGCGATCCAGGCGTCGTGAACTGGCTCGATCCCTGCGGACACGAGGCGGGAACGCTGATCCTGCGCTTCATCCTCGCAGAAGGGGAACTTCCGCTTCCCACTTCGAGAGTGGTTCCACTGGCCGACCTCGAAGGGGAGTTGCCCGCCGGCACGCCCCGGGTGACGCCCGAAGAGCGCGAAGAGATCCTGCGACGTCGACGCAACGCGCTCTGGCTTCGCTACCGACGCTGAGCCCGCGCAGCCCCGGCGGCTCTGCTGATGTTCTGGACGGGAGAGCGCGGACTATTGATTGGCGGCGCGAGCTCGAAAGGCGTCGTCTTTCATCGCGTGGAGGCGCTGGGCCAGGCCCCCGGGTTCGCCCTCGGGCATCGCGGCAAGCGCCCCATCGCGCTCACTGCGCGAGCCGATGACGTTTCCGGACGCGTCGAGAAAGACCTGCAACTCGGTCTTCCCGGAAAACTGGAGCTCTTGCCACTCAACACCGTAAAAGGGCTGGTCGTTGCGGTAGTAGGCGAAAGTCTGACGCCGGTTCCCGTCGATGTCCTTGGTGTCGGCCTTGACGATGAGCAGGCCCTTCTTCGGCTCGAACCAGGCGCGGAAGGTGGTGTAGCCCTCGCTCGATCGCTCGTTGCCTTCGACCGTCGAGTAGCGATTCAAGAGGCCTTCGAGGTTCTGGGATTCGTCGACCAGCGCTTCGAGATCCGGGGCAAGGGCGGGTGCCGTCGAGACACACGCAAGCGTAAGGGCGAGCGCAAGCGAAAGGCCGATGCGACTGAGAGCGGGCGTTGCCTTCATGAGCTTCTCCTCGGGAGGCGAGTGATCGAAGGGCGTGCGCTAATCGGCGCTCATGCCGAGGTCCAGGGCGACGACGGCACCATGCAGGATCCGCGAGCCCGGGGCCGCGATGTAGGCGATGGCGTCGGCCACCTCTTCGGGCTTGGCCATGCCGCGGAGCCCGGTGTAGCGCCGCACCAGGCTCCAATCGAGATCGTCGGGGAACTCGATGTGGGTGTTCATCGGGGTCTCGATTCCACCGGGGGTCACTGCGTTGATCCGAATTCCACGACCGATGTACTCGAGCGCAAGCGAGCGCGTGAGTTGGACCACAGCGGCCTTGCTCGCGGTGTAGGCCGCCGTGTAGGCCTGCCCCTTCAGCGCTGCGATCGAGGCCACGTTGACGATGTTGCCCTCGGTCTCGAGGAGGGCCGGAATGGCCGCGCGACACATGAAGGCGGTCCCCGACAGGTTCACCCCGAGGATGAGTTCCCAGTCTTCGATAGGCATCTCGGCAAAGTGATGGAAGCGCACCACCCCCGCGGCGTTGCACAGGACGTCGAGGCGTCCCATCGCGTCGACGGCCCGGGCCACGGTGTCGCTGCAGCGCGAGGCATCGCGAACGTCGCAGACGATGGTTTCGACGCGGCCGTCCGCGGCCTGGATGGCCTGCGCCGTTTCCTCGAGCCCGGCGGTGTCGATGTCGACGGCGACGACCGCCGCGGATTCGCGGGCCAGGCGAAGGGCGACGCAGCGTCCGAGCCCAGAAGCGGCTCCGGTGACGAGAGCGACGCGCCCCTCGAATCGATTGGTCGTGATCGGCAGGCTTTCCATTGGGCGCAGTTCAGCTCGCAGACTGTTTCTGGTACCAGGCGGCGGTTCGGCACAAGCCTTCGTCGAAGGAAACCGCCGGGTCGAAGCCAAAGGCCTCTCGGGCGCGCCGGATATCGGC
>Ga0310122_10001224_pt1 | contig 16500 bp, 18 predicted proteins | sample CB6_Bottom_1051__FD_203503 | JGI IMG/M metagenome (GOLD analysis project Ga0310122, IMG submission 203503) | Marine microbial communities from Western Arctic Ocean, Canada - CB6_Bottom_1051 | ecosystem: Environmental > Aquatic > Marine > Oceanic | place: Canada: Western Arctic Ocean | collected...
TCGAAGAACGCTCGGTCACCGACCTGCCAGCCATGGGCGGCCGCGTAACCCGCGGGTACTTCGAGAACGGAGTCGGCGAGGACGGATGGACGCAGCGTGGGTCCGTTGCCTCCTTTCTCGAAAGGGATGTTGGGGTCGAGGTCGACGATGCGACCGTCGCGCAACCAAACGATGTCGATCGAGAAACGCATGCCCTTCATCCAGAATGAATAGAAGCCCGGGTTCGCGTACTCGAAATACATGCCGTGATTCCAGGGCAGGGAATCGCGTTCGCCAAGGCCCTTTTCCTGTTTGCGAGGCGTGTCGGCGATCTCGAGAGAAACCCGCTGTCCCTTGATTTCGATCCAGGCTTCTGTCGCTTCGTCGCTTGCGCGATCGAGGCTGCAACCCGAGGACGTCAAGATCAGGAAACCGGAAACCGCGAGTAACCCCGCCCAGGCAGGAACCGGAGGCCTTTGGCCCCTCGGCATCCCGGGCGATCCCGTCACAAACTGCCCCCCGCATTGTAGAATTCGAAGTCGACGAGGTTTTCTTTCATGTACGTACGCAGCCGGTCCACCAGCTTGGCTTCGAGCTGTCGGACGCGTTCTCTCGAGATCTCGAACTCCTCGCCCAACTCCGCCAGCGTTCGCGGCTCTTCCGCGAGGATTCGCCGATTCAGGATCTGGAGATCGCGTTCGCCGAGCGATTCCGCGAACGCGGCGACCTTGCCGAGGAAGACTTCGCGCAGCTCGCGCGATCCGACTGCCGCTTCGGAACTGATTCCGGGCGCCGCGATCCGGTCGCCGAAGGTCATGCCATCGCCCTCGTCGGAGCGCAGTGGCGCGTCGAAGGACAGATCGGGTCGTGAAAGGCGAGCCTCCATGTCGATCACGTCATCTTCCGATACGTCGAGTCGCTCGGCGATCAGGCGCGGTTCGACGTCATAGCCGAGTCGTTCGAGTTCGCGTTTCTCCTTGTTCAATCGGAAGAAGAGTTTGCGCGAGGCGCGAGTCGTTCCGAGTCGGACGCTGCGCATGTTGTCCAGGATGTATTTGAGGATGAAGGCGCGGATCCAGTAGACGGCATACGACGAGAGCTTGACGCCCTTGTAGGGGTCGAAGCGTTGAACCGCTTCCATCAGCCCGACGTTTCCCTCTTGGATCAGGTCTAGGGTGTTGGTCCAGGCGCGCCGGTACTCCATGGCGATCTTGACGACCAGGCGAAGGTTCGAAACGACGAGCTGTTTGGCCGCTTCGACGTCACCTTCCTCCGTCCAGCGCACGGCGAGTTCATGTTCTTCCTCACGCGTGATCGGCGCATGATGGCGAAGCTCCGACATGTACGCCGAGAGGGCACTGCCCTGGGCACGACCCTCGGTGCTGCCGGGAAGGCGAGACTCGCTCGGAACGACCGCCGGGAGACTGGAACTCTCTTCCGGAGGGTCGCCTAGAGCCTCTTCGGACGGGGGCTTCGAGTCCGCTGCCTCAACTAGATCGGCGTCCACCTCGGCCTCGATGGGCGAGATCTCGGGTTCCTCGTCTCGAGGCTCGTCGTCGGGCATTTCGTGGCTCGGGTCCATGTTTCCTGTCGCCAGCGACGATAGCAAAACGCGCGGCCGGGCTCGTTCTGAACGAGCCGGGCCGCGCGCAGGGGTACGAAGGGGTCGTGGCGTCTAGGCCGTCGAGATCTTGACCGAAGACGGCCGGACGAGACGCACCGAACGCTCGCTTTCGCCTCGGTCTACTGCTTGAGGGAGCGAATGAAGGCGACGAGATTGTCGAGGTCTTCGTCCGTCAGGCCGACGATGGGTGCCATCAGGGGGGAGCCACCGAATACCAGCGCGCCCTTGGTGATGACTTCTTTCAGGTCGCTGTCGCTACCCATGGTGCCATCCTTGTCGGCGTCGAGGATGAATTCGCCAACGGTGAAATCGCGAGGCGCCGGTTGGCCGGAATTTTTCAGGGCAAGGCCGACCGGGCCATCACCCTTGCCAGTTTCGCCGTGACAGCTGACGCAGAGTGCGAGGAATTTGGCTTTGCCTGCTTCGACGTCGCCTGCGAAGGCAACACTCGGAACGACACTTCCGATGGCTAGGGTGACAAGGGTCAAAGCGGTCGTCAGAAATCGAGTCATGTTCTTTCCTCTCGGAGATGAGTTCGTTTGTTGCGGCGCGGCAGAGAATGGTTCCCGAATCTCGCGTCGTCGAGGGGTGCAACGGAACGATGCGCTTGCCTCCAGGCCACCCGGGAGTGGATCGTCATACCCGGGAGCCGGTCCGATCCGGAGAAAGGCGCATCTTCTGTCCGGCAAACGTCCGATCGCGAACGAGGCCAATGGGGGTCATGGGCGACTCGAGCTTCGGATGTCCCGAGGGCTCAGCAGCGGCCGCGCACCCATTCCGTCAACATCCGCACGCCCACGCCCGTGCCGCCGCCGACGTGAAGCGGGGGCTGGGCGCCCGTCATGCCGGTTCCGGCGATATCGAGATGGACCCACGGCGTCTGACCGACGAAGCCGCGCAGGAAGGCCGCGGCGGTGGAGGCGCCGGCCATCCGGCCGCCTGAATTCTTCCAATCCGCGACCTTGCTTCGCGTGGCCTTCTCGTGTTCGTCGAGCAGCGGCATCGGCCAGACGATCTCGCCGACCTGTTCGCCGGCGATTCTGAACTCATCGAGCAGGTCCTCGTCATTGCCGAGTCCCGCGGTCGCCGCCGAACCGAAGGCGACCATGGTGGCGCCCGTGAGCGTCGCCACGTCCACCATGGCGTCGGGCGAGAAGGATTCGGTTGCGTAGTGCAGGGCGTCCGCCAGAACCAATCGTCCCTCGGCGTCCGTGTTGACGATCTCGACGGTTTGCCCGGAGGCGGTTTCGATGATGTCGCTCGGCCGATAGGCGGTCGAACTCGGCATGTTCTCCGCTGCCGCAATCACGCCGACGACGTGGATTGGCAGATCGAGCAGTGCGATCGCGCGCATCGCGCCAAAGACGGTGGCTGCCCCCGACATATCGTGTTTCATCTCGAGCATGCCGGCCGCGGTCTTGAGCGACAGGCCACCGGAATCGAAGGTGATTCCCTTGCCGATCAATGCGAGCGTGCCGGTCTTCTTACGCTTCGCGGTCGCGCCATGCTCGAGGACGATCATGCGCGGTGGGCGATGACTCCCTTGGCCAACGGCCAGGATTGCGCCCATGCCGCGCTTCTTCAGTTCCGGTACGGCCATCACCCTGCAGCGCAGCCCGACCGCGCGGGCCATGCGCCGGGAAGCGGCGGCGAGCGTTTCCGGATAGATCACATTCGGCGGTTCGTTCGATAGATCACGCGCCATGACCTGACTCTCCGCAATGTCGAGAGCGAGCTTCACATCGCGGCGGATGCGGGACAGGGACTTGAGTCTTCGCGTGTAGGTGATCTGAAGCGAAACCGATTTCTTTCGCTTGCGACCCGCCTTCTGGTGGCGGTCGAATTTATAGGCGCCGAGCACTGCGCCCAGGGCGAGTAGCGGCGCAGAGCGCTCCGGCGTGAGGCCTGCGCCATGGGGAACGACGAGCACGATGCGACCCAGATTCGAGCGATTCGTCTCCCGCCCGATGCGGCCACCGAGCTCGCGGAGCGCATCGGCATCGATCGCGTCGGCCTCGCCCTGGCCGAGCAGAATGGCTCGTACGAGATCGCCGTCCCGGGGACCGTAGATCGCCAGCCGATCGCCTTTGTTGGCGCGGAAGTCGCCCGAGGCCAGCGCGTCGGAGATTCGTCCGCCCATCCGGCGATCGATGGAGGCCAGGCCCTGCGGTAGCCGATCGGGTGTCTCGCCTCGACGGACGACGGGTAGGATCACGGTTTCCGCTTTGATTTCAGCGACGTTGCCGGCGTTAATTCGAACTCGCATGGTCATCGAACTCCTTCTCCCCTAGATTTCTGCGCGCCGCAGCACCGAACCCCGGTTCTGCGGTGTCCCGTCACGCGGCAACCGCCCACCTCGAAGCGCCAATCGGGGGCGGATGCCCGGACGATACGAAAGGGCGATGTACAGCGACGTATCCCGACGTGCCCGACCTGCAACGACCGACAACGACCGACAACGACCTACAATGAGACGTACGTCGCTACGACACAAGACGCAGTACAAACGACACACGATGCGCGCGAGTACTGCGAAAGACGAACGATTGGCGAGGGGGGGAACGCCGTGAGCTTCGACCTGATCAGCCTGATGCTTCAGGCCGGTCTCATCGTCAAGCTCGTCTTGATCGTGTTGTTCGCATTCTCGATTGCTTCGCTCGGCATCATCGTCACGAAGTGGTGGGAGCTGCGAGCCGCCGATCAGGATAGCGAGGCCTTTCTCGAGGTCTATCAACGAGACGGATTTAGCGAGGCCTACGACGCTGCGCGCCATCTCGATCGCAGTCCGCTGGCCGTCATCTTCTTGACGACGGGTCGTTCTCTGCAGGAGGCTCGGGAGCGAAACGCCACGGATCCTGCTCGCGAAAGGCTACTGATCCAACTCGAGCGATCGATCGCGTGGGGAGCCAACGCGCAGGCGCGGCGGCTCGAACGTGGGATGCCCTTTCTCGCCACGACGGGGAGCACCGCGCCCTTCATCGGGCTCTTTGGAACCGTGATCGGCATCATCGCCGCCTTTCAGAGCATTGGCGAAGCCGGACAAGCGTCTCTGTCCGTCGTCGGTCCCGGAATTGCGGAAGCTCTGGTCGCGACGGCGGTCGGGCTGCTCGCAGCCATTCCAGCCACTGTGGCCTACAACGCTTTCGGGGGTCGAATCGATGGGATCATCGCGATGCTCGATCGGTTCTCCGACCAGTTTCGCGAAGACCTCGGCCGTCTCGTCCAGGGTGAGGGTCCCGAAATCGTCAGCCATGCGCGTGTCGAATCGATACCGGGTGTGGCGAATCTAGAGGACCGGTAGGCCCGATGGCCACGTCGTCTGCCAGACCGCGCGCTCGCATCCGCCGAGGAAACGGGGACATCAACGTCACGCCCTTCGTGGATGTCGTACTCGTCTTGCTGATCATCTTCATGGTGACGGCGCCACTGATGCTGCAGGGCATGGACGTGAATCTGCCCAAGACGACGACCCAGCCGATCCGCATGCCGAATGCACCGCTGGTGCTGACCGTGACGAAGGACGGCAAGTACTCGCTGGCCCGCAAGATCATCGCCGCTGAGGATTTGCAGAAGAAGCTCGAAGCGGTCTTCGAGGCGCGGAGTTCGAAGGAGGTCTTTCTTCGCGCCGACGAGGCGGCGCCCTACGGCGTCGTCGTGAAGGCGATGTCCGCGGCGCGACGCGCCGGAGCGACGCGACTCGGCATCGTCACCGAGGAAGAACATTGACTGCCGAGCTGATCGGCTGGACGGACGAGCAATCCCTCGATCATCGCCGTCGGATGCGCAATGCCATGCTCGTCTCCCTTGCGATTCACGGTCTGGTGATGGCGCTCTTCGCGGCGACGCCCCGACCTCAATTCGCATCCTTTCCCGAAGTGCTGGCGGTCGAACTGGTCGCAGCGGCGCCCGCGCCTCGTGCGAAGCCGTCCGCGCCCCCGCCCGAGGCTGCTCGGTCCGCGCCAGCCCCGCCGCCGGTCGTCAAGGCGCCCGTGCAGGTGCTGCCGGAAGAGAGCCCGGGCCGGATCCGAAAGGCCGCGCCCAAGCCGCCCGAGCCGAAGGTCGTGGCGAAGGTCAAACCGGAACCAGAGCCCGTCATTCGGAGACCCACCCGAGAGAAAGCCTTGAGTTACGAGGATGCGATGGCCGCGCTCGATGATGAACTTGGAGTCGATGAGACGGCGGATCTGCTGACGCCGGCCCCCAAGAAAAGTGAAGAGTCGACGGCGCAGGCTTCGCGCGACCAGGAAGCGCGAACCGGCGTCGCGATTTCACCGGAACTGGCGGCCTGGAATCTCGCGACCCGGAGGCTGATCCAGAGTAAATGGGTGACTCCGGCCAGTTACCGAGGCCGCGGCCTGGCGACGGGTCTCGAACTCCGACTTTCGGCCTCAGGCGACTTGATCGGCCCGCCCATCGTCGTGCAGTCTTCGGGCGATCCCTTTTTTGATGACAATGCGGTCCGAGCGCTGCTGACGGTGGCCCCCCTGCCTCCAGTCGCGAAACCAGGACGTCGACTCTTCATATTTCGATCGGAGGCGGATTGAATTTCAAGGGGGAAACGAGAATGATCCGTGGGATGAAGTCGCGATCGCTCCTCGTCATCGGCTCGGCGCTGGTGCTGTCGTGGATGACGATGAACTGGCCATGCGGGACCGCCTTCGCGCAGAGTCTCGAGAACGAACAGGGTCCCCTGCCGACCCTCGAGATCACACCCGGCAACGTGAGGGCCTTTCGAACGGCCGTGCTCCGCTTTCGCACGATCGGTCTCCCGGTGGGCGAAGAACGAATCGCCACTCTGCGCAAAGAGATCGAACGCAGTCTGGCCTTTTCGAGCATCGTCCTGCCGCTCGAGCACGACGCCTATCTCGCCTCGGACGAGAGTGCCTCCTTCGCCGACAAGGGCGCGATCGACTGCGATTCCTGGAAGCAGAGCGGGGCGGACGCGCTGGTCGAAGGCGAGCTTCGACGCGACGAGGGTCGACTGCGCGCAGACCTGCGCGTCTGGGACATTGCGCGCTGCAAGCAATTCAAGACCGGGCGGTTGACGGCGGATCGCGATGATCTGGCTCAACTCGGGCGAATCATCGCGGACGAGTCCGTTGAGGCGCTCACGGGAACGCGCGGAGTGGCTGCGACCGAGATCGCCTTCATCTCGGACCGGACAGGCCACCGCGAACTCTACGTGGCTGCCGCCGATGGCCGGGACCAGCGACCGGCAACGCGCTCCAACACGCTCAAGCTCGCCCCTGATTGGCTCCCGGACGGTCGCGCCATTCTCTATGTCGCATACGGGGCGCTCCAACCCGGTTTCTTCCTGACGTCGCGCAGCAAGGACATTTCTCCCGGTCCCATACTGGCCCATGTCATGAAGGGCCTGCCGAAGTATCGAGGCCGCTTCGATCCGACGGGGGAAGAACTCGCGATGGTGACCAGCGTCGATGGTGCGGCGGAGATTTTTCGCGTCGAGCGGAGGGGGAACGGGACGGTCCGACTGACGAATCATCCCGCGATTGACATTTCTCCCTCCTGGTCGCCGGACGGCCGAGAAATCGTCTTCGTGTCGGATCGAAGTGGGGCGCCCCAGCTCTACGTGATGGATCGTGATGGCGGGAACCTGCGGCGTCTCACGTTTACCGGCGCCTACAATGCATCGCCCGCCTGGTCGCCGGACGGACGCTGGATCGCTTACGAGACCCGGGTTCGCGGTCAATTCGACATCTGGTTGATCGATCCGTCGGGACAGATCAACTTTCCGATCGTCGAGCATGCGCGCAGCGATGAGGCGCCCACCTGGTCCCCGGATGGACGCAAGATTGCTTTCAGCTCGAGGCGTCGAGGCCGCTACGACCTCTATGTCATGGATTGGAACGGTGAGAATCTGCAGCGGCTGACCCGTCGATCGGGCGCGAACATCCAACCGGACTGGGGCCCCCGCATGCGCTGAATCGACTCGGGGATTCAGCAGTCGAGTGCGACCCCAATCCCTCGACAGGCTGCTAGACTGCGCGCCCTCAATTTGGCTCGGCCGACGCTCCGGGGGGAAACGAAGGCATGAAAAACGTGGAAGCGGAATTGGAAGAGCGCAACGGCATCGGGCCTCTGGCCCCTGAATTCAGTGTGTCGGGCGCTCCTCGACGACTTCGACCTCGCATCCTCGAGACGACGCTGGCGCTGGCTTCGCTGGTATTGTTTTCGATCGGCTGCGCGACCCAGGGTGATTTCCTGCGATTGCAGGAGAAGGTCGCCGAGCATCACACGTCCAAGCGATCTGCTTCAGATCCCCTTCCGCGCATCGCCAAGCTCTCCGCGGACGTCGACGCGATGCGTCAAGAAATCAGGAATTTGCAGGGCGAGCTCGAACTCGCTCGAAAAGAGGCCGCAGACGCGCTCGATGAGGTGCGACGTACCCGGATCGCGGTGGCACAGGGTGCCGGTGACGCGAATGCCACAGCGCACTCGGGACCCGCCGAAACCGGGGCCGAAGGCTCGGATGAAGGTTCGCTAGCCGGTGGTCTGTCTGGGAAGCTCGGCGAAGAGAGCTCGGCGCCCAAGCCGGACGAGGAGTTGGCCGGCTATCAGCGGGCCCTGGACGCTTGGCGAGGGGATCGATTCAACGATTGCATCGAGCGTTTCACGGGCTTTCTCCAAGCCTACCCAACCTCTGGTTATGCCGACGATGCCGCCTACTGGCTGGCAGACTGCACCTTCAAGAACAACGAATTCAAGCGGGCCGTGGTGCGATTCAACGCGGTCGTGAGCGTCTATCCCGAGAGCCCCAAGGCACCGGACGCGCTCTATCGCCAGGGCGAATCACTGCTCAAGTTAGGCCCGAAATTTCACGAAGCAGCGCGCACGGTCTTCAAACGCGTACAAAAGGATTATCCCGATTCCGAGCGGTCGGTCGAAGCAGCCCAACAGCTGGAGCGACTCGGGCCGGGTAAGAGTGCCACCTGAGACTAGATTGAAACTCGACACGAGAGATGGAGTGAATCGTTGAAAAAGCGTGACATGACAAAATTCAAGAAGATCCTCGAAACACAGCGTGAGGAGCTGATAGACAATGCCGAGAAGACGCTATCCGGCGATATCCATCTCGATCCGGACGACTTCCCCGACGAGATCGACGCAGCGTCCTCGGAGATGAACCTGGCCTTCCAGGGGCGGCTTCGGGAACGCGAGCGGGGTTTGATCGGCAAGATCGAACAGGCCTTGCAGAAGATCAAAGAGGGCGTCTACGGCGAATGTGAGAGCTGCGGAGAGCAGATTTCGCCCAAGAGAATTGCCGCTCGGCCGGTCGCCGAGCTCTGCATCGACTGCAAAGCCGAGCAGGAGGCGCTCGAACGCCGAAACGCGTGAGCAAGGGATTCGCGTGACAGCACACGTCTCGCACAGCTCGCCCCAGACGCGGCGCTCACAAGAATTCCCGCCGTCGGCACTCGTGCTGGGTATCGAGAGTTCGTGTGATGAGATGGCGGCGGCCGTCTTGCGCGGCGATCGAGAGATTCTCTCGAGCGTGGTTCATGGCCAGGCAGAAGTTCATGCGCCCTACGGCGGTGTGGTTCCGGAGTTGGCTTCTCGTGACCATGCGCGAGTCGTATCAGAGGTCGTTGCCACAGCGCTCGAGCAGGCGGGTCTTGGTGCCGAAGAGCTCGACGGCGTCGCGATGACCGCGGGGCCTGGTCTGGTCGGATCCCTTCTGGTCGGTCTCTCCTTCGGAAAGGCTTTCGCCTACTCCCAGGGCCTGCCCTTCGTCGGCGTCCATCATCTGGTCGGACATCTGGTTGCCGCCGAGGTGGGCGGGGAATCGGGCAAGAACCTCGAGCCTCCCTATGTCGGACTCGTCGTTTCGGGCGGACATACGGCGCTCTATCGCGTCAGCGCCGAAGATCGTCCGAGTGTTCTCGGTGAGACCCGCGACGACGCCGCCGGCGAAGCCTTCGACAAGGTCGCCAAGCTCCTGGGGTTGGAATATCCGGGTGGCCCGGCAATTTCGAAGCTCGCCCAGCAGGGCGATCCGAAGGCGATCGACTTTCCGAGACCGATGAGCAGACGGCCGGGTCTGGATTTCTCCTATAGCGGACTCAAGACGGCAGTTTCGGTCGAACTCGCGAGGCGCGGTGGCCTGGACTCGTTGCGACCGGGTGACCGGGCGGACTTCGCCGCGTCGTTCGAAGCGGCCGTCGTCGAGAGCCTGGTCGCAAGATCCGTGCGTGCGATGCGGCTCGAGGATTCAAGGCGAATCGCGATCGTGGGCGGGGTCGCCGCGAACCGCCGGCTTCGGGAAGAGATGACGGCCGCCGGGGAGCGGGAGGGTTTCGAAGCGGTCTTCCCGCCGATGGATCTCTGTACCGACAACGCAGTCATGATCGCGGCCGCGGGAAGTCGCCTGCTGGCTCGCGGTGTACGCGACGAGCTTTCGCTCGAGGCTTTCTCGCGAGTGCCGCTGGGCGATGCGCCCTGGCGCGATCCGGTTCGCCCGGACGAAACTTCGAGATGAATCAGTCGCGTCTGCGCGAGTTGCTGGACGCACACGGGCTTCGGCTGTCACGCGACCTGGGGCAGAATTTTCTTGTCGATGCCGATCTCGCAGACGAACTCGCTCGCAAGGCCGGCGCGAGCGCCGGCGATCTGATTCTCGAAGTCGGCACAGGGCTCGGTGTGCTCACTCGGGCGCTTGCCGCACGAGCCGATCGGGTTCGCAGCGTCGAGATCGACTCCGGACTCGTGCGTGTCCTCGAAAAGGAATCGCTGCTTCCCGAGAATGTCGAGCTGATTCACGCGGACGCGCTCGAAATCGACTGGCGGAGCTTCCTCGACGGAACGAGCCAGCCGATTCGATTGATCGCGAATCTGCCCTATTCGGTGGCGACGCCGCTTCTCCGGCAACTTCTCGATTTGCGCGATCGGCTCGAGGATTGGTCAGTCATGTTGCAGACCGAAGTCGCACAGCGTCTGGTCGCCGACCCCGGCACGAAAGAATACGGCTCGTTCACCGTCCTCCATCGCCTGGTCGCCGACGTGGACACGATCGCGAAGATTTCGCCGAGTCGTTTCTTTCCGCGACCCGGGGTCGAGTCGAGCTTCGTCCGGATCTGGCCTCGCAAAGTAGACACGTTAGGCGAGGGCGAGTTGGCCGCAGTCGAGAGGCTCGTGCGAGCCGCCTTTTCACAGCGACGCAAGCGCGTGACGAACGGACTCGGTCGCATCGCCGAGAAGCGCTGGCCCGAACTCGCGAAGACCGAGCGACGCGATCGATTGGAGGCCCTGCTTCGGGCGGTGGACATCGATCCGGCCCTTCGACCCGAACGAATCGAACCGGAGGCCTGGCTGGCGCTTTCGCGGCGCTGGGCGCGCGATGTCTGAGCCGTCCATGGACGAGACTCGACTGCTCGAAGCGCTCCTCGAACTCGCGAGCCGTACGGAGCTCGAAGTGCGCGTGCTCTCCTCGTCTTCGAGGGCCGCGGATTTCGCCCCGACTGCGAGCGCGACCTGCCGCGTGGGTGATCGGATCTGGGTCGTATTGGCTCCGGACGATCCCGATCATCATCAGGCAGAAGTCCTCGCACAGGCGCTGGTTCGTTATCGATCGCAATTTCTCGAGGACAATTACATTGCCCCTGGGGTACGCGATTTTTTGGAGCGAGTCGGCGGCTGATGGCCGGATTCGTTGACCCACCAGAACGTTGAACCTAAAATCAACGTGTGTTGAGGGGTACTGCAAGTCGCAGGCTCCATCATAAACCGCCCGGGCAATCCATCCCGGAATTGAGAGAGCGTTCCTCAGATCGCCCGAATCGCTTGGATCCCGGCTTGCCGGGACTGAGACAGGGTGTGGGTAGGCACGACGCGATCGTCGTTCGATTCAGCCGCATAGCAGAGAGTGAATTCGAGTCCGGATATTTCGGACTCACGGTCATTCGCAGCCGGAGGCGACTCGAGACGATGCGACAGGATTCGAGACAATGGCCATGGGTCGTTGTCGCAGGAGAATCCAGGCCAATCCCGCCAACGGATGATTGCCGAGCTGCGTGTTTCCCATTCCAGGACAAATCGGGCGATCGGATGCGAGCCGGACGCGAGTCCGGGCCGAGCCGATCGGGATTGAATGAGAATCGGAGGCACCTCCCATGTCCACGGTCACGACGGCTTCGGCCACCCGAGAACACCGCATCACGATCCGCTCCCTGGCTTCGAGTAAGGGCAAAGACGAACCCTTCACCATGCTGACTGCGTACGATTTCACCTTCGCGCGCATTTTCGATGAAGCGGGTGTCGACGTGCTGCTCGTCGGAGACTCGCTGGGCAATGTCGTCCAGGGCAACGACACGACGCTCCCGGTCACCCTCGACGAAGTCGTCTATCACACGCGACTCGTCGCGCGGGGTGTCCGGCGAGCCTTGATCGTGGCCGACATGCCCTTCGGTTCGTATCAGGTCGGTCCAGAGGACGCTGTTCGATCGGCGATTCGTCTGGTGAAAGAGGGGGGTGCGAATGCCGTCAAGCTCGAGGGCGGCGTCGATGTCGCCGACTCGGTCCGGCGCATCATTTCGGCACAGATTCCGGTCATGGGCCACGTCGGATTGACGCCTCAATCCGTCAACCGCATGGGCGGCTATCGCGTGCAGGGACGCGGCGTCGAAGCTCGTCAGCGCGTGATCGACGATGCGCTGGCACTCGAGGCCGCCGGTGTCTTTGCGATCGTGCTCGAGGGCATTCCCGAGGAACTCGGCAAGGAGATCACGGCGTTGGTCCATGTGCCGACGATCGGGATTGGCGCTGGCGTTCACTGCGACGCGCAGGTCCTCGTGATGCATGATCTGCTCGGCCTGAACGATTGGACGCCGTCCTTCGTCAAGCAATTCGCGGATCTCGGTGCCCAGGCATCAAAGGCGGCGCGCGCCTATATCGAGGAAGTGACGAACCGAAAATTCCCTGGCGAAGATCACGTCTACCGCTAGGCGGTAAAGACTGTCATTGCCGTCGGGAATCATGATGAAGATCATTGAATCGAGAACAGAACTCCAGGCCTGGTCGGACGCTCGTCGAGCAGACGGTCGTCGGGTTGCCCTGGTACCGACCATGGGCGCGCTGCATGCCGGGCACCTCTCGCTGGTCGCTGAAGCGCGCGCCCACGCCGATCTCGTCGTCGTGTCGATCTTCGTGAATCCAACGCAATTCAACGATCCCGGCGATTTCGAGCGCTATCCCCGGGTCATGGAGGCGGATCTCGCGGCTTGTCGAGAGGCGGGCGTCGACGTCGTCTGGACGCCGACCGCCGATGAGCTCTATCCCGACGGTGTCGCAACCTGGGTCGATGTCGAAGGATTGACGGAGCCGCTCTGTGGATCGAATCGCCCGGGACATTTCCGCGGCGTGACGACGGTCGTGACGAAGCTCCTTCTCGCGGCACGGCCTCACGTCGCAGTCTTTGGCCAGAAGGATTATCAGCAGCTCGCAGTGATCCGGCGGATGACCAGAGATCTCGGCTTCGGAATCGAGATCGTGGGCGGCGAGACCATTCGAGAACCCGATGGGCTGGCGCTATCGAGTCGAAACGTTTATCTCGGACCGAACGCTCGAAGGCAAGCCGTCCTGATTTCGCAATCGCTCGCATTGGCCGAGTCGATGGTGTCGGGTGGCGAGCGTTCGCATGCAACCGTCCTCGAAGCCGTTCGAAAGCGGCTGGCGCAGGCGACGCAGGCGCGGATCGATTACGCCGACCTGCGCGATCCGAAGACGCTCGAGACCCTGTCCGAGCAGATCGCGGGACCCTTCCTGCTCGCCATCGCACTTCAATTCGAGCCCGACGCGGATGGGGCGGGTGCGGCGGTTCGACTGATCGACAACCGGCTGATTGAATGGCCGGAACAGCAATCATTGGCTGGCGCCGTCCAGCCGGACGCTGGACATAACATCATCGGAAGCCAGGAAAAGAGGGCATCATGATTCGAAGGCTACTCAAGAGCAAGATTCATCGCGCCACGGTAACCGAAGCGAATATCGAGTATGAAGGTTCGGTCACCATCGACCCGAACCTTCTCGATGCTGCGGATATGCTTGCGTACGAGCAGGTCGATATCTGGAATTGCACGAACGGCAACCGTCTGACGACCTACGTGATCGAGGGCGAGCGCGGGCAGGGCCAGATTTGCGTCAACGGTGCCGCCGCACATCTGATGAAGCCCGGCGACCTCGTGATCATCGCGAGTTGGACGGATCTCGAAGACGCCGAAGCCCGAGACTTCGACGTCAAACGCGTCTTCGTCGACCACGAAAACCGAATCCGCCAAGACTGATCCGGCTTCACTGCACACCGTCCACCCATGATCGACTCATTTTGCTCGGGGGCTGGTAGGCTCTTGGGATGGGCAAGGGTGGGAAGAACAGCGAGCGGATCGATCCCCACGAGAAGCGGGTTGTAGCGACGAATCGACGTGCGCGATTCGATTATGAGATTGTCGATACCTTCGAGGCCGGAATTGCGTTGATGGGGCCGGAGGTGAAGAGCCTTCGTGATGGACGTGCGAATCTGGGTGATTCGTTCGCGACCATTCATCGCGGAGAAGCGTGGCTCGAGAAATTGCATATCTCGGCCTACGAGCCCGCAACGCGAGCCAATCCCACGGATCCGCAGCGACGCAGAAAGCTCCTTCTTCATCGACGCGAGATCGATCGGCTCGACGGGCGAATCGCAGAGAAGGGCCTGACCCTCGTTCCGCTCACCGTCTATTTCTTGGGTGGTCGCGCCAAGGTCGAGCTGGCTCTGGCGCGCGGCAAACATCGTCATGACAAGCGTGAGACGATTCGGCGGCGGGAACAGGATCGCGAGACCCAGCGCGCGATGCGTCGCCATCGTCGCTAACGCCATGTCGAAGACCGGCGACCGGGAGGATCGATGAGCTACGAACTGCGCCCCTTGTCTCTGGCCGAAATTCTCGACGCGGGTTTTCGTCTCGTGCAGGTCGAATGGAAAACGCTGATCGGGCTTGCGACGATCATGCAGATTCCGCTGGTCTTGATCGGCCTTGCAGCGCCCTGGCTATTTGATCCGCTGGCGCAGCCCCTCGACGCGGGTGGCGAGATGACGCCGGATCTTCTCCTCGAGATGGTCCTGGGTCTGGCTGGGCTGGGAGTCGTCTACCTCTTCCTCTACCCGTTCATTGCGGCAGCGGTGACCGCCTCCGTCGGGAATTTCTACCTGGGACGGCGCTTCGAGATCGGCGACGCGGCGCGAGCGGGAAGGCAATCCGCACTGCGTCTGGTCGCCGCCTATCTCCTGTGGATGGTCGCGTATCTGGGTGTATTGCTCGTCGTGATAGGCCTGAGTGCTGTCGCCTTTGGCGCTGGCGGTGCAGCGATTGGCGGACTCATCGAAGAGGCCGGAGCGGCGGGCATCGCCATCGCGGTTTTTCTGGTGATGATTCTGGGTTCCGTGGCGCTTTTCTGGATCCTCTTCGCAACGATCGTGAGTTCGCTCTTGCCAGCGATCACGGTTCTCGAATCACACGGAATCTTCGCGACCGTACAGCGTGCCTTCGCGCTCGGCGGGACAGCGAAAGCGCGATTGATCGGCATCGTGACCACGACCGGTATGATCGTTGCGGTTCCCGTCTTCGGAGCACAGATGCTGATCGGTACGATTCCCGTCGTGGGTCTTCTGGTCTGGGCTGTCTTTCAGGCGATCGCGTTCGCTTTCACGACGGCGGTCACCGTCGTTCTCTACTTCGATCTCCGCTGTCGCGCTGAAAACTACGATCTTGAACTCCTCGCGGAGCAGGTGGAGGCGGGGCCAGGCTTTGGTCACGGATGAAGAGGCGCGCAGCGCCGCGAAAGAGATTCTCTCGTCGGGGGACTTCACTCGCTGGCATTTGGGCTACGAAGCCTGGCTCGTGACGCTCGAGCGAATCATTGATCTGATTCCCGACTGGCTGATCGATGCAGTCTCCTGGATGGAGGCGGTCGTCAAGACCCTCGTCAATTCGATTGGGGATCTGTTGAGCGCCTTCGGCGTTTTCGGGGATCCGATCGAGGGTCTCGGTTGGCTGGGCGTCTGCTTTCTCGCCGCCGTGTTGATCGTCCTGGGTTGGCGCTGGGTCTCCCGAAGCCAGCCCGAATCGGGAGCCTCGTCGAATTCTCCTCGCCTCGGGCGAGATCATGCGACAGCCTTGCAGAGAGCGCGGGATCAGGCGAGCCGAGGACACTATCTCGAGGCCTCGCATCGGGTTCAGTTGGCGATCCTGGCGCTTCTGATCGAATTCGATTGGCTCGAGTTGGCGCGATCGGATCCGAATCGAACTCTGCGCGAACGCGTCCGGGGATCCGCTCTTCCGAAGCCGGAGGGTCGGCGTCTGATCGAATTGATCGACCGCCTGGAAAAGCTCTGGTTCGACGAGCCCCGCGAAGACCGAGATCTCTTCGAGGACTGGCTCTCGCTCGATGAGCGGCTCGTGCGCGTCGCGACCGGGGTGCGCGGATGATGCAACAGAGAATCTGGTTTGTTTTCGCGATCATTGCGGGTGTTGGTTTCGCCGTTCAGGTCTCGTTGCCAACCGATCTCAGTGATCGACCGGAGACGACTTTCGATACCGCACCACGCGGTCACGCCGGCGTGTATGCGCTGCTCCGTCAATTCGAAGCGACCTCCGGGCGATGGCTCTCCGGGGTGACATTGCCAGGGGTGGATGAGACGATCTGGTGGATCGCACCGGCGAGGGTTTGTGATGAAAGGTCCGGCGGACCTTCGGCGGCGAGTGTTTCGGACAACACCTCAGACAACACCTCAGACAACACCTCGGACAACACCTCGGTCGATTCCGACAGACGTCGCCCGAGCGCGTTCGAGATCGTGCTGCGTCCGTGGCTCGAAGCGGGCGGAACCGGGGTCGTCTGGCTTTCAC
>Ga0310122_10001225_pt1 | contig 16468 bp, 16 predicted proteins | sample CB6_Bottom_1051__FD_203503 | JGI IMG/M metagenome (GOLD analysis project Ga0310122, IMG submission 203503) | Marine microbial communities from Western Arctic Ocean, Canada - CB6_Bottom_1051 | ecosystem: Environmental > Aquatic > Marine > Oceanic | place: Canada: Western Arctic Ocean | collected...
CGACCACCCCCGCAGACTCATCTGGTTCTGCAACACCGAGAGCGTGGCCGATCACCCCGAGACTCTGGCGCGGCTGCGAGACGACATCGGCCTGACCACCATCATGCCGGAGAGCCATGTCTGTCACACCTCTGGTTTCGCCGCCTCGCCGGAGATAGTCGCCCGTGGGCCATTCGAGGACTGGCGGCAGCGGGCGGACATGTGGCCGAAGGCCGCGGAGGGGATATACCCGCCCGTCGCCGGTACCGTGGGCGGATTCGACGACGGCCCGCTGTTGCGTCTGATCGAGGCGGCGCGGCACGCGGGCATCGAGGTGTGGGGCCACTTCGGGCTGTGGAGTTACGGCGGCGAGGTCTATCCGGAGTTCGCGCTCCAGGATCTGGAGGGGAAGTCGCTGGGCGAAGGGAGCCGGAGCACCTGGGGTACCGGCCTGTGCCCCAGTCGCCGCCGCGTCAATGACTGGGTTGTCGACTGCTTTGTCGACCTTGTCCGACGCTATGATATCGACGGCTTCTGCGTCGATCACGCCCGCTACCCGCCCCCGGCCAACCCCGCCAGCCTGCTGGCATGCGGCTGCGCCGAGTGTCGACGGGAGTCCAGTGCGCTGGGGTATGACTTCGACGCCATGCTCGAGGGTCTGGCCGAGCTTCGCAGCGGGATGGCGGCTGCGGATGCCAACCGCCTGTTCTCCCTGGCGGACAGCTCTGGGAATCTGTGGGACTTCCTGTCGGGTCTTGGGGGTAGTGATGCGGCCAGGCAGTGGTTCGAGAGCCGCGCCGCGCTTCTGGCGGCGCGCATGGGGGAGTTCCGCCAGGCGGTGCGGACGGCGGCTCCCGACATGGTCTTCGGCAGCGATCTGTTCGCGCCCTCTATCGCCTTGCTGGGAGGCCAGAATTACAGCGGGTGGGAAGACGTCACCGACTACCTGACGGGAGGGAGCTCTCACGGTGGCGTGGTGGGTTGGGGCACGTCGGTGACCAACCTGGCTGGAGCCTGGGCGGAGGTCATATGCGACCGGATGCCGGAAACCAGAGATGAGGAGGTGCTGAAGCTCATCTACGACCTGTTCGGATGCGGCCACTTGCCGCTGCCTTTGACCCGGCAGGGACTCCAGCAGGGCGGGCTGCCGGTCGCCCAGCTGTACGCGTGGGAGGTAGCTCAGCTGATGCAGCTGTCCTCGGGACGGGTGCCGAGGTACCCGCCGATTGCCGCGGGCGGAAATCCGGAGCTGGTGCGGCTTCTTTGTCGAGCCGTGGTGGACGCCGGATGTGACGGCGCCATGCTGAGCCTCGATCCGGAGAATGGCGCGATCCTCGATATCCTGTCAGAGGAGTTGGGGCGTCTCTGAGCCGCCCATCCCGGCGGACCTCACCTTCAAATGCGGTTCATCAGATCGGCGCTGGAGTCCTACTGCCGAAGGGCGTTCAGTACGTTGAGCACCGCCTGCGCCCCCGCGCCGATGGCGTAGCCTCCCTCCTGCACCGCCAGCGTTGGTAGCTTCAGCGATGCCACCGCTTTCCCGATGTGGGAGAAGGCGTCGAGGCTGAGATCGAAATCGCCGAGGGGGTCGTCGATACACGTGTCGACGCCGAGAGCGAGGACAAGAGCGGCCGGGGAGAATGCCCGAACCCTGTCCAATGAATCTGCCAAGATGCGCAGATAGTGCTCGTCGTCCACCCGTGGGGGCAGGGGAATATTGATATTGGCGCCCGCGCCGGCGCCTGTTCCGCTCTCGCTCGCGTACCCGCAGTAATGCGGATAGGCGTGGTTGGGGTCACCGTGAATGGAGAGCGTCAGCACCTTGTCCGTGTGGTAGAATATCTCCTGGGTGCCGTTGCCGTGATGGTAGTCGATGTCGAGCACGGCTACAGGGGACTTCCCGCGCTCGAGCAGATAGGCGGCGGCGAGGGCGGCGTTGTTGAGGTAGCAGTAGCCGCCGTACATAGCGCCGGCAGCGTGGTGGCCGGGGGGGCGACAGAGGGCGTAGGCAGCTGGATCTCCACAAAGCAGTCGATCGGCGCCGGTCAGGGCGGTATCGGCTGCGGCGCGAGCAGCTACATAGGTGCCGGCCACAATCGGCGTCTGGGCGTCAAAGCAGTAGTAACCGGCCTGGCTCACCAGATCCGCGGGGCGGGTGTCGAGGCTGCGGGCGGCGAAGGTGAGCGGGATGATCCCCTGGTCCGCGGTGGGGGCCGTGTCACGCCACACCGCGTGGACTCGCTCGAGGAAGTCGAGGTAGTCGACGTCGTGCACGGCTTCAAGCACCGCACTTGCGTGTTCCACAGGTTCAGAGATGTCAAACCCGTCGGTCGCGGACTCGAGGGCAGCCAGGATGCTGTCGGCGCGGTTCGGAGATTCGGAGTAGGGCCCGAGTCCGGACCTGACGAACTCCACCGGGGGAGCGTGCTGTCTGTGCTTTGGCGAGAAGATGACGTGCACTGGTAGCCTTCAGCTGGGTACGGCCTGATTTGACGGAGCGGGCGGAGTCATTCGACGGGTTAGTGGGCTGCCGCCCGCCACATCATCCAGCTCTCCCCGCAGCAGTGAATACATCGCCATGTCCTCGAAGCGCCCGTTCAGAAGCTCGTACTCCCTGAGGACGCCCTCGCGCTGGAAGCCCAGTTTCTCCAGCAGCCTGCGAAACACGGGTCACGGTGATGCCGCTTCACCGGTCGAGAGGAAGTCCGTCACCCGCGAAGCGACGTGGTCGACCAGCAGAGACAGACCCGGGGCCACTCTCTCGGCCGAGGCCGAGCGCGCATCCTCGCCCATCTGGGCAAACAGGGGATTGGCTGGATCGAAGCAGACGCCGGGATGGCGGGATTCCTCTGGCGGTTTACCATCAGGCCAGGCGGAATCGTCGCGCCCCTCACACAGGGCTTCCTGGGAGACCAGGTGGGGGAAGAGGGCGAGACCGTAGGAGGTCTCCTCCAGCGCGGCGTGGTCGCCAGCTAGCCGAACCGCATCCCCACCCAGTGATATTTCTGTACCCCACAGCAGTAGGCGATCGCTGAATTCGCTTTGCACCGCGGGGAGATGTTCGTCGAGCATGCCCTGCCAGGGGTAGTGGCCGGCGACAAATATGAGGGCGCGGAAGCCGAATCGCATCAACTGCTTCGCCGTCGTGGTGAGGACCGCCGCCGTGGCCGCCGGATCCTGATAGTGAGTCCATAGAAAGCGGTCGTGGCCGCCACCGGCCCCCCACCACATGACCGGCAGGATCACCCCGCCGGTGCGGGTGGCGATGCGCTCGCACAGGTGTCCGGCCTTGAGGCCGTCGTATCCGACGGGCAGGTGCCAGCCGTGGTGCTCGATGAGACCCAGGGGCCAGAAGGCTACCGGGGAGCGCTGAATCAGCTCGGCGAGCTCGTCGGGGCGAAGCTCTTCGTAGCGCCTCCACGCCGCCTCTCCAGAATCTGTACCGGGGGATGCAGTCACTGAGTCGACAGGCGTCGCATGGTGATTATCGCTGGAGGTGTTTACTCTAGGACGCGCGCCTTGCGATCGTCGACCGTGACTCGGGCTCGCCTCCCAAAGCGAATACTCGGACAGGCTCCTAACACTGGGCGCCTCTGACATCGCCGCCGAAGATCTCCATGCGCTGCTCTACGGAGGTCTCTCTCACTTCGTGCGGTCGGTAGTGGAACTGCAGGGCCCGGCGTCCGAACTCGGTGCCATTGGGCGGGCTACCGTGGTGGGTGAGCCCGTGCCACAACAGCACTCCTCCCGGATCGAGTGGGACGACCACATCGCTGGCTACATCGATCTCGGTGTCGCAGATCTGCCAGTCGCGACGCTTGAAATGCTCTGCCGGCCCCTTGTGGTGAGATCCGGGAATCACGTGGAGCGCCCCGTTCTGGGCCGTCGCTTGGTCCAGGGCGATCCACACGCCTACCACGGGGGTGTCGTGAGGTATGTTGAAGTAGGCGCAGTCCTGGTGCCAGGGCTTCTCTCTGCCAATGCGAGGGGGCTTGAGCAGCGCCATCTCCTGGAAGAGGGCGGGGGAGGCGCCCAGCAGTCGCTCTAGGGTGTTTAGCAGGGCAGGATCCGTGGCCAGGACTTTGAGACGGTCGTCGTAGTCAGTGAAACTCATGAGCTTGCGCACCCCGATTCGACGTTGCTGTCTGGTGAGGTTCGCTTTGTCTCCCAGCCCCCCCTCGAACTGGATGCCGCGAAAATCGGCGCGTTTGCCGTCGATGAGGTCGTCCACCGCGGCGGCAGCCGCCTGTACGGCTTCGGGGGAGAAGCCGCGCTTGACGGCGAGATAGCCGTGGTCGCGAAAGAAGCCGATCTCCTGGTCGCGGATGCCGGCGAGGTCGGGGACGGTCTGGGCCACTCTGGAATTGCTGTACAGGCCTGCCGGATGATCGTCGACGGGCACTTCCCGCTCGAGGGCGGTCGTAGGCTGCGCCACGGTCTGATTCGCAGTCCGAGTCATTCGGCCGCGCCGCTGTCGAGCCGGTCTAGCTGGGGCTGGACGATGCTGACGTAACAGTCGGGGCAGATGCCGTGGCTGAAGGAGACGTCGGCGTGATCCTCAATGTAGCCTTCGACCTGCTGCCAGTAGTCTTTGTCATCGCGGATTTTCTTACAGTACGAGCAGATCGGTAGCAGTCCCTGGAGGTGCTTCTCTCGAGCCAGAGAGGCCTCCAGCTCCGCGACCCGATCCGACAGCTCGGACTGGAGCTCGAGGACGCGGATACCCACGTCGATCCTCGCCCTCAGCTCGTTGCCATCGGGGGGCTTTATGAGGTAGTCGTCGGCCCCCGCTCGAAGGCCCTCGACGATGTCCTCCCTGGCGTCCAGAGCGGTGAGCATGGGCATCATCCAATCGAGGATAGCCAGCCGCGGATGGTCATCCCCTTCGAGCACGGAGCGCGCCTCTCGACCATCGACGGTGACGACTACTTCATGCCCCCACTGCTCCAGCCGTTTCTCTAGCGTGAGCCGCGACGGGGGATCATCTTCAGCTATGAGAATGCGCATGGGCTAGCCGGGTGTCGTTTCGCTAGGTACCGAGTCGGCCGCCCCGTCGCTTTTCCGAAGTATGGCCACGGGGATGATGACACAGTAACCGACCACGAGCAGAACGGGGGCCATGGTGAGAGACCAGAAGCCATCGGCGGGAGGGATGCTGAGAAGGAAGTAACCCAAGCCGATGACGGTAATGCCCGCCGCGAAGATGAGCCAGTTTTTTCTCTTGAAGGGGAGACCCTCAGAGACTTTGCGATTCACCGATTTAGCGCTTTTCCTTGATTCTGGCGGCCTTGCCCATGCGTCCTCTCAGGTAGAAGAGCTTGGCTCTCCTCACTTTGCCGCGGCGCAGGATTTCGATCTTGGCGATACGGGGCGAGTGAAGAGGGAATATACGCTCGACGGCGATCCCCTGGGTAACTTTGCGCACGGTGAAGGTCTCGTGGATACCCGCGCCCCGGCGTTGGATGACGTCCCCTTCGAAGATCTGGGTGCGTTTTCTATCTCCTTCGATGACGATCACGGAAATCCTGACCGTATCGCCAGGGCCGAATTTCGGAATATCCGTTTTCAGCTGGCCGGCAGTGATCTCCCGCAGGATGCTCATGTCCATAGGTTGCTCTCTCTTTCGCTAATTTCTGTGGCTAATGTCTGGCGCTAATGTGACTTCTACTAGATAGACGTTCTCAGAACGGAAGGTCATCGTTCACTTTCTCGCCGCCATTTCTCGACAAGCCGGTGCTCGTCGTCGTCCAGGTCGATCCCCTCAAGGAGGTCGGGTCTGCGCTCAAACGTGCGGCGCAAAGCCTGACGCCGTCGCCAGGCCTGCACTTGCTCGTGGTTTCCACTCACCAGCTCTGGCGGCACTGTGTGGCCGCGAAACTCGACGGGACGCGTGTACCAGGGACAGTCCAGGAGCTCGTCGTGAAAGGAATCCGACATGGCCGAGCTGAAATCGCCCAGGACCCCCGGAATAAGGCGGACAACCGCATCAATGAGCACCAGAGCAGCAGGTTCGCCGCCGGTAAGAACGAAATCGCCAATGGAAATCTCCTGGTCCACGGCCAGATTTCTGACGCGCTCATCGAGCCCTTTGTAGTGACCACACAGTAACACCAGGTGCTTCTCCAGGGAGAGCCTGGTAGCGAGGTCCTGATCGAGGGGGACACCGTCGGCCGTCAGGTAGACACACAGTCCCCGACGGAGCTGCTCCGTCTCCAGGGCGGCGGCTACCGGCTCCGGTTTCAGGACCATGCCGCCACCTCCCCCAAAGGGGGCGTCGTCTACAGAACGATGCCGATCGGTGGCAAAATCCCTGAGGTCGTGGAGCTCGATCTCCACCAGTTTTCTGTCCACCGCCCGAGCCACCATGCTCGTGGCCAGGGGCGTGGTGAAAAACTCGGGGAAGATGGTAACTACATCGATCTTCATGTCCGCGACGCCGGTCCAGCAAAGCCGCAACGACCACTCATTGAGCCGGGTGGCCACTAAAAGCCTGAGCCGGGCGGCCACTCAAAACCGCTAGTCTCGTAAGGTTTATTGGAACAACTCCTCGACGCCCCTCAGGACCAACCGGCGGTCAGCTACCGACAGCTCGGAGATATAGCTCCCCATAACGGGCACCATGATCTCCTGTTCGTTCCGGCGGATGAGAAAGACGTCCGTCGACGGCATCTCCAAAACATCGATGACGACGCCCATCTTCTCTCCCGACTCGTCCTCGACGTCGCAACCCACCAGGTCGAAGACATAGAACGCATCGGCTGAGGGAAGCGGGGTAACGTCGTCCCTGCATATAGTCAGATACCCCTTGACCAGGCACTCTACGGCGGCCTCGGGCGTGTCGATCCCGGCGAATTTCACCAGGATCCCGGGCAGGTCAGGTCGCCAGCGCTCGATCCGGAACACGCGATCGGGGCCGCCAGGGCGTTCGATGACGACTTCCGACAACTCGTCGAAACGCTCCACGGAGTGGGTGAGGGGTTTGACCTTCACTTCTCCCTTCACCCCTTTGGCGCGGACGACGTAGCCTACCGCGACCCGTTCTGGAGAGGCCGTCACCCGGCTTCCCGCGCCGGTCCCGACGGCGGAACTCTTCTCCAACTCAGTCCTTGCTAGCGTCGCCCGGTTCCGCCGCCTCTGGAGCGGCTTCGGGTGCCTTGGTCTCGTCAGCTGCTGGCGACTCCTGGGCGACGGCGACGGCCTTGGGCTCTTCAGCTGGAGCGCTGGCGGAAGCGTCATCGGCGGGCGCAGCAGCGGCCAGTTTCTTGTGGCTCTTGGGCTTTTGCCGGAGCAAAGCGTCTTCGCGGACCTTGCCCTCGAGGCCCTGCAGACGCGCCAGGATCCCCTGACTTCTGAGCAGGTCGCGAACCGTGGGCGTCATCTGGGCCCCCAGCTTCAACCAGCGCACCACGCCCTCCTCATCGAGGTCGATACGCGATTTAAGCGGATCGTAGGTCCCCAGCTGTCCCAAAGCCTGACCATCTCGCGGCGAGTTCACATCCATGGCCACAATGCGGTAGAAGGGAAGCTTTTTTCGGCCTATTCTCTTCAAACGAAGCTTTACCAATGAAACCGTCTCCTCGATTCGGGTTTGAAAGCGGTCGCCGGAAGTCAGGCGAACGGCACGGGCATCTTCATCCTGCCCGGCTTCATGCGACTCATCTGCTTCATCATTTTCTGCATCGCCTGAAACTGCTTGACCAGGCGGTTTACGTCCTGGACCGTGGTGCCGCTACCGCGGGCGATGCGCCGACGACGGCTACCGTTGAGGATCTGTGGCCGCACCCGCTCCTTTGCCGTCATGGAGCTGATGATGGCCTCCACCTGGACGAAAGCGGTCTCGTCCACCTGGACCCCTTTCAGAGCTTTTCCGGCCCCGGGAATCATTCCCATGAGCTGATCCAGGGGCCCCATCTTCTTGATCGCTTGGAGCTGCTCGCGAAAGTCGTCGAAGCTGAAAGTCTCCTGGCGGAGTTTCGCCTCCATCTCCGCCGCCTTCTCCTGGTCAAAAGCCTGCTCGGCCTTTTCCACAAAGGAGACGACATCGCCCATCCCCAGGATGCGCGAGGCGATGCGCTCGGGGTGGAAGATCTCCAGGGACTCGAGCCCCTCGCCGGTACAGATGTATTTGACCGGTTGCCCGGTGACCTGACGGATGGAGAGGGCGGCGCCGCCACGGGCATCGCCATCCATCTTGGTGAGTACACAACCGGTAATCGCCAGGCGTTCGTGGAAGCGGCTGGCGGTTTCCACCGCATCCTGTCCCAGCATGCTGTCGGCCACGAAGAGAATCTCGTGGGGCTGGGTGAGTGCCCTTATCTCGACGAGCTCGTCCATCATTTCGTCGTCGATGCTCAAGCGGCCGGCGGTGTCCAGGATGACGACGCTGCGGCTGGACTTGCGGGCCGCTTCTACGCCCCGCCGGCAGATCTCCACAGGATCCGCATCTTCACCCGTCTCGGCCTGGCTGAAGACCGGCACCCCGATCGAATCTCCCAGGGTTTTCAACTGCTCGGCGGCAGCGGGTCGATAGACATCGGCCGCCACCATAAACGGGGGTCGTCCCTGACCCTTGAAGTTCAGGGCGAGCTTGCCCGCAAAAGTGGTCTTGCCGCACCCTTGCAGGCCCACCAGGAGAATGACGGTAGGTGGGTGGTCGGCCAGCTTGATGGGCTCCATCTGTCGCCCCAGGAGGGTGACGAGCTCGTCGTGGACTATCTTCACCACCTGCTGTCCGGGCGCAAGGCTGCGGAACACTTCCCGCCCGGTGGCCTTTTCGCGAACGCCGTGGAGAAAGCTCCTGGCCACCTGAAAGTTCACATCGGCTTCCAGCAGCGCACGGCGAATCTCGCGTAGAGATTCGTCGATATTCCGCTCCGTGATTCTCCCCTGGCCACGGAGTTTCCGGAAGACATCATCCAGTCTCTCGGTAAGGCGGTCGAACATGATAGGCCGGCCCGACGAGGCGGCGATCCCCGCGACGCAGTGGTGGGGGGATCCCTAACGCTTATCCTGAGGGTGACAGAAACCTATAAATATATAGCGCCGCGGCCGAGCTGGCAATTTCAAATTGCTTTCAGGAGGCTTGCTCATCCCCCCGCAGGGCGGCGATCGCGGCGGCGGCGTCAGCGGCGCCGAACACGGATGAGCCGGCCACCAGGAGGCCAGCGCCGGCGCGGCGACACGCCGCCGCATTGTCAGGGGTGACGCCGCCGTCGATCTCAAGGGCGGCGTGCTGGTCGTGTTCGGTCATCCAGGTGCTGAGCGCAGCCAGTTTTGGCAGAACTTCCGGTCTGAATTTCTGGCCGCCGAATCCGGGCTCGACGGACATGATGAGAATGAGCTCAAGGTCGGCGACAAAGGGAAGGAGCCCCGCCACCGGCGTGTCGGGGTTGACGGCAAAGCCACACTCCATCCCGAGGCGGTGGGTTTCCTCGATGAGAGTTGCAGGTTCCGGACAGGCCTCCAAATGAAGGGTGATGGAGTCGGCACCGGCGTCTCTGAAGGGCTCCAGGAATTCCAGCGGGTTGTCGAGCATCAGGTGGGTGTCGAGCTTGAGGTCGGTTACGCGGCGGACGGCTTTGACCACGGGGATGCCGTAGCTGAGGTTGGGGACGAAGTGTCCGTCCATGATATCCAGGTGAAGGAGGTCGGCTCCGGCCTCTTCGACGCGTCGGATGTCCTCCTCGAGGCGCGAGAAATCAGCTGACAGCAGGGAGGGGGCGATCAAGACAGGATTGGTCATAGGTCCTCACACGGTAGTTGATCAGCGTTCTTGGAGGGCGCTGTTGGGCGGTGTCGGTGTGATCTGGCGAACACTCACCACCACATTGATGGCCGTGTTCGGCAGCTGTCGGATTTCCGGACCGGGGTCCTGGGACAGGATCTGCCCCTCCGGCACGGTATTGTCCACCTGGTCGCGGACCGATCCCAGGCGCATTTCGTGATTCCGCAAGCTGTCTTCCACCGCCTCGATGAAGATGCCCACCAGATCGGGCACTCTCTTGGGCGCGAACGGCGAGCCGCTGCTGATTTTCAGACTGACGCGGCTCTGGCGGCGGACACGCGTTCCCGCTGTCGGCTGTTGACTGATGACGGCGCCCTCGGGTATGGATCCCGACGACACATACTCGACCCGACCCACCACCAGCTGCATGCCCGCTATCTTGAGCAAGGCGTCGCGTCGGCTGCCACCAGACACGTCGGGTACCGCGTAAAGTCGCCGCCCCAGGCTCACATCGACGAAGACCCGCCGGCCCTTTTTGATTTGTTGCCGAGGCGCGGGCGTCTGGTCAACGACGTAGCCCTTTTCGAGGGTCTCGTGGTGGACACTGTCGCCAATAGCGAGTCGCAGACCCTTCCTCTGCAGTCGGTCGGCCGCCTGCGTCAGCGATTTCCGATGCAGGTCGGGCACGGTGACTCGCTGGACATCGACAATGTAGGGCATGATGACGTAATCGAGCAGGAGGAGGAAAAGCACGAGGGTGCCGACCACGACGGCCACGAACACAGTGAGGGTTCGGAGTATGCGTCTCACGATGCTCCTCGTCGCAGGCGGGCCGCAAAACTCCCGTCACCGGCATCGCGGCCGGGAAGGGTCTGCACGTAACGGTCGCACCAAGCCGACCGGTTCAGGAAATCCCGCGCCGGCTCCAACCGAGCGGAGGGGGTGGCGGCGAGAAATTCCTCGATTACCGCCTCGTTTTCCTCCGCCTCGATGGAGCACGTGCTGTAGACGAGAATCCCCCCGGGCCTGAGGCGCCCGTACGCCTGGCCGAGCAGGGCCCGCTGGCGCTCGGCGCTCCGGGCGATGGTGTCGGGCGGGCGTCGCCAGCGAGCATCCGCGCGTCGCCCGAAGATCCCCGTGCTGCTGCAGGGAGCGTCGACGAGGACGCGATCGAAGGTCCCGCCGATCTCTGCTCCCGGACTGAGGACGCGGGCTCCCACGGCCGGCTCGCAGCCGTCCTCAACACAGAGTGCCAGACAGCGAAGCCCGAGTCTGCGGGCGTTCTCCCGCAGCCGTCGGAGCCGCCGCGGCGAGCGGTCGGCGGCGGCGATGAGTCCGCGATCTCCCATAGCCATCGCTAGCTGCGCGGTCTTGCCACCCGGTGCGCTGCAGGCGTCGAGCACCTTCTCTCCTGCTCTGGCGCCAAGGAGGGCAGCGGCGAGTCCGGCATTCACATCCTGCACGAAAAACAACCCCCGGGCATAGGCTTGTGACTCGAACAGGCCCTCGACCTGGGTTACCTCGAAGCAGTCGGGCAGAGGGCCGACCGGCTGCGGCGCCGGAGCGGACTCGGGAAGAGCCGCGCGGAACTGAGCCAGATCGGCCCGCAGTCTGTTGAGCCGGATGAACAACCTGGGCGGCTCATTGTTGGCCTTCAGCAGCGCCTCGGTAGCCACCTCGCCCCAGCGCTGCACCCAGCGCCTGACGAGCCAGACGGGATGAGAGTAGTACACGGAAAGATAGACCGCTGGATCTATCTGGCGGTCGGGATAGTGGATCGGGCCCTCCCCGATTCGCCTGAGCACGGCGTTGACGAACCCGGCGAAGCCACGGCGACCGCAGCGCTTGGCCAGTTCGACCGAGGTGTGGATGGCAGCTCGAGTGGGCACCCGGTCCAGCCACAGAAGCTGGTAGACGCCGAGCCGCAAGACATTGCTCGCCGTGGGCGACAGCGATGAAATCGGCCGGCGGGCGAACTGGTTTACGATCCAATCCAGGCGGTCGCGCATTTTCAGCGTACCGGTCACCAGCTGCCGGACGAACCGATGATCTCGGGCATCGAGGCGGGAGTTTGATAGCTGCTCAAAAAGTTCTTCGACCGAGGCGTGTGGCGATTCCAGCTGATCGAGCATGCCCAGGGCGGTGGTTCGCGCTAAGTCCTTGAACTTCATCGATATATAGAACGGATAAGGCGGAGCACAGGGGGACGGGGTGCGGTGCCTCAATGTAAGCAACTCAAGCCGGCGGGCAAGGAGGCGGGCGAATACGGACGCCCGCTTGACGGGGGCGGGTCGCGAGGTATATTGACCCGATCCCCTGTTCGCAGCTCGTCTACTCAGATTTCGCGTCCCACTCCGTCTCTTCCCCATTCGAGAAGCGCCTTCCATGCGTCTCTACCCGGTATGGCAGTTCGCGCACGAAGGCCCGTACACCACGGTCTACGAGGCTCTCCTGGCCGTTCGTCACTTGACGCCGCAGCAGTTGGCGGTAGGTCCCGAGGCACTTCACCGGCCAGAGTTGCTCACCGATCTGGCGCGCGCGGCGACGCGGATAGAAGAGTCGATCCGTCGCCGCGAGATGATCGTCGTCTTCGGCGATTACGACGTGGACGGGATTTCCAGCACAGCGGTGTTGCTGGATTTCCTGGAGACGTGTGGGGCCCCATGCGACTACATCCTCCCAGATCGTCACAACGATGGCTACGGGATCAAGCCGGACGGTCTGCGACGGGCGCTGGCCAAGGGCGCCGAGTTGATCGTGACGGTCGACAACGGGATCTCCGCTTTTGAAGCTCTCGAGCTGGCCAAGGCGGAAGGTGTCGATGTCATCGTGATCGATCACCACGCCCAGACGCGGGAGCTGCCGCCGGCCCACAGCATCGTCAATCCCAACCGTCGAGATTGCGATTATCCCTTCAAGGGGTTGGCGGGGGTGGGGGTGACCTTCAAGATGGTCCAGGCCCTGAGCGAAGCCTTCATGGACACCGCCCAGCGCAGGGTGTATCTCAACGGTCTGCTGGATCTGGTGGCCCTGGGAACCGTCGCCGACGTGGCCCCTGTCCTGGACGAGAATCGCGTGCTTGTCCGCCACGGCCTGAAGGTGATGACGCGAACAGCGAGGGCGGGTCTGCGCGGTCTTAAACAGATGGCCCGATGCGACGATGGCCCGATCGATACCACGGCGATTGGATTTCGGCTGGGTCCCCGTCTTAATTCGGCCGGCCGGCTCGCTTCTCCCGACCTGGCCCTGGAACTGCTCAGGACCAACGACGAAGAGAGGGGGTTGGCACTGGCCGAGGAGCTGGACGGTCTCAACAGCCGTCGGCAGCAACTGCAGCGCAAGGGGGCGGAGGAAGCCAATGCCCTGGTGAGTGACCGCGATGTGGAGGAGGACCGCATTCTGGTGGTGCTGGGAGAGGATTGGAATCTGGGAGTCATCGGACTGATCGCCAGCAATCTGGCCGAGAGTCACTACCGCCCGGCCATCGCCTGCTCGGATGCAAGGCGGGACGGAACCTATGTCGGCTCGGCGCGCAGCATACCGCCCTACGACATGATCAGCGGCATCAGTGCCTGTGCCGATCATCTGACCACCTACGGCGGGCACCACAACGCGGCCGGTTTCTCCCTGGAGGCGGAGAGCTTCGAGGCTTTCCGCGTCGATCTGATCGATCACGCCCGAGCGAAACTCCAGCAGGAGGACCTGACGCCCAGACTCGCGGTGGACCTGGCGCTGCGGCCTGAGGACATCAGTTGGGACACGCGGCAGTCGCTGACGGACATGGAGCCGTTCGGCCAGGGGAATGCGGCTCCCGTGTTTGCCGCCCTCGATATGGAGGTGCTGGGCTGCAACCGCGTAGGGAAGCAGGGCGAGCACCTCAAGCTGGTCCTGGACGCAGCCGGCCGGCCAACATCGGCCATGTGGTGGCGGCGGGGGACGCTGGCCAAGGAGCTTCGTCAGGGAGACCGTTTAGCCGTTGCATTCGAACTCGAGGCGGATACCTACACCGGGGGAAGGGCCGTGCAGATGGTGGTCCGCGACGTGTACCAGATAGCCGATCCCAGCCACGCCTCTGACCCGGGAGAGGCGCAGGGCGGGGCCGAGACGGGAAAAGCCGATGAACCTGTCAGCACAGGCCATTCCGGCGGGGCGTCGAACGAATTTCAATTCTGACCCAGATGGTTGACCCAGATGGTTGACCCAGATGGGGGGACCCAGATGAGGGCGCTATATGAGTATACCCAAGTGAGTGGAGCCAAGTGAGTGGACCCAGATGGGAGATGCCGTGATCAGCTCCGAACACACCCGCAAGCTTTGGATTGGAGACAGCGAGGCTAAGATTGTCCTCCTCGTGATAGATGGCCTCGGCGGCCTCCCGCATCCCGACACCGGAAAGTCGGAGCTGGAGACGGCGACGCTGCCCAACCTCGACCGCTTGGCAGCCACCGGAAGCTCCGGATCGATCAGCCCACTCGGGCCCGGCTTTACGCCTGGCAGCGGCCCGGCGCACCTGGCTCTGTTCGGCTACGACCCCTGGGAGAACGAGATCGGGCGTGGCGCCCTGTCCGCTCTGGGGTTGGGCATGGGATTCGCCTCCGGAGATGTGGCGGCGAGACTGAATTTCTGTACCGTGGACGGCGAGGGACGAGTGACGGACCGAAGGGCGGGGCGCATCCCGACGGCTAAGTGCCGCGAGCTGTGCAGCATTCTCGAAGCCGTCTCCATACCAGACGTGACGCTTACCATCGCCCCAGAAATGGACTACCGCGCAGCCGTGGTCTTTCGCGGCCAGAATCTGAGTGACGCGGTGACGGATTCGGATCCTCAAGTAACCGGTGTTCGGCCCCGGCCGCTGGAGGCCAGGACGACGTCCGCGCAGGCCACCGTCGACGTCGCCAATTCGTTTCTCCTGCAGGCAAGTCAGCTCCTGGCGACGCAGTCTCCGGCCAATATGGTCCTTATCCGGGGCTTTGGCGGCTATCCCACACTGCCGCGAATGCAGGACGTGTACGGCCTCAAGGCGCTGGCTATCGCCGGCTATCCTATGTACCGCGGGGTGGCCCGGGTGGTGGGCATGGAGATTGTCGAAACCAGCTCGGAACTGGCGTCGGAGTTTAGGGCGCTGCAGGCGAACTGGGACAAGTTCGACTTCTTCTACGTCCATGTGAAGAAGACAGACAGTGCCGGTGAGGATGGCGACTTCGAGGGCAAGACCCGTCTTCTGGAGGACGTCGACGCCTTCGTCGGCCAGATCCTGGGTCTGGCCCCCGAGGTGCTCGTGGTCACCGGCGACCACTCGACACCCTCGATCATGAAGAGTCACAGCTGGCATCCGGTGCCGCTGCTCATATCCAGCCCCTGGGTCAATCCAGTCAGCGCCCAGCGAGGTTTTTCCGAGAAACAGTGCGCCACCGGCGATCTCGGCCAGATACCCTCCACAGCCGTCATGGCTCTAGCCCTGGCTCACGCCCGGCGCCTGAGCAAGTTCGGCGCCTGAGTCTTCGATTGATCCATCCGGTCCGCATAGCTCACAGGGGAGCTGCAGGCGACGGTCTCGCCCCCGAAAACACCCTGGCGGCTTTCGAGAGCGCCATCCAGATCGGGGTGGACGTGCTGGAGATCGACGTGCACGGCACCAGCGATGGGCGCGTAGTGGTCATACACGACGCTACAGTGGACCGAACTACGAACATGACCGGTTCGGTGAGTGATCTCACCCTGGCAGAAATACGCCAAGCCGACGCCGGCTCCTGGGTGGGCTCCGCCTTCAAAGGTCAGCAGGTACCGCTTCTGGAGGAGGTCCTGGACCTCGCCCGTCACCGCGCCCTCGTGCTCGTGGAGATCAAGGGAGACTATATCGTGGAGAGGACCCTGCAGATCATCGACGATCTGAATGCGTCGAGTTACGTGGTGCTGCAGTCCTTCAATGCGGAGACCGTCCGTCGCGTCAAGGTCCTCAATCCGGCCATTCCCACGGCCTTGCTGGTGGGCAAGCTACCCACCACGCCATCCAGGGTCAGGGCCAGACGCATGGTGAGCGAGGTGTTGGAGCTCGGGGCCAACGCCGTCGCCATATGGCACGCCACGCTGACGCCCCCGTTTTTCGAGGAGATGCGGAAGCGGGCCGTCGCCGTGTGGACCTGGACGGTGGACGAGGAGATCATCATGCGCGACATGGTGCAGATGGGGGTCCAGGGGATTATTACCAACTACCCCAATCGGCTGAATGCGGTCCTCGAAGAACTGGAAGTCGAGGGGGTGGTGCAGATACCCCTTGGCCGGAGGCAGCGGATGAAACCGAGCCGATGGCGCCGCCGGCGTCGCATTAAGAAGATCGCCCGCCGGCGAAAGGCGCATTCTTGAGACCGAGCTCGAAGCTTCCATCAGATCGCTTGACTGGTGTTGCCGGGCAGGGGTATATTGTGGAGAGACAATGAGATACATCTGATTTCCAAGGTGTTGGCATGGCTGATTTGATGGGCCTGATCCGATGAGGCCTGATCCGATGGGGCCCGATCTGATGGGTCTGCTGCGATGAGCGACGGGGGTCCTGTCGCCAGTTCGCCGCTTCTCGTGGGTTTGATGGAGGAAGATCTGGAGGCCCTGTTCGCCTTCGGCGAGAGGCGGTTCTACAAAGTGGGGGACGTGGTTGTCAAGGAGGGGTCCGAGAGCGACTGCCTCTACATTCTGGTCAGTGGCGCTCTCGAGGTGCTGCGATCGTCGGAGGGAGATCCAGTGATTCTGGCCACGATGACGAAGGCGGGA
>Ga0310122_10001227_pt1 | contig 16456 bp, 14 predicted proteins | sample CB6_Bottom_1051__FD_203503 | JGI IMG/M metagenome (GOLD analysis project Ga0310122, IMG submission 203503) | Marine microbial communities from Western Arctic Ocean, Canada - CB6_Bottom_1051 | ecosystem: Environmental > Aquatic > Marine > Oceanic | place: Canada: Western Arctic Ocean | collected...
GGTTCCAGAACTTGGCGACGGTGGGAATCTCGACCCGCTCGTCGGGCGAGTGGGCGCCGGTAATCGTCGGGCCGAATGAGACCATGTCCATCCCCGGAGCGCGCTCGCCGATGACGCCGCACTCAAGCCCGGCGTGGATGGCGCCTACCTCCGGCTCCTCACCCAGCTGCTCGGCGTAGATGCGCTTCAGCCGCTTCAGTACCGGCGACGCGGGGTCGGGCTGCCAGCCGGGGTAGCTGCTGCTTCGCGTCGCGGTCGCACCGCAGAGCGCCGCGATGGTCGCGATGCGTCCACGCACGTCCTCCAGCGCCTCCATGATGGACGAGCGTGACGAGCAAACGACGCGGTAGCTGTCCCCGTCGGCAGCCACCGACGCCAGGTTGTTCGACGTCTCGACCAGTCCGGGGATGGCGTGCGAATACTTCAGCACGCCGTGTGGCAGCGCCCGCAGCAGCCCCAGCAGGCTGCTTTGCGCGCCGACGGAGAGACACTCCGCCGGCGCGTCGTCGTGCCCGGCGAGCGTGACGCGCAGTCCCGTCTCGAGCGTGCCGAACTCGGCCTGCAGCGCCGCGGTGCGCGCACCGACCGCAATCTGTGCGTCGGCCATCGCCTCCGGCGGAAGCAGCAGGGTCGCGAACGCCTCGCGCGGGATGGCGTTGGTCTTGTCGCCCCCCTGCACCGAAACGAGCCGCGCGCCCATTGCGGCGAGCGGCTCGAGCAGCGAAGCCAGCAGCACAATCGCGTTGGCGCGGTATTCGTGGATATTGACCCCTGAATGGCCCCCCATCAGCCCTTCGACCGAAAGCTGGAAACTCAGGAAGTCGCCGGGCGACGCCTCCCGGGCAACCGGCAGCGCCAGCTCGCTGTCGCCGCCACCCGCGCAGCCGATGCAGATGGCCCCCCACTCCTCGGTATCAAGGTTCAGCAGCGTCCGCCCCTGCAGCAGCGCACCGTCGAGCGCGAACGCCCCCGTCAGCCCGGTCTCCTCGTCGACGGTGAACAAGCACTCCAAGGGCGGCAGCCGTGCGTCGCCCCCCATCTCGAGTAGCGCCAGCGCGGTCGCGACGCCGATGCCGTTGTCGGCGCCGAGCGTAGTGCCGTCGGCGGTGAGCCAGTCACCGTCGCGCAGTAGCCGGATGGGGTCGCGCCCGAAGTCGTGCTCGACGTCGGAATTCTTCTCGCAGACCATGTCGACGTGCGACTGGATGACAACCCCCGCCGCCGATTCGCCGCCGCCGCTGCCGGGGCGGCGCACGATGATGTTTCCGGTTTCGTCCTGCTGCCACTCAAGGCTGCGCGCGTCGGCGAACTCCTTGAGCCACGCCAGCACCTGCTCTTCCCGCTTTGACTGGCGCGGGATGCGGCTCAGCGCCGCGAAGTTCTCCCACAGCACAGTCGGCTCCAGTCCCGCAACGGCGCTTGCCATGCTCACCCACCGTGCGCCGACTTTAAGCCCGCTTCGTCAGCCGAGCCGCGCCAGCTCATCCCACAGCGCCGCGCTGGTGCGGATGCCGCCGTAAAGGCAGTCAAGCCGAAAATGCTCGTTGGGCGAGTGCGGCATGTCCTCCGCCAGCGCGAAGCCGATGAGCAGCGGCTGCGCCCCCAGCACCGACTGGAAGTCGGCAACGACCGGAATCGTGCCGCCTTCGCGGATGAACGCCGGCTCTGCTCCGAAGCCGGCGCGTAGCGCGCGCATCGCCGCCTGCACTCCGGGCGAGTCGGTCGGCGTCAAAACAGCGGGCGCGCCGGCGAAAACCCGGAGCGTCCAGCGTACGCCGACCGGCAGCCGTTCCGTGCAGGCGCGGCGCAACGCCGCCTCAATCGCGGCCGGCTCCTGTCGCGGCACCAGCCGGCAGGAGAGTTTGGCGGACGCGCGGGCGGGCAGCACCGTTTTGGCCCCCTCACCGGTATAGCCGCCCCAGAGACCATTCACCTCCAGCGTCGGCCGCGCCCAGCGCCGCTCGAGCGTCGTGAAGCCCGCCTCGCCGGCAAGGGCGGGGGCTCCCAGTCCCTTTAAGTATTCATCGTCAGAGAAATCAAGTCCGGTCAGCGCTTCACGCTCCGCCGCTTCCAGCGGCACTACAGCTTCGTAGAATTCGGGCAGGTTTACGCTGCCGTCCGGGTTGTGCAGCGTGGCAATGAACTCGGCCAGCACGGTCGCGGGATTCGGTACTGCTCCGCCGTGCGTTCCCGAATGCAGGTCGGCGCTGGCCGCGGAGATATCGAGCTGGAAATACGCTAGCCCGCGCAGCCCGTAGGAGACCGCCGGCATCCCGGGCGCGAGCATCGGGCCGTCGCTCACCACGCCCCATTCGGCGCGCAGCTCGTCGGCGTGGGCCGCGACGAACTCGCCCAGCGACGGGGAGCCGATTTCCTCCTCGCCTTCGATGAGTAGCCGCATGTTCACCGGCGGCCCACCGGCAACCTCGAACCAGCCGCGCAGCGCCGCCAGATGCGCAAAGAGTTGGCCTTTGTTGTCGCTCGCGCCCCGGCCGTAGAGCGCGCCGTCGCGCACCGGCTCGGCGTTCCCGCCGAGGGGTTCGCCACTGCCCCAGTTGTCAACGAACGGCGGGCTTTCCCACAGCTCGAGCGGCTCGGGCGGCTGGACGTCGTAGTGGCCGTAGAGCAATACGGTCGGCGCCCCGGCGCCGGCGTCGTGGTGCGCGATGATGGCGGGATGCCCCGCCGTCGGGTGGATTTCAGTTTCGAGCCCCATCGCGCGGCAGTAGTCGGCCGCCCAGTCGCACGCCTTCGCGATATCGCCGGCGTGCTGCGCCTGCGCCGAGATGGACGGAATCGCGGTCCATTCCGCCAGCTCGGCAAGGTGCTGCTCGCGCCGCTGCTCGAGCAGCGCCAGGATTTCCGGTAACGCCATTCCTAGCTGCCGCTGCCCTGCCGCAGCATCAGTGCCAGCAGCGCCGCCCCGCCGGCGGAGAGCCCGGCAACCCACAGCAGCCAGCCGGGTCGCTCCGGCTCCGCCTGCGCTGGCTCTTCGTCGTGCGGATGCGAGTCGTCGTGGGCGTGGGCAGTGCCTTCGCCCTCTTCGCCGTGCGCGTGCGTCGCGACCGTTATGTTGCCGTAGTGCGTCGTTCCGCTGGAGAGCCGGTCCTGGTAGGCGAAGGTCCCGTTGGTGAGCGTGCCGTTGAATTTGAGCTTGAACGTGACGCTGCATTCCTCGTCGAGCAGCGTCCCGTTCTCGTCCTTTTCGCACTCCGCCTGCAGCTCGCCCGAGATGATGTCGGCCGACCCGTTGAAGACGCCATCGCCGTCCGCGTCGAGCAGGATGCGGTGGGTCACGTTTTCCGTGTCGTCGGTGTTAATCCAGAGTATTGAGATATTATGCTCGATGCTGGCGTTGCCCGGCACCGGCCCGCTGGCCCTGATGATGACCGTGAAGGGCGCGTCACCGTCCGCCGCCGCCGGTGGGGCCAGCAATGCCAGCGCCAGCGTTAGCGCCAGCAGCGCCGCGGGAAAGCCGGAACCGGAAGCCATCTGCGGGCCGACCGGCCCGAGGTATAAATAGCCGCCAGAAGTCCGCGCGCCACCATGCAACAGGCGGTCCTGCGAGTCTCCGCAATCCTGCTATTGGTCGTTGCTGTCGCAGCGACCGCAGCCTACCTGCTGGAGGGCGACGACGGCCCCGGCACCGGCAACGGCCCCGCGAAGGGGCGCCCCTTCGCCGACGCGCTGCTGCAGAACCTGGGCGAGCAGGAGGGGTGCGAGCCACGCGACGGCAACGACGACATTGACTGGGATGCGGAATTCCCGCCTGAATGCCACAACCATCGCAACTACACCCACCACCAGCTCTCAACCCCCAACATGGAGCTGGTCGGCTTCGACCCCAATCTGGGCAACGCCGAAATCCAGGTCGCCGAAGCGCCGGACGGGCGGACATACGTCTACCAGGCGGGCTGGAACGAAGTGCGTATCATCGACGTCACCGACCCCCACAACATGACCCAAGTCGGTCGTTACTACGACCCCAATACCCAGGTGCTGGACGTCAAGTACATTGAGTTCGGCGCGGACGAGTACGTGATTATCCAGAACCAGATTGTCGACCCCGGCGCGGCCGACCCCAACGTCGGCGAGTGGGGGGACCCGGCACAGGTCTCGGTCACGCTGGTTGATGTCACCGACAAGACCGACCCGGTCTGGGTCGATTCCTGGTACGACGCCGACCACCCCTCGGGACCGCACAACCTCTACACCCACATGATTGACGACGAGTGGTACATCTTTGTCGCCAACCCCGACTACGACGAGTGCGATGTCGGCACCGGTGAGGCGTGCGGCGGCGTCACTATTGCGCACCTGAACCTGCCGGGGTCGGCAGCGCACCTGATTCCAAACGGCCCCGTCACCACGATTAACAAGGTGGGCGAATACGAGGTCAACTGGGCCACGACCCGCGGTGGCTGGATTTACATCCACGACATGACCGTCCAGCGCTGGCCCGGCAAGGACCCGCTCGACCCGCGCTTCGAGCGCACCTACATCTACGGTGCCTACTGGGAAGCAGGCCTGCGGATTGGCGACGTCAGCGACGTACCACACCCGGTCAACTCGCCGGAGCTCTACGCCGCCGCCACCGCGGCGTGCAAAGGGAGTCTTGGGGCTCCGGGCGTCTGCAACTGGCGCGCGCCTGAAGTGGGGCAGTGGATGGATTTCGCCGACTTTGATGGCGACGGGCAGCCCGACTCGAGCACCACCGGCAACGTCAACGGCGGCCGTGCCTCCTACATCCACTATGTCGAGCCGTTCCCGGTGCTGGTCGACGCCAGCCACCTCGGGTTCGGCGATACGCCACGGCACATTACCTTCCTCGCCACCGAAGTGCTCTCTACGACGCATGGTACCGGGCTGGTCTACGTGCTCGACACCACCGACTACGAGATAGTGAACGGCAACCTGCGGTTCCGGCCCAAGCTACTCAGCGCGTGGGAGAACCCCTACGGGCCGGAGCACTTCATCCCGGGCGGTGAGCAATGGCTCATCTTCAGCCCCCACAATCACGACAGCGCCTGGTTCCCCACCACGCCCGGGACCGACACTTCGATGGGCGGCGGCTGGGACGGCCGAATCTACATGGGCAATTACCACTCGGGACTTTGGGTAATCGATCTGGAGACGATGATGGCACCGCCGTTCGAGAACATGACCGACCTCGCCTTCGCGGCCACCGTCGGCTACTACCTGCCGCACGGCGCCGACGGCCAGCCGCTTAATTCAGACTTCTATGATTTCGGCTGGATTCCGAACCTCTGGACCGCCGAGTACTACAAGGGGTATGTCTATCTCAGCTGCATCACCAGTGGGCTCTACGTCGTGCAGCTGGACCTTGACATCCCGTACACGGGCGTGGATTACGGTTAGTCCCGCTTCACCGAGATAATCTGCTTTGGATTCGCCGGCCGGTCTCCCCCGCCGGTCTTGCACGCCTCGATCTTGCGCACGACGTCCATCCCTGAGGTAACCTCGCCGAAGATGGCGTGCTTGCCGTCGAGCCAAGGGGTCGCGACCGTCGTCAGGAAGAACTGGCTGCCGCCGGTATTCGGCCCCGCGTTGGCCATGCTCAGCAATCCCGGTCGATTGTGCTTTAGCTGTGTGTGGATTTCGTCCTTGATTTGCCAGCCGGGGCCGCCGGTCCCGGCGCGTGGACTGCGCGGGTCTTTCGAGTGGGGGCAGCCCGCCTGTAGCATGAAGTCGCGGATGACGCGGTGGAAATGGAGCCCGTTGTAGAACCCCTTGTCAACCAGCTTCAGGAAGTTGGCCGTGGTCTGCGGGGCGCGGTTGACATAGAGCTTTAGCGAGATGTCGCCGGCGCTGGTGCGCATCGTGAGGGCGGTCATGCCGCCGCCACCCGGGCGGGCGATAAAGCATTGCGGGAAGCTTTTTGAAACAGACCCTTGCCCGAGCGTGGAGGACCCCGTCAGCACCCCTGATTTTTGGGAGGCGTGTTACCACGCCGGCGAGGACCAGTGGGACCTGGGTCAGCCGACGCCGCTGTTCGACCGCGTCGCGGCGGAGCTCGAGCCAGGCCGCATCTGCCTCATCGGCTGCGGCCGCGGCTGGGACGCGCTTACCTTCGCGAAGGCCGGCTTCACCGTCACCGCCATCGACTTCGCCGAGCCGGCTGTGCTCGCGGCGCGCCGCAACGCGCTGGCGGCGGGGGTCGAGGTGACGGTCCTCAAGGAGGATATCTTTGACCTGCCGGATGAGTTGCACGGGCAGTTCGACTACCTGCTGGAATACACTTGCTTCTGCGCCGTCGAGCCGTCGCGCCGCTTCGAATACGACCGCGTTGCGTGGCAGCTGCTGAAGCCGGGCGGGATGCTCGTCGGCGCCTTCTTCCCGCTCGACAAGCCGCTCGCCGAGGGCGGCCCGCCGTGGGGCGTCACTATCAGCGAGCTGCACGCCCTCTTCTCGCTCCACTGGCAGCTGGACCGCGAGGAAGCCCCCGAAGACTCAATCGAGCCGCGTCGCGGCCGCGAAGTGCTGCAATACTGGCGGAAGGTCTAGAGCTCGGCTTCGACCGAATCGGCTGATTCCTCTTCCTCGGGCTCCAGTTCCTCGACCGGGGTGAACTTGGTGCCGTAGTAGATGATGCCGGACTCGCTGTCCTCGCCCAGCTTGCGGAAGACCGCCTTGACGCGCATGCCGCGCTTCACCATCTCGGGCGCGACATCGACAATCTGCGCCGTTATGCGGGCGCCTTCGTCCATCTCAATCATCGCCATGGGGTAGGGGCCGTGCATCTCGTAGCCCTGCTGCGGTTGGTAGACCACGGTGCACGCCACTATCTGGCCGGTGCCGGCGAACTGGTGCTCCTCCATCTTGCCGAGCGACTCGCGGTGGCAGCTGGAGCACATCGCGCGCGGCGGGTAGTGATACATGTCGCAACCGGTGCAGTGCGAACCAATCAGGTTGTAGCGCACCGGCATCTCGCGCCAGAAGCGGGGGACCCCCATCAGTTCACCTCCAGCAGGTGGACCACCGCCGTCGCTCCGGTTCCGCCGTGGTTCTCGAGCAGCCCCAGCGTCGCGCCCTTGACCTGCCGCTCGCCAGCGGAGCCGCGCAGCTGCTGTACGATTTCGACCGCCTGCGCGACGCCGGTTGCGCCGGGCGGGTGGCCACGTGCCTTGAGGCCGCCGCCGGTGTTGACCGGGATGGCGCCACCGAGGGCGGTGGTGCCATCGAGCGTCAGCTGCCCCGCGGAGCCGCGCTCGGCAAGGCCGATTTCCTCGAGCGCTATCAGCTCGGAGATGGTGAAGTTATCGTGGATTTCGGCGACGCTGACGTCAGCCGGCTTGCGGCCGGCCTGCGCGAACGCCCGCTCGGCGGCGACGGCGATGGCCGGCATGCGGCTCAGGCTGGCGCGGTGGTGCAGGCTGAGCGTGTCGGACGCCTGCCCCGAGCCGATAATCGAGATTGGCTTCTTCGAAAACTCCTTTGCGCGGTCGCTGGCGCACAGCACTACCGCCGCGCCGCCGTCGCTCTGCGGTGCGCAGTCGAGCATCCGCAGCGGGTCGGAGACCAGCCCCGAGCTGGAGACCGCTTCGGGCTTGATGGGGAAGGGGAATTGCGCCTGCGGGTTGAGCGCCGCGTGGCCGTGGTTTTTCGAAGCGACGGCCGAGAGCATCTCGCGCGTCGTCCCGAACTCGGTCATGTGCGCCTGTGCCATCATCGCGTGCAGCGACGCGAAGGTTGCGCCCTGCTGCGACTCCCACTCCTCGTCGGCGCCCATCGAGAGCGTGTGCGCCGATTCCGAGTCGCTGACGTCGGTCATCTTCTCGGCGCCGCCAACGACTGCGACGTCGATGAAGCCGCCCGCGACCGCCATGTACGCCTGCCGCAACGCCAGCCCGCCCGAGGCGGAGGCGCCTTCGATGCGCGTCGACGGGACGTGCGCGCCAGCCATGGCGCAGTAGTCGGCAATCAGCGCTGAAACGTGTTCCTGCTGCACCAGCGACCCGGCCGCCATGTTGCCAACGTAGAGCGCGTCGATGTCGCTGCTGCTGATGCCAGCGTCCTGGATTGCTTCCAGCCCGGCCATCAGCCCCAGTTCGCGTAGCGATTTGTCCCACAGTTCGCCGAACTTGGTGATACCGGCGCCGATAATCGAGACGTCCCTCATCCGCCCGACCTCATGTGGATTTTCCCGCAATATTTGGCGTAGGTGGGATAGTTGATTATTTTCATCCTGCTTATCATCTGCTCGACGGTGGCGCTGCGGTCCAGATTCTCAATATGGTCTGTGATGGTAATGTCGAACCCGTCGCTGCCGGCGCCCGAGCCGTAGGCGATGGAGAGGATGCGGTCGCCCGGCTTCGCGACGTCAAAGACCGCGGCCAGCCCGAGGAAGACCGCGCCCGAGTAGGTGTTGCCGACGCGCGGCGTCAAGAGCCCCGTCTCGACCTGCTCGGTGGTGAAGCCCAGCGCCTTGGCGACCCGCACGGGGAACTTGCCGTTGGGCTGATGCGTCACGATATACTGGTAGTCCTTCGCCTCGGTGCCGGCCATCTTCATCGTCAGCTGCGCGCAGCTGGCGACATGCAGGAAGTAGGCTGGCTTGCCAGTGAAGCGGCCGCCGTGGCGCGGGTATTGTTGCCCCTCACGCCGCCAGAAATCGGGGGTGTCGGTCGTGTAGGAAGTGGTATGGTTGATTTCGGCAATCACCTTGTCACGGCCAATCAGGAACGCGCCGCCGCCCGCGGAGGCTGAATACTCCAGCGCGTCGCCCGGTGCCGACTGCGAGGTGTCGACACCAATCGCGAGGCCGTAGTCAATCTGCCTGTCGCCGACCATGCCGAGGCAGGTCTGGATCGCAGCGGTCCCCGCCTTGCAGGCGAACTCGTAGTCGGCCGCGGTCAGGTAGGGCGTCGCGCAGACTGCCTCCGCCACAACGGTCGAACTGGGCTTGACCGCGTAGGGGTGCGACTCGGAGCCGGTGTAGATTGCGCCGACCTGCTGGCCGGTCACGCCGCAGCGCTTCATCGCCGTGCGGGCGCACTCGACTGCGATGGTGATGACGTCCTCGTCCGGCCCCGGGACCGACTTGGAAAAGACGTTCAGGTTGCGCGCCATGGCGCTGCCATCCTGGCCCCACACCGAGGCGATTTCGGTGGTCTCAATCTTGTAGCGCGGGATATACGCGCCGTAGCTTACGATTCCGCTCATAATTTTTCCAGTCCTGCTTGGACCTGCCCCAGCGATAAATCCGTCCTGACAAGCACAATCCGTTCCATTTCCGCCAGCTTTGACGCCAGCTTGTCAACGCTGCCGGGCTGGATGTAGCAGACCAGCCGCGGTTTGACCGGGTGCGCCCGCACCGCAATCATCGGTGAGCGGCCGAACTTAACTCCAGTGAAGAAGAGCGCACGTTCGTTGGACCAGCCATACATCTGGCCGAAGTTGGCGCCCGAAAAAGTGGTAATCGCGAGCAGCGCGTCAACGATGGTATAGCCGTAGATGGGCCGCTCCAGTTCATCCTCCCCGGCGAGCACCTTGCCACCAACCGCTTCAACGATGTTCGCAATCGGCAGCCCGATAGCGAACTCTTGGATGCTGGTGATGGCCGAGTTTCCCTGCTGTCCCTCCATGCTGGTAACAATGCGGCCGCCGTGCGCGCGGTCGTAGCTCACCATGGTTTCGACCAGTCGCCGCACAGTTCCGATGCCGGGCGAGCGGCGGCGGCCTTTCTCGAAATCGCACACCACGCTCGGATTCACTCCTAGGAGGCTCGCCAGCTGCTTCTGTGAAAGCTGGAAGATTTCGCGCCACTTGCGGAGCGTCTCGCCGGGGCTGTCCGAGACCACGATTTCACCCGCCATACGGCGAGTCAGCTGGGCGTCCACGCGGCGGCAGCCAGAGGGTCTATATAACAATAAGCGTATTTCGCTTCGTCAATCGCCAAATATGCGGGGCGGCAGGGGCTGCTGGCCGTTGGCCGGCTTGCTGACGACCTATATAAATACCGCCGGTAGTGCAATCGAGTGCCCCGTTCCGCCTTCACGCCGCATTCGCTCTTTCTGACTCGCGGCACCGGCACCCATCGCGAGAAGCTCGCCTCGTTCGAGCTGGCGCTGCGCGAGGCGGGTATCGAATGCTACAACCTAGTGTCCGTATCCTCAATCCTACCGCCGCGCTGTGAGTTTGTCGAGCCGGCGGCTGGAGCAAAAATGCTCCAGCCGGGACAGGTGGTCCCGGTCGTCATGGCTCGCTCCGAAAGCAACCAGCAGGGGACGCTGGTCTGCTCCGGCGTCGGTGTCGCGGTGCCGCGCAACCGTGACCACTACGGTTACCTCTCCGAGCACCACGCTATCGGCATGGGGCTACAGGAGATGGAGGACTATGTCGAGGACCTTGCCGCCGAGATGCTTGCGACCACTTACGGCATCGAGTTTGACCCCGACGCCTCGTGGGACGAAAAGCGCGAAATATGGAGCATTGACAACCGCATCGTCCGCACCCACTCGGTGAACCAGATCGCCACCGTTGGCGAGAAGGGATTCTGGACCACGACCATCGCTGCGGCGGTACTGGTCCTCTGACGGGAACCGCTTAATACCGGGAGCACATCGACGAGATAGCATGGCCGAGGCACGCATCCTCTGGACTTACCGGGACAAGTCGCCGATTACTGCCATGGCGGTCGGCAGTGAAGGGGAGTTCTGCGCTATCGGCAGCCGGCAGAGTGGAATCACCTTCCTCGGGCCGGACGGCCGCCAGCTCTGGCGGATGCAGGACATCCCCGACATCCGCGACATCTCGCTCGCCGGCAACGCCCGGGCGGTGCTGGTCGCCAGCGGCGACAACTCCATCCACTACCTCGACCGGCGCGGACGCGAAATCTGGCACCGCAGCATCAACCACGCCGCGACCTCGGTTAGCGTCTCTAACCGTGCTGACCTCGTGGTTGTTGGCACTCGCCGCGGCAACCTATTCGCCTACGACCGTACCGGCAAGCTGCTCTGGGAGCACCAGCCGGGCGGGACCGACTTCCGCATCAACGACATTGCCATCTCGGCTAACGGCCACTACGTCGTGGTCGGGACCGACTACATGCACATCTACCTCTATGATGCGAAGGGGAACGTGCTGTGGGGCATCGAAACCACCGGCAAAGTGCTCGAGGCGTGCGTCAGCAACAACGGCGACTACATTGGCTACATGACCGATGACAGCCGTATCTACTTCGTGGTCAAGAACTCGCGCGTCATCTGGGAGTACCATTTCAACCGGCAGCCGCTCTGGATTGACATGGCCTCGACCGCCGACTTTCTCGTCGTCGGCGAGACCCCGCGCAAGGTTTCGGTCTTCACCAAGTCCGGCCGCCGTGCCTGGAGTTTTGAACTGCCGGACGGCAGCCCTGTTGGCCGCATGGCTCGCAGCGGCGGCCACGTGCTGGTTGGCAGCCGTAAGGGGAGCGCCACCATGCTCGGCATCGAGGCGTTCCTCGGGAAGCTGCTGCGGCAGTCGCAGCGGCAGGTCGAGCGGGCGCGCGGCGAAGGGCTCGACACAAACGAGGCGGACCAGCTGCTCTACGCCGCCAAACGCGCGCTGGATGACGGCTCGCACCAGGAATTCCTCGAAACCATTGGCAAGGCCAACGCCGCCGCGCAGGAGGCGCCGCTGGCGCGCAATCAGGAGAAAAAGACCGTCACCGGAGTAGGAGGCGATAGCAACGCCTGCGGCAGTTGCGGGACGGGCAACCCCTCCGGCTTCCAGTTCTGCGGTGGCTGCGGCCAGAAACTCTCGTTCAGCTGCGCCGGCTGCGGGACGCCGGCGCAGCCCGGGTTCAAGTTTTGCGGCAATTGCGGGCATACACTCTGACGATACGGGCTGAGCAGGTTGTTTAATACCTGAGGGGCTGCCCCCCATGGCCTCCACGACTCCCTCCCGTTTGCTCGAGAATGCAATGAAGTACGCCGACCAGCCGGCGCTTTCGACCCCGTCAGGCGACGACTGGTTGACCGAGACCTGGTCAGAGGTCGCCGAATTCGTGATGGACATCGCCAAGTCGCTGGTCGCGCTCGGCTTCGAGCCGGGCGACAAGCTCTCCATCTACAGCTACAATCGCCGGGAGTGGTACTGTGGCTACCTCGCGGCGCAGATGGCGGGTGGCGCCGGGGTTGGCATCTACCACACCTCGTCGGCTGAAGAGGTCGAGTGGGTTGCCGGTAACTCAGAATCGAAAGTGCTGTTTGTCGGTGATAACCCGATGGCGGCTGGCGACAAATCAAAAATGCCGCACCATCGCCTGATGCAGGTCATCGACGGACTGCCCACAGTCGAGCACTTCGTGCTGCTACCAGGCGTGACCGGGGTCGAGCACGAGCGGATGATTACTTGGGATGCGTTTATCGGCCGCGCTAGTGAGGTTGAGACCGCGACGCTCCACGAGCGCGTCGGCGCGCTGACCGAGGCCGACACGAGCGCGCTCATCTACACTTCCGGGACGACGGGCAATCCCAAGGGCGTCGAGCTGACGCACGGCAACTGGAACTTCGAGGTCAAGGCGGCCGACTTCGCCTTCCTGTTCACGCAGGGCGAACGGTACGTTTCATGGCTGCCGCTGGCGCACGTTTTCGGCCAGCTGATTGACAACCACTACTGGGTTGACAAGGCGATGCACATGTACGTGGCGGACAACCCGCTCAATGTCGTCGACCTTGCCAAGGAGGTGCAGCCGCACCTGTTCATCGGCGTCCCACGCATCTACGAGAAAATCTATTCCAACGTCCGCGCCGCTATCGAGGGCAAGGCGGTGCTGCGCATCGGGCTTAAGCTGCCGCTGCTCTCGGGCATCTTCCGCAAGGCGCTCAAGAAGAAAATCGGGATGAAGGCATGCCGCTTTGCGGTTACCGGCGCGGCGCCCATCAATCCCGACATTCTGGAGCTGTTCCAGTCGCTCGGCATCCCCATCTTTGAAGGCTACGGCATGACCGAGAACACGGCGGGCGCGACGCTCAACTACGCCGAACAGAACCGCATCGGCAGCGTCGGCCCGGTCTTCCCCGGCACCGAGATGAAGGTGGCTGACGACGGCGAGCTGCTGATTCGCGGCCCGCACGTCATGAAGGGCTACTACCGCGACCAGACGGCGACCGACGCGGTAATTCGTGACGGCTGGCTCTACACCGGCGACGTCGGAACCATTGACAGCGACGGCTTCGTGAAAATCACCGGTCGCAAGAAGGAAATTTACGTCAACTCGGGCGGCAAGAACATTGCGCCGCTGGTTATCGAGGAGACGATGAAGTCGATGCCGCTGGTGTCGCAATGCTTCCTTGTCGGCGACGCGCGCAAGTATTGCTCGGCACTGCTGACGCTCGACGCCTTTGCCATCATGCGCGACAAGCTGGGGATGGACCCGCTCGAAATACCCAAGAACCCGGTCGAGCAGGTGACGAAGCTGGAGGAGCTGGGGCACCCGCTCGCGGAATACACCGGCTCGGCCGAAATCCACGCCGAAATCCAGGCGCAGGTGGACGAGCTGAACCAGAAATTCTCGAACCCTGAGCAGGTGAAGAAATTCGTAATCCTGCCGCGCGACTTTACCGTCGACGACGGCGAGCTGACCCCGACGCTGAAAATCAAGCGCAAGCCCATTACCGCGAACTGGGCGGCGGAAATAGAGTCGCTCTACGCCGACGCATGAGCCCGCTGCGCGCCAGCTTCGCTATCTTTGGCGTGCTGGCGCTCGTCAACACGCTGTTGGCGGAGAGCGCGCTGGTCGAATATCTCACCTATCTGGCGGCGCTGGCCGCCTTCGGCCTTGCGGCGTGGTGGCCTGACCCGCTGCCGCCGCCACCCGCGCCGGGCCAGTGGTCGGCGCCGGCCAAGGAGCGCGAACGCGCGCACGGGGAGTGCAGTGGCTGCGGCCGCGAAGTGGACGCCGACTGGTCGATGTGCCCCTACTGCTCGGCGCGGCTGTAACTGCGGTTGCGGACGCCAACTTTATCACCCACCGACGCTCCGCCGCCATAATGCGACGACTCGCGGCAATCCTACTGGCGGTGCTGTTGCTGGCGGGCAACTTGCAGTTGCCCGCGGCGAGCGAACCGGCAGTGCCCACAGTTTCTACGGTGCCAGCGCCAGCGGCCGGCGGCGACACGCCGCCGGCCGCGCCGTGGTGGGAGCGCACGTCGCGCGACGCGGACCGCAACGGCATCGTTGACTGGCTCGAAACGCGCGATGCGTCCACGGCTGTCGGGGTTTCCTACGGATACCAGCCGGGCGAGCGCGAGCTGGAGTCGCTGCTGCTGGCGGGCTTCGAGCCGCGGCTGCTGCTCTCCGACACGGTGCTGCTCGGGTCTGTCGCGCCCGGGCGCTTCGCGCTGGCGGCGTCGCTGCCGGGGGTAGTGATGGTCGAGCCGTATGGCAAGGTCGTGTTCTACGGCGACGTGCAGACGCCCAATATCAAGGCGAAGAATTCGACTGCTTACTCCATGGGTGCGTGGGACCTGGGCTACACCGGCCGCGGAGTCAACATCGCGATTGTCGATACGGGAATCGACAACGAGCATCCCGGTCTGGCGGGCAAGTTCGTCGCGGGCTATGACGCGGTCTGCTACATGCACACTGACGTCCCGCGCTGCCTGCTCTCCGGGACTGGCGGCCGGCAGGATGACGGCTCGTTCGACCCTGACGACGGCAACCAGCACGGCACCGCCTGCGCGGGGATGGCGACCGCGACCGGCCTGCTCGCTGACGGGAGCCTGACCGACTATCAGGGCGCTGCGCCCGACGCAGCGCTGGTCGATGTGAAAATCGGCTCCGACGTCGGCGCAGGGCCGTTCGAAAACTACCTCACCGAGCAGGAAGTCTACGAGTCTGCCATGAACGGGCTACAGTGGGTTATCGACCACCGCGACGACGTGTGGGCCGGTGTGGGGGAGGCGAACTACGGCATCGATATCGTCTCGCTCTCGTGGGGCATCACCTCGCACGAGGATGGCGGCAGCGACGGCACCGACATGCACTCGCGCAAGCTGGACCTGGTGACCGAGGCGGGCGTCGTCGTTAGCGTAGCCGCCGGCAACGACGGCCCAAACAACGATGGCTTTTCCGGCATGGGCTCGTCGAGCCTCTCGGTCACGGTCGGCGCACACGACGACCAGGATACCATCGAGCGCAGCGACGATACCATCGCCGGCTACAGCAGCCGCGGCCCACGCCGTGACAATAACGACGGTTATCCCTATGACGAGCTGAAGCCCGACGTCTCGGCGTCCGGCAGCGAAATCGTGCAGGCGCAGGGCTGCTACACTTCGGGCGGCTGCAGCAACAGCATCCCGGGGCAGGACGCGTCGGACAACGGCTATTCCAACCGCGGCTCCGGCACCAGCTACGCGACCCCGTCGGTGGCGGGAGTGATGGCGCTGCTGCTCGAAGTCAACAACAACCTGACCCCTGCCGTGGTCAGGGAAATCCTGCGCACCACCGCCGAGCCGCGCGGCGATCCGACCTATCCCGAGCTGGACCCGTTCTGGAACCGCGATTTCGGCTGGGGCATGGTCGACGCACTGCTGGCGGTCGAGGAGGCGATAAAGCTGGAAGACCCCGAGAACGTCGATGTCGAGTTGCAGGCGCACATCCTCGAGACCATCACGAACGACACCGTAATCATCAAGGGCGTCTCGTGGGCCCGCATTGGCAATGTATCGGCGGTGCAGTACCGCATCGATGGCGGACCGTGGCGCGAGGTGCACGGCTACGCGGTCGCGCTGCCGCAGCCGACCGGCGCCTACATTCCGTGGTCCATCACGCTCAGCGAGGAAGAACTGGCGTTCAGCGGCAACCACGCGCTCTTCGTCCGCGCGCTCGGCAACGGCGGCTTCCACTCGCTGACGCCGCACACCCATTTTGTCGCTGACGGCTTTACCCCCGAGTCAAGCGCGCGCGACCTGCTGCCGCTAATCCTCGCCCTCGCGGTGGCGCTGGGCGGCACGGTCGCGGTCGTTGCGTGGCGCGGTGGTTACCTTACGGCGCCGCGCGATTAGTAGCGCGATTATTTCCTGCCGCTCGCTTCGTGCGCCAACAGCCACTCCTTCGCGCCCGCCAGGCCAGACCAACCGCCCGGGCCGCTGGCGCCGACCGCGCGGTGGCACGGAATCAGCACCGGAATCGGGTTTCGCGCGCACGCCTGCCCCACAGCGCGGGCGGCGCGGGGCGACCCGGCCCGCGCCGCCAACTCGCCGTAGGTGGCGGTCTTGCCCGCCGGGACCATGCGCAGAGCTTCCCAGACGCGCTGCTGGAAGGCGGTGCCGCCCGGCCGCAGCATGAGCGCGGGCGACTTGCCAGCGTCGAAATACGCGCTGAGCGCCCTCGCGACGCGCTCGCCCGCTGCCGAGCGCGGGCCGTTGCCGGCGGCCATCGCGGACGTGCCAGTGCGTGGGGAGCGGGGGAACTCGAGCCGCGTGACCGCGTCGCCGTCAAGCGTCAGCGC
>Ga0310122_10001229_pt1 | contig 16431 bp, 15 predicted proteins | sample CB6_Bottom_1051__FD_203503 | JGI IMG/M metagenome (GOLD analysis project Ga0310122, IMG submission 203503) | Marine microbial communities from Western Arctic Ocean, Canada - CB6_Bottom_1051 | ecosystem: Environmental > Aquatic > Marine > Oceanic | place: Canada: Western Arctic Ocean | collected...
ATTAATTATGGATTGCAAAATTCACGAAACGGGATCTATTCAGGGATGTATACCAAATCATAGATATAGTCCTGATGGATTAACCACCATGAAATTATTGATTGGTACGGAATGGAAGTATAAAAACAATATGGATATATATAATATACTGACGAATATAACTCAACCTACTGATGATCCACTTTTACGATTGGCAATTTCATACATATATTACAATGTGTTACTGGAATTTAAGTGCCCATATTCCCGAATACCTAGCGGTAAAATACCTAAAGAATATGTACCTCAGGTAAAATCTGGATTGTGTGACTTGGATTGTTGTGACATAGCTCTATTTGTTAATGCTGCGTTTAGAATATGTTCGTACAAAGACTGGGCTGATAACGAAGTATATAATACTTCTTATCATTATTTGGATGCATCGCCTATTAAACAAAAAGTTATTCAAAAAGAATTTTCCACTCCGTTAGTTATGGGTGGTATGGGTATATATATTCATGTTGATGATATTATTGAAGGTGTAATGGTTCCAGAAATGGGAACTGATGAATATGAAAATTTTCATTGGAAAATACTATCGTAGATCGAGGACCGTATGGTGAAGAAACGTTATTAGATTTTGGAAATTGTGAAAATCATATATTTAATAGATTGCTCGAACTGGGTTCGAAAGGAGACGTATCGTTATATTATATGAAACCACAAGTGTATCAGAATAAAATAAAAGATGTGGAATTTTTAAATGTCCAGCAGCGTGATGTTGAATTTAAATCTAGACATAGATTTAAACGGAGCGCGCGCGTGTCCGAATTTAAACAATGGTGTTACAATCACGATTGTAAACCGTTGGGATTTATACCTTGGAAACTATTTAAATGTGATTTCTTAGTACAAAACCGAGATGCCGATTTTCTTAAAAATTGTTCGTATAAAATCGAAGAAGTGATGAAATGTATTGATACAATACAACAGATAGAAGATATGGATGAACGTCGAGAAATGATAAAACAATTAACTATTAAATCAGTAGGTGAAGATTCTGGCAGAATTAAAAAGCGCAAACCCAGAAAACCTAAGGCAGTACAACCTCATGTTACTGTTCCTATCAGCGCTGTTGATGAAATGTTGGATTTGGCATAAATATTTTAGATCTTTTTTTATTAAATTAGCATGTTCGAAAAGGAAATAAAACAGTACATATGCTAACTCATAAGATCATTCATATACCAATAAAAAATGAGAACGGTTACAATATCATGTTATAGAATTCACATAGTATTTTTCTAAGTCGGCATTAATGGTTGCATCATATTGATCGGACCTATGTGGGGTAAAAGTAATATGATAAATACTAGTTATTTATATAATTCAAACTTTTATTCCGTTCGGGATGAAATCCCTTGACTTCGTAGAAGTCTAAGCTATAATATTTAAGAGTTTAGATCTATATTTCTGTGTTATATATCTTTATCGTTCTTGGATAATAATACTGGTATTGTTATAAACCATGAAGCCGTACAAACTACGCTAAGTATACCAAGTAATAATATCAGTCCTACCACATCATTGAACGCCTTGCTTATATTTTTTTCTCCCCGTGTGAATAAAAACAAGAGAACTAATAGTATAATTATAGTGGCGACAATATACATGTATACATTATTAATTGTAGCAGCATATATAGCAGATCCTATAGTAGCGACTCCGAATATCTCTTGAAACATAATTATAAAATATTTTTCCAGCAGTTAGTATATTAAGGATGCTATAATTTCTAATATTCTAAATATTTATGGTCTTAAATCTTCATTGTTATATGCCTATTTAAGAGCGTACGCGTCTATATATGGATTATGACCAGGGCATATCAATCGCTACCCGGTATTAAACACATATCACTCAGTGACTAGTGCGATAAGGCTTATTAATTGAAATGTTTTACGTTCTGGTACATTTCGCAGGATAAAATGTATCAGAATATACAACTTCATCCTTTATACCGGTCGTATATTTGTTTCCCTGAAACTGCAGCCGCATATCATCGTCAAAATTAAATTCTTCCTCTACGGATGACGATGGTATTTGCATTATAGTATTCAGCTGGAACTTGATTTTTTTTACCATATTCATTTCACATAGCTGTTGGAGTGGAAGAATCCGAACATGTAGTCTGAGTATCTGGAGAGTGATTTTTTCGGAAAAATCCTAATATAAATAATACAGCAAGTATACCAAGTACGCAAAATTCAAGTATAATTTTATAAGTCATTGTGTTATATACATCATAAAATATAATGCCTTATATAGTGTTCTTATCTATTATTTATAAAAGTTAGATTTATAGCTTAACGAAATACAATCAATAGTACTGAATTAGTGTAACGTATTAGCAAGTAAATACTCTGTCTACATGATTATATAAAGTTTAGCTTTTAAATAAAGGACCGATATAGTACTATAAGCTACTTTTATTTCGTTAAGCTATAAATCTTTTAGTGTGATATATTCGTATATTTCTTAACATCTTTTTCTAAACTTTTATTTATAAAAGTTTGGATTAGCATTTCTAGTTGTTCGGATTCGAGGGACCCGGTATTCTAGGCGTTCGAATTCTACTGTAAGTAGAATCCGAGGAATTCGAACAATTCGAGGAATTGGTTAGCAAAACAATGTCATTACTTGACTTAATTGAGCATAGTAATATACTGTGTGAAAAAATTATAAATAAATGTGGACCATATGCCGATACAAGCATTGAAAAATTTCACGATATAAAAAATATTACCCCGATTCTTGGTAATATTGTGGATATACGCAGAATATGGCAAAAAACTATTTTTAAATTAGATATTATAACGGAGCATATGCAAAATGAAATTGATATAAAGGAACACGCGTATAATAAAACATTAAATAGGGAAGAAGCCATTGGAAATGGTTTACCATACCACGAAGAAGAAGATACATCTGAAGTATTTAGCCCATTGTTAAAAACTGTGGGTGTCAAGTCTATCACAGAAAAAAAAGAAAGGTTGAATTGTACGACAACGATCAATAGATCGGAAAAATCAAACCCTGTGGATCATAGTTTAAAGAAATGTACTGGTACATTGGAAAAATCTAAACTTGCTCGGTCACACTCACAGAATAGTAGATTTGGACCTAAAAGCGTAGCGTTACAAAAAAGATTTGGTTCGACTCCCAATAATGCTGCAGAAAAATCTGCATTACAACAAAATGCGAAATTAACAAGCGATAGATCGAAAAAACTGACACGCGAATTGGACGAAGTAGGGTCTAGGACCGATACATCAAAAAAAATTATACCTTACATCGAAGACTTTAAATCCACACGAGATGCATCGAGAAAACGCGCGTTCGAACCAACAGGATTTATGACAGTGGGTCGCAATAGAAAACGTTTTGAACAATTACAATCAATTACAATTGATTTAGGATTTAATAATTCGATTAAATTACCAGCGTATAAATGTAAAGAGGATATTCCGGAGTTGGCATATGGAGTAGTTAAAAACGACTTACCTGAAATTTCAACGGGCGATCAAGCCCATAACAGTAGGCGAATTAGTTTATCTCAAAGAGGTATACGACGAGCTCCTGAAGTTCCTCCAAAATCGTATTTAATATTGTATCGAATTTCGAAGAATTCGTATGTGTCCTGTGAAATGGGGAGATTATCATCAGAGGATGATAATATACGCACTGTATTATGTAACAATAGTCCATATTGTAAATATGAAAATGATTGTAATTATTATCACTCACCGTTGTATTATCCAAGCAGCACGCATGTAAAATTTTTCTTTAAAACGCCACTATGTCCTAAAGATCCTACATTCGGAGATGGTATATTATTTGAGCAACAAAAAACTCAACTGTTATTTACCGATGTTAATACACTTGCATCTGATTGTGCTACAAAATTATTACAGATACGGTTACTTTGTCAATTTCAATCAATATAACTTTTCTTCCACGTTTTTCGGAATCTTTCGTCAAAAGCGGAAGATAAAGCGGGATATAAATTATTTAAAAGAATAATAATATGCATATATATATATATCTCGTAACTCCTTATCTGCAAACTTTTATAAATAAAAGTTTAGAATTAGATTTATACTTTTAAAGATATAAAGGATAGTTTATAAAGTCTAAAAGACTCTGTGCTATGGATAAAATATATGATAATTCAAAATCATCCTTTCTTGCAACTATGCAAACTAAATGTCTGGATGATTTAATCAAACATTCTGAATCTATATATAGCAAATTTAGAAGTGATTTTATGTTTGAAGAACTTGGAACCATGCGATCGTTGCGTGAAGAATTAGAATTATTACAAAATACATTAGCTCTGTCTAATAAAAAAGTATCAGCAATCGTAGAGCAATCCAATACATTATTTACTGAACATGTCAACAAATTCAGAAATACATTAAAAATTATGGGAAATGTAAATGCACCTAGTTCAGTAAATGACACATTTGAACCTATTTTATCCGATAAATTCATGATGCAGTTGGTTACACCTGATCAAAGGTATGAAAACGTTGCACCAGGTGTACAAATTCCAGTGATTATGGTAGATACGATTAAAGATCTGCCTAATTATAATATGTTTTTCATTAAAGATTTCGCACAATTCGCTATTAAAATAAATGGACAAGTATTAAGAGGTAACATAGGTCATATTGATACCAATAATAAACAATGCAAACGAGTCAAACGTAATACCACTAAATGTATCTATAATTCCGGATGTGACTATATAGATACCAATGAATGTAGTTTTTATCATGACATGTTGGATTATGAAAGATATACTCCGGATGTACTTGAGCAGCGAAAAAAGCAAAATATTCATATTAGAAATTATCGAAATCATAATTGGTTGTATACCTCTGAACCGCAAAATAGTAAAAATAATTACATGAAACATATAGGTTCGGAGGATAGATTAAGTACTGATATACCATTGGTATCCGAATCTGAAATAGATTTACTTAAAGATATGCTATTGCATGATTTACTAGTGAGCCTCAGTATCTACCACAACAGGTAAGTTATTATTCTACTATAATGCTGTTCGGGATTCTACTTATCCGGCATTCTAGCGCGCTAGAATTGTTCAGTTATAGATTTCGAAGAGTTACCCGGTATTCTAGCTCGCTAGAATTCGGACAATTCGAATACTTCGTCGAAAAGCTCTTTATGCGGCGGGGACAAGACACTATGTATCGAGGTAGTGGGGGAAAGAATGATTTGTTTATATACTTCAAATGATTTACAGTTCTTACGTCGATTCTTAAATAATCGTAATAAACGAGAACATAGTTTATATAATCTCCTATGTTGATTATTGGAGCTGTATGACCCACTTAATAATACTATATCTTCCAATGACACCCATTTAATGTCAATTATTTCAGTTAACGTTGTTATATTATCACCAAATGTATTTTTTCCTATGTAATCATTATTATAGGCGGCTATATAATATTTAGATACATAACAAATATTATTACTGATATGATTGACAGAAACCGGTTTAGTAGTCACAATTTTATATCCTTCTGGATTAATAAATGTTTCTTCTTCAAATTCTCGAATAGCGCAGTTTATTTCTGATTCATCTCGATGTTTTCTGCCCTTAGGTATTTCCCATACCAAGGGTAAACTTTTACTTTGATTCATTAACAATAATAGCCGATTTTTACCATTTTCAAACAGTTTGTCATATTTATATTTTTGCATACAGTAGTAGCATGATTCTATATCGTAATCTGTACCATCAGGTAAATCAAACTTAGACGATTTTTTTCTATAATCGTTTTTCCATGCTTTTATTTTAAGTTTATTATGAGGATGCATGTATATTTTTTTATGTTTAGAATGTCTAAGTTTGATTAACGATAAATCTAATTTATTATCTTTGGTACAAAAATCAGTGTAGCATATCTTTGGAGGTTTAAGGAAAATTTTATACCACAATAAGTCATAACATCCTGATAAAATATCTATTTTTTCCGGTAATGTCATTCCATCCAGAAGTTGTCTGATGGATTTATTATTATTAGGATAATAATGACCAAATACAAATGCTTGAAAGTTATAAGAGTATCTTTTTTGTACTAATAAAATTTCTGGTTTTGATGTTTCGGAATTATATCGACAGCAAGCAATACCTATACTTTGCTTTTTAGGAAACGATTTATGCCGTTTTTTCGGGGCAGGCATTATGTGACGGGGGCTAACCCCGTTTTTAGTACTTTGCGAACGTATTGATCGAATGCCTTTTTGACTCTGTAGAGTTGAACTTGTAGGCAATACCTGTTGAGAGACAACTGGAAATGTTCGAAACGATTGTCCTTTATTTTCTTTGAAGAATGGCGAAGTTAAAAACTTTGCATGTGTTGATTTCGGAGTGAAACTCCTTGGTCCGCTGGATCTAACTTCGGAGTTGTCTTCCCGTCGACCATTTTTTGGTCGTGAGGAAATTTTTTTCCGGGTAGTAAACACGTTCTGTCTGGGGAGTTCCTCGTCGCTTTTTGTATTTTTGAAAGAAGCATTTTTGGGAGGATCGGTCTTTACGACTATCAATTTTGAACTTACATCATTCATACTGATAATTTTTGGTTATGAATTTATAGATTCTATAGATTTATAATTTAAAAGCCTATATCTGAAGGTTCTAAATCTTAAAATCTCAGTTTTTAAATTCAAAGTTTATGCAATTTAACTTGAACACACCCCATTACTTAAACGTTTATTAGGAAATTTGTAAGTATATGATCTATACTGTTTAATTTATAAAGGTGTAATTGTCATAAAAATTATTAAAATATTTCTAACTTTTTTATAAAAAAGTTAAGATCTAATATACGGCAAAAAATGTACGACGAAGACAAACATGATCACCGCATAGAAATATCTGCAAAGATTACTAATAGAGAAAAAATAGATGGAAAATTGGTCTCAAAACATGTTGAATTTGAGATGATAGCCCCTTGTTCTTACGAGATAAACACGTACGCAATGACATCTCAATTATATTGTACTCTCCTGTACTATATGCAGAATATAAATACCCCAATATGTATTACATTAGGGAAATTATTACATATAACTTCTACTGTAACTGCAGAGCCGTCTGAGTCTAATATCATAACTACTCCTAACTTATTTAATTTTGATAAAAATATCAAATCAATGAGAAAATTTATAAAACAATTAATTGATGGAAAATCGGCTTCGTTTGAACCTACTATCAATCATAAACATTATATATCATACGATGCCGAGAAAAATATTTGGACCCATAAACATGGTGATGTAACTATACAATTATTGCTTACTGACGTATCTGTCGAGAAATTTAAGCACAAATTTAACGAATTGTTAAAAATTATTGACGGGTTTTATGTCGAACATTGCACCGCATTGCAACGTGATTATATCGCGCACATGGATTTAATTTCTGATCCAGTAATTGTTGTCCCATCTTCCACCCCTTCGGGCAAACCCCCTTTTTCTTCCGCTTCCTCGGGCGAAAGATAGGGGAATAAGCTGCCTGCAACTGAGTTAATTATAAACATATTTGGTGGTTTAGTGTTTACACCCGTTGATTTGCGATAGCGTAATTTTAGATCGGATCCAGGTACGATATCTAAGGATTCGCATATTGGATCATTATTAAAACGTTGCACATGTTGTTTAGAACCAGATTTCATATAGTATCTAATACCAATACCGCTATTTACTTGTCCTGGATGAAAGAAACGATTATAGGGTGAATAACTTCCAGTAATATATTCAGAAGGTTTTAATTTAATAGATTCTATTTTTTTATGTTTATCGCTGTGTGATAGTTTATCAAAATCAGATGGATTGTCCCAGATATTCCATCGTTCGTTTATTTTCATGTGTCGTACGATTGCATTTTCTTCGCCTTTGTTAACACATGTAGAATATCCACGCTGCGCATATTTTAATACGATATCAGCGGCGCTTTTGTTACAGGATACCCACCCATATGCGTCGCAAACTCCCGATAATAATGACGTAAGACAACTTTTGAATAGCCAGAAATCTCTACCATCCCAATACATTTTTACGACACTGAGGTGAAATCTCCACACTAAATCTAGAAATGTTAAATCGGCGCATTGAAATAAATCAATCCATCGTTTTTGAGGTAAAACAATACTAAATTTGAGAGAACCAATGGTGGCACATTCTTTGAGATAGGCCTCTGGTATATTTTTTTTGATTTGTTCGAACAGCGATCTGGATTTTTTAATAAATTCTTCTGTGCTCATGGCTTTAATAGCAACATCCATATCGGTTGTAGACGGTCCTTGCCCTATGCCATTTTTCCCAACTTCATCTTTTTGGTTAGTCCCCGTTCGGGGACAATACCCTCTGCTCCGAGAAAGCATATCTTCTACAGATTTTTCATCTAATTCGGACTCTGAGGGGTAATAGTAATCCAAATACCTGGTAAATTCATCATCGGTTAAATCACCCTCGCCGAAAAATGCTTCCAATGGAGTGTGTGCTAACACCGGAATTAGTATAGATCCTACTAAGGCCGCATTAAAATCAGCGAGATTTATTCCTTCGAATGCGCCATGCGTTGCGATTTTAAATCGACGCTGCAATATATCGGCAGATGTGAGTTTTCGTGCACCATTTAAATGGAATACTGCTCGTGAAGATACATATTCTGAACCAATTATATGATTATTCCATGGATTTACATTGACGGACATTGGCATTACTATGGGGATATTACGAGCATCATTGATGTTCATAACAAACCTAGAATCTGTAATAATTCCTTTTGAAGCTATGGATTCTTCTCTTCCGAGAATAAATAAACCGTAGAACATGCAATATGTTACTATTTCTCGGATATTTTTTTTGTTAAAATACTGGGAGATTAAATCCCATACTGTTTTATTACATATAACTAGATGTATGGTTTCTGGCTGCAACATTAACTTGCACCATAATTTCAACATTAATCCGGGTTCAGCCAACGTTGTCAAACATTGAAAGATAATGTTAATTTCCGATGAAGTAAATTCATTAGAATATTGATCGATCGGCAGAATCTTGAATTTATCGTGATTAGTTCCTTCCTTTTCTGCATCAGATAGTTTAACCATATTGCCTTGTTTTGGGTAAATTCTAACGGGATGTGCTATACCGTCTCCGTTCTTTGAGGAGCTAGTTGTCCTGGTTTTAGATATACGTGCTCTGGAACCTTTTTCATCAGATGCTACAAGTTTATCATTTTTGTGCATCATAAAATTAATAATCATCTTCCATTTTTCATCACGGACGGATGCGGAAGGAAATCTACGCTTTTTAAAAATTTCATGAGTGTAGTCTGTATTTTTAGATACATGCGACCAAAAATCTGAAATATTTGCACCAATATCAACTTCTATATACTTACGAATGGTGTTAAATATTGGTATAGAAATACTACTGAGATTATTTTCGAAAATAATTTGACATAAATACAACACATCTAAGCCTGTCGTGGAAAGTAATTTTTCTAACATAACTATTAGCCCCTCATATGTCGGTACAGTAATAACTTTTGAAGGAGTGTTTTTATAAACAGGTTTGATGCGTTTTCCATCTTGTCGAATTATAAATTCGGGTTGATTGAGACCGATGTTCATTTGAATTGTTTGCGTTAAAATAAAAGCTATTAGTTAATAAAACTTGACAGATATTTCAATTTTGGTGCTATAAAAATTGAAGACGTATTATCAAATATATTTTCAGATCTATATCTCGTAAGATTTAGCTAACTTTTATATCTAAATTTTTATTTCTAAACTTTTATTTCTAAAAGTTTGAAGTTTGAAGTTTGAAGTTTGAAGTTTGAAGTTTGAAGTTTGAAGTTAGATATTAGCCCAAAAATACCATGCGCATCATTCACGAAATAAAGTATGATCACGCAATACGGAGAATTGCACAGGAAATGATAAATATCGAATACAATAAAATTGTATACAAGGATTTGAAACTACAGTCTTATCCCTGGGATCCTTATGTTTCCAGTGGTGTAAACGGTGTACACTTTTATGTACAGGCAAATGTTGGTTATATTTGTGTGCCTTCAATTAATAATATTCAAAAGTTTCACGAACGACTTATAACAGAAACTGAGATTTTAGACAAGCAATTAGACAAATATCCTAGTAAATTAATTGTAATGAATCCTGAAGATACATCAACAATAGGATCGACACACTATGGAGAATATAAAAAATGCATGTTACATCGTATCATATATGACGCTACACCATTTCAATATCCTAAAATTATTCCTGAAACATACTTTAATGTAAACGAGGCGGATATTATGTATACATGGTATATGAGTTCCTACGAGGATATTATTTTAATTAGAGATCATATAGATACCACAAACATAAACACAAAAAATACAAGTATGATAAATTTATTACTCAAAGCAGCATCGTGCATTGTTTATGATCCAATGAAAATTTTTAACTTTGCTGATGATCATATACAGTTAAATTTCCCTATCATGGAGAATTTTACCTGTTCCCCATATTATGAGGATTCCTTCTTTGATATTCATATTATTTATGGTATTCGATGGCATATATACAAGAGGCGTAATGCAGATGTTACAAATTGTTTCGAGTTAAAATGCGCTGTATATGAAGAGCAATTTGATAAAATTAAGTTATATGCATACGATTACGAAGATGAAAAATCACCACATGTTATGTTGACTTCATTGCTTTTGCAGAAAATATATGAGTGTTCAATTAACTTAATTCATCCAGTTACACATAAAAGGAGATCAATGTCGTTAAAAACATCCCCTCGAAATGATATATGTAATGTTTGTCAAACACTTTTGTATGACGATATATATGTGATAGAAATTATTACATATGAGCGTACGATGCTAGTAACATATATGGGATTATGCGCTATATGTGTTCACTCTTATAACGATTTATTCGAAGATCTGACAAAAGGAATAAAAAATCAAATCACGATCAGGCTATTAAAAGTGAGGTATCCTAGGACATTTATGGAAACATTAACGTTGTTGAATTATTCAACAAAATGTAAACGGATTATGAATAATATCTATACTAAAACACTGCATTTTGATGGTACGATATTGTTAGGAGACAATATTGTATCTGTTCGTAATCCCTATGATTTATTGAAGAAACTATATAAAGATACGAGTTATATATTTAATTATAAGTTGATATATCAGACGAAGACTTTATCAACTTATTTAAAATTGAAATAATTAAGTTGCTAAGATTTATATATAACTCTTACAAAATATAATGGATAAACACCCAGCGATGACTATACTTTCCGAATTTAAATATATGGAACCGTTAAATGATATTTTTTATAAACAACCTTATAAAAATTCAGCTATCAGACGTGCTAAACTAATACTCATAGGTGGTACCATGACAAATTATGAGGGGTTTAGAACAATACCCCAAGATCGACAGGTTGAATTATTAACCAATGTTGAAAAGAGTTGTTTTAATTCGGCGATAATAAAGTCCACCGAGAAAAATTTTACTCCTACATGGAAATCCGATCAATTTTGTAATATATATAACGCGATTTGCTATAGAGTATTGGAAAGTTTAGATGCGAAATCCGAACTCAATTCATCCTTCCTTATTAAATGGGTTTTAAAAAACCCCGATTGTGTTGAAGAAATTGGTTTAATGACAGCCGAAGAATTATGCCCGTATAATAATGTAGAAATACGAAAGAAAATTAGATTACGGCTACAGCAAGAGATAGAACTTAAAACTACATCTATTTACACTTGTGAAAATTGTGGTAAAGATGAGGTTATTATTAAACGAAAACAATTACGTAGTCAGGATGAGGGTGCTAGTACAATTTGTGTATGTAAATATTGTAATAATCGCTGGATATATTGGTAATGTCCCGCTCTCTAGCTCCTATTGCCCCGAGGTAGCGGAAGATAAAGCGGGAGAAAAGAAATCCATTTTAAACTTATTTTTTTAATTTAATATGGAGTATAGAGCTGTTTACGGAGATTAAAATGAATGATAACATTGTATGCAGCGTTGCAGAAATGTCAGCGGAAAAATGGTACAAAGAAATCATGAGTAATACATATAAAGTAGCATATACTATATTATGCATTACTAATGGTACTGAAGATAGTTCGTTATCAAGCCTACGTTGGTATGACCCCGAATCAAATTCGACCGCTATATATGATGTATTATGCAATCAGATGCTACCAAATGATCTCGTTATTTTAATAATGCAATATACAAGCTATTATGAAGCAAGTGGTCGAGGTAAAATAACATGGACAGATATTCCAATGTATATTACGCATTTAACCGTATTGTGTACCAGTATTAAATTTAGTACAGTTAATTTAGTGAAGTTATCATGTAATTCATGTAGGTTGGGAAAATTACCAGCGTTGCCATCGTGTAAAAAATTAGAATGTCGAAATAATAATTTAACAGCATTGCCCCGTTTAGATATATGTGAATACCTTGACTGTGAACACAATAAATTAACTTTACTGCCATTATTACCAATGTGTATGTTTTTAAATTGTAGGAAAAATGATATTTCTGGGTTGCCAGAAATGCTAAAATTAATTAGGTTGGAGTGCGATCATAATGAAATTGTGGAAATACCATATTTTCCTGTATGTCGGTATATTAAATGTACCAATAATAATTTTGTGGAGAAACCGTATAAGAGTGAATCATGTATAATTGAATGGTATCGTAAGCCCTGGTAGAATCAAAGAGCTCATAATTAGAAGGACATAATATAAATATTATAAAATTTTATAATCAAAGATATACGCTTTGATTTTTTAAAAGCATTATGAATAATAATCAAATTGCAATTATAGTAGTGGTGATATTAGTAGTATTAATGATATTTAATTCAACTGCTAATCAAGTAAATTTATCCCCATCCCCTGGTAATAGTGGTGGAGGTAACGAAGGAGGTAGTGGTGGAGGTAACGAAGGAGGTAGTGGTGGAGGTAACGAAGGAAGTAGTGATGGAGGTAGTGATGGAGGTAACGAAGGAGGTAGTAACGATACAATCAATAAAGGTGTACTTAGCTCTACTGATTCATTTACATTGTTTGACAATTTTGCATGTAGTAGTCGTAATGATTTATACCATCATGATGGTAATACATTAGAACAATGTAGAGATAGATGTTCTAATAATCCAGATTGTACCGCGTTTGAATATCGTCCTTCAACGAATATGTGTACCAATTCTAGTACATGTAATACTGTGCTTTCAACACTACATCCAGGATATACGTTGGGAGTAAAGGGTATAAATGTATCTCCACCAGGTAATTACCATCTTTATAACTCATTTGATTTCTATCCTGATTTTGCATGTAGTAGTCGTAATGATTTATACCATCATGATGGTAATACTATGCTTACATGTGCAAACAGATGTTCTAATAATCCAGATTGTAACGCGTTTGAATATCGTCCTTTAACGAATATGTGTACAAATTCTAGTACATGTAATTATGATCGCGCAACATCACATCCAGGATATACATTAGGAATTCGAAAATAATTACCATATTTAGTACATATTTATTTTTTTAAGCCTTAGATTTTTCCCATTGATATATAATTTTAAATCGAAGTACATTATAAGCCCAATTGTAACGAGCAGATGAGACTAATTTATTAACAATGAATTCTTTATGATTATTGATCCAAGATTGGGAAATTATACCTTTATCAAGTGGCCATGTTAAATATAAATTATACTGGTTTGGATTTGATAGCATTTTAATATTCCATTCCATATATACATAAAATAAATATGCAAATATCATTAAAAATACAAGCACTATTAAAGCTGATAGTATTGGTGATGATTTTTTTTCTGGTGGTGGATATGAATAGTATGATGACCCTTCGAAGTATGTATCATTGTATGGTTTTTCTGATTTATCGATCGTTAATTCCATGATTTTAAAAGATTATTTTATAAATAAAGCACGCGTTGGAAAAACAATTTAACACTCTATGATATACTACGGAATCAAAAATCTTTTTAAAAATCAAAGGTTAAATCAGTAAATTTTGTAAAATTTAAATAACCTCACCCAGCTTTATAACACTCGACAATCTAAACCTTGAAATTTATAAATTTCAAAGATATAAAAGTTTGAAGTTTAGATAACGAATGTCTCGTAAAAAAACGAGTATTATAGGAATACATGTGCGAAAAAATAAGTACTCCACGATAGAAAAAGCAATACAATCAGCATTTACATATTATACGAGTTCTAATGAGTCTATTATTCGATGTGTGCAAATTCATACACATGGTCCGCAAAATATACGGGAACGATTGATAAATATAACCTCCCTAAAACAGATTATTACAAATAATAAGGCGATGTTGTTTGTACATTCCACTACTTTAACATACCCCTGGAAGAATACATCATACATGTTACGACATACACTTTCTCAATTGGAAAAATCACATATTTTAAACGCTAGTGGATTCGTTGTTCATTTACCTAAATTGGCACCTAAAAAAATCGTACCAGTGTTAAAAGTCCTAGTAGCTAAAAATCACGAATATAAAAAAAAATATCATTCAAAAACCCGGATAATATTAGAGATGATAAGTCAAAAACCAAGTAGCGTGAGCTACGAAACTCCTGAAAAAATAAACGCGCTTATAACTGAACTTAAATTCCATAAAATTACTACGATGGACGTAGGAATATGCATTGATACCTCTCACATATTCGTCAATAAAGAGGTTAAAATTCGTAAATACGACGACGCCACAAAATATCTCAAAAAAATAAAATCTCCATCATATATACGACTAATTCATTTAAATGGTAATACTAGGTCAGGATATTCTGATAACCATGCTATACCGTTCTTACAGAATGATTTAATATGGAAAGGTATAGATCTCAACTCATCTGGATTGCGATCATTCGTTGAATTTGCAAAATCAAAACAAATTCCTGTAATATTAGAAATGGAACAGGGTAATTCTATAAAAATAAAAAATTTAATTAAACGTATTTTAACATGACAAGCTTATCTTTTTCTCAAACGCAAAATTATTTAATTCATTAGATGGGCTATAAATTACTTCTTTTTGCGGTGTGAACGGCGTTTATTGCTCCTAGCCTTGCCTCCAGCTTTGCCTCCCGCTTTGCCGCCTGCACATCCACTTCCACGTTTTCGAGATGAAGATCTAGAACGACGTTTACGGCTACCAGGTTTCTTTCTACTCTTCTTTTTTGCTGCACCTCCTGTTACTGGCATTATGTATTTATAACTTGTAAATTTTTTATATAAGGAAAAAGTTTCAAATAAGACGCTTTTCAACAGATGATATACTAATAATCAGATAATATTTTTGTGTTAAAAATATTTAATTGATGTTCTTTAATTATATATAATTAAAAGATTTTTTAAATGTAAAGTTTAAAACTGCCAATTATTTAGTATTACAGCATCGTAGGTATATATAACTCTGGGAAGTTGGTTGAATAAACGATAATGAATACGGTTAATAGTATAATACTACTATTAATTTTAATTATTTGTTACTGTTTTTGGTCCAAATGCGAAGGGTTTCCAACTTCATTATCAATTGCAGATTGGTTCTATGACCCATCCACTAAAGCAGAAAACTATCATAAAGGAATATCAGGGTATTCAAATGATGAAAATGCGCGGAATATGATTTTGGAAACTAAAAAAATAGATATTCCAGAATCAATTGAGAAATTTAGAATGGGTGAAGTATTGTTGAATAATATTCATGATATCCCCGAAACACGGAATGAATATGTTGATACATTAAATACCATAGTGAATCGTCCATTAGAGGGTCATAATTTATTTATTTTAGATAGAATTGAAACAGATTACCTAACAAACCCCGGGTTAATAACATATGATAATGCGATAGGGGATAATGTGTTAAATTATATTCCGGAGATAAGAAATCATGTTACATCAAATCGTATAACGAATCACCCCCCTCGTAATACTAAAGAAAGAAAAGTAGAGGCATTAGCGGATAAGCAAGAATGGACTCGTGATATGCAATCCGTGCACGATTCATCTATTTCACAATCTATGCGAGATAGTTTTCACAATATAAAAAATTACAATGCCGCTGAGTATGGTCCACTTAGTCATTCTGCCGTAGACCGGTCCATGAAAAATCTAAAAGAAACATTTAATACGTTAAGTGGAGGAAATACACAATCTGGCGGAGGATATCGCAAAGTACTACAAACATCTAGTGCGGGTTTAAAGGTACATGATGTAG
>Ga0310122_10001230_pt1 | contig 16420 bp, 12 predicted proteins | sample CB6_Bottom_1051__FD_203503 | JGI IMG/M metagenome (GOLD analysis project Ga0310122, IMG submission 203503) | Marine microbial communities from Western Arctic Ocean, Canada - CB6_Bottom_1051 | ecosystem: Environmental > Aquatic > Marine > Oceanic | place: Canada: Western Arctic Ocean | collected...
GCGAGGGGCGGCAATGTGCTGCTCGCGCCGACGATCAATCTTCTGCGTCATCCCGGCTGGGGTCGCTCGCAGGAGACCTACTCCGAGGATCCACACCACACCGGCGCCATGGGCTTCGCATTCGTTTGTGGCGCACAAAACTTCGTACTGACCAGTCCGAAGCATTTCGCGCTCAACAACCTCGAGAACACCCGCTTCGATCTCAGCGCCGAGATCGACCCCCGGGCCTTGCGGGAAGTGTATCTCCCGCATTTCAGGCGCTGTGTGGTCGGGGCCGGCGCGGCTTCAGTCATGAGTGCCTACAACAAAATGAATGGCGTGTACTGCGGTGAGAATGTCGAGTTGCTGCAGACGATCTTGCGCGAGGAATGGGGCTTCCGTGGATTCGTCGAATCGGATTGGTTCCTGGGCGCTCGCTCCACCGCCGATTCTTTGAATGCCGGTCTCGATATCGAGATGCCCGCTCCCTTTCGATACGCCGATGACAAGCTCGATGAGGCCGTGGCCAAGGGCGATCTCGACGAGGCGACCATCGAACGTGGCGCCCGCCGATCGATCTATCAAAAGGTGGCCTGGCAGCTCGGAGAGAATGAGATCGCAGGCAAACAGCGACCGGACGAATCCGTCGTCGAGTGCGAAGAGCATGTTCTGCTCGCGCGCGAAGCCGCGCTGAAATCGATCGTTCTGCTGAAGAATGAGGGCGAGGTCCTGCCACTCGAAGCCAGGGAAGGTCTGTCGATTGCCGTGGTTGGAGATCTGGCAACGATCGCGAACCTTGGTGACCGCGGGAGCAGCATGGTGACGCCTTCCTCGGTCAGCAAGCCCCTCGAGGCAATCGTTGCGGCCGCGGGATCGGCGAGCGTCGAGCATTTCGAGAGTCATGTGGATTTGTCCCGGCTCGCCGAATTCGATGTGACCGTCGTCGTTGCCGGCCTCACGTACCGTGACGAAGGCGAGTTCATTCCCATCGCTCAGCAAGATGCTGAAGAGACCGAATTCGCCAAGGGCGGCGATCGCGCGGACCTCGCGCTGCCGCTCGAGCAGCGGGATCTGATCGAACGTGCCGCGGCCGCCGCGCAACGGACGATCGTTGTCTTGCAGGGCGGTTCCGCGATTATCATGAGAGATTGGATCGATCGCGTCGATGCGGTCCTGATCAGCTGGTACGGCGGCCAGGAAGGGGGACGGGCACTGGCCCAGATCCTGTTCGGCGAGCAGTCGCCCAGCGGTCGCCTGCCCATTTCGATTCCACGACAGATGAGTGATTTCATGCCATGGGATGTGACTTCGCTGTCCGTCCACCACGATCTGCGACCCGGCTATCGATGGCTCGACCATCATCAGCATGCGGCCGAGTTCCCCTTCGGTTTCGGGCTTGGCTATACGCGATTCGACATCGATGATCTGCGTGTCGAGCGCGTCGAGCGCGGATTTCGTTGCCGAGTGACGGTCTCGAACGCGGGAAGTCGTCGTGGCGCGACGATCGTGCAGCTCTATGTCGGCCAGTCGCAGTCGCGCGTCGATCGAGTCGAAAAGGAACTAAAGGGATTCGGTCGTGTAGAGCTGGATCCCGCCCAGACGATCGATCTGGAATTTCGCGTTCTCGACGAAGACCTCCGTTTCTATGATGCGGATGCTGGCGCGTGGGAACTCGAAACCTGCGGATACGAGATTCGAGTCGGACAGTCTTCGCAGGATCTGCCGCTTTCATCACGCTGGAGATTTGGCGACGCGGGCTGGATCGCGGAGTGACGAATGCGCTCGCAGCGATCGAAGTCAGGCGCGTGAATGCGGCGCGTCGGCTGGTCTCGATCTTTGCCGAGACGCTCGATCTTGATCTTTCCGTCGCGCTCTGGGACGGGTCGACCATTCCACTCGGGCGGGAGGTTCAATCCTCGTATCGGATCGTGATCGAGAACGCGGGTGTCCTGAGTTCCCTCATTCGCCGGCCGACCCTGGACAATCTGGCGCTCCACTATGCGCGCGGATCGCTGTCGATCGAAGGTGGAGACCCGCTGGGATTCATACGTGCCGCCGAATTGGGGCGCGGTTTCAAGAAACTTCGACGCATGCCGAAATGGCGGACACTTCGCGCGGCTCTCGGTGTGGCGAGGACGCGCCCCGAACATGCCGCGCATCGCGCGGCCCTTCGAGGGAACCGCGAGAACACGATCGATGCGGCCGTCACGATCGATGAAAGACTCGTTCGGTTTCACTATGACATCGGCAACGAGTTCTATGCGCTCTTCCTCGGTGATGAGATGCAGTATTCCTGCGGCTATTTCGAAGACCCTTCGGTCGATCTCGACACGGCGCAGGAAGCGAAGTTGGATCGAATCTGTCGCAGTCTTCGATTGAAGCGGGATGAGAGACTGCTCGACGTAGGGTGCGGCTGGGGTGGCCTCATCTGCCACGCGGCCAGACGGTATGGCGTGCGAGCGCATGGGCTGACGCTCTCGAAAGAGCAATACGAGTACGCCCTCGAGAAGATCGGCAAGCTGGGTCTCGAGGATCGGGTGAGCGTCGAATTGTCGGACTATCGCGAGGTCGATGTTCCGCGAGAGGGCGTGTACGACAAGATCGCGAGCATCGAAATGAGCGAGCATATCGGTGTGGCCGCCTATCCCGGCTATTTTCGGAAGCTGCGATCTGTACTTCGGGAGGACGGACTGATCTTGAACCAGGCGACGACGCGACGCGCGAAGCGAACGGTTCCACGATCGCGACGGCTGCGAGCCGGTTCGAAACTAATGGAGCGACATGTTTTCCCGGGCTTCGAACTCGATCATGTGGGAAACACGATCTCTGCGATCGAGGGGGCGCGATTCGAGGTTCAGCAGGTGATCGGCTGGCGGGAACACTACGCCAGGACGACCGAAATCTGGTATCGCCGCCTATGGGACCGTCGCAGAGAGGCTGAAACCATCGTGGGCGAGGAAAAGACCCGTCTCTGGTTGGCCTACCTCGCGGGGGTGGCGACGGCGTTTCAGATCGGATCTCTCCGCGTGTACCAGATCGTGGCTTCCAAGCCGGGGTCGAGTTGAAGCGCTCGGACGAAGGCGGCTGAAACGCTCGGATAGGGACGGATGAGGCTGCGCGGCGACGATCTGGGCGGGATTCGTCGAAGCGACTTAGCATGACGTATGGCGGCTTCGAACCGGGTCGTGGAATCCGCAGTTCGGCAACTCGGTAGCGCGGAGCGGACTGCGAAAGGGACAGCTGAAAGATGATCCAATCAATGCCAAGCGTGACGTGGAACTTCCAAGGAAGTTCGATTCGCGTGCTCCTGATGATGGCTGTGATTCTGGTGGCTGCGCCAATGGCCCGCGCCAATACACCAGACTGGAGCGCGCTGGCAGATGTTGAAACCGTCGAGGTCGTCACTGAAGACGAGGATGGTTCGCTGCGTGAGACCAAGGTCTGGCTTCTGGTTCACGATGGGCGGGGTTATGTACGAACGGGGGGTACGGCTTGGGGTGCCAATGTCGTGCGAACCCAATCCCTGATCTTGCGAGTCGGGGACACGGAATACGATCTGCGAATCGAGTTCGAGGAAGCCGACGACACCCGAGCACGGATCAAGGCAGCCTTTCGTGAGAAATACGGTTGGTCGGATGGAATGGTCAGCTGGATTCGCGGCGATCGACCCAAGCATATGCGCATGGTGTCACCGTGACGTCCGCGGACGAATCCAACCAGGACGCGCCTCCTAATCAGGACGCGCCGCTCGACTGGGCAAGGTCGCGTGAGATGAACGGGGTCGAGGCGCTGATGTGGCGTGCAGAATCCGATCCGCGCATGCGATCGACAATCTGTTCGCTGGCGCTTCTGGATCGCATGCCGGATTGGGATCGTTTCGTGGACGCCTGCGAATGGGGATCGCGGATGGCGCCACGGTTTCGGCAAAAGGTCGTCGAGCCCGCGTTCGGTCTTGGCATCCCGGTCTGGGTGAACGATCCCGGCTTTGATTTGCACTATCACGTTCGAAGAGTCCGTCTCAGCGAACAAGGTGGCTTTCGGGAGTGTTTCGAGATCGCGGAACAGATCGCGATGACACCCTTCGATCGGGCTCGTTCTCCCTGGGAAGCCGTACTGATCGAGGGGCTACCGGACGGCCAGGCCGCGCTGCTCGTGAAATTGCATCACTCGACGACCGATGGGATGGGCGGTTTCCAACTTTTCTCGCAGCTCCACTCGCGGACCCGTGAACACAATCCCGACAAACCGCAGCCCAAGGCTCTACCGCCCGAATGGATCAGCCCAACGGATCTTCTCTTCGAGCAGATGACGCGCGAGGCGCGCTCCGCGCCGGATACGCTGCGAAAGACGGCGCAATCGCTGCTCGGCGCGATCGAGAGTCCAGGGAAAACGATGCGCGATGCCGTGCGATTTCTCGACTCGCTCAGTCGCGTGGTGTCGGATCCCGAAGTCGAAGGATCCCCGCTGCTCTTCAAGAGGAGTCTGGCCTGGCATTTCATGGCGCTCGATATCGAATTCGCCGATCTTCGCGCCGTGGCCAAATCCGTTGGCGCGACGATCAACGACGTCTATCTCGCGTCGCTGCTCGGCGCCTTTCGCATGTATCACGCGAAGATGGGTTATGCGATCCAGAAGATGCCGATCGCGATTCCGATTTCCGTACGTCGCGAAGACGATGACGCGGGCGGCAACAAATTCGCCGGAGCTCGCTTTGCGGCACCGGTGGGGATCGCGGATCCCGAGGCTCGGATCAAGGCGATCGGCGAACTGGTTCGCGCCGCGCGCGCCGAGCCCGCGATTGATGGACTCTCGTTCATCGCACCCGCGTTGGCCCGTTTGCCGGCCCCGCTCCTCGGCAGTCTCGCGGGTGGACTTACGAAAGCCAATGATCTGCAGGCCAGCAATGTCCCGGGTTTCCGGGAAGAGCTCTTCATCGCGGGTGCGCGAATCGAACGCCTCTATGGCTTCGGACCTCTGCCCGGCTGCGCGACGATGATCACGCTCGTGACCCATGGCGGGACGTGCTGCATCGCTGCCAACGTCGATCGGGCGGCCATCACGGATCCCGAGCTCTTCGGGAAATGTCTCGAGGATGGCTTCGCCGAAGTACTCGCCCTACACGATGGCGCAGCGCCCCCGAGACGCCGAATCGACAGGCCGAGCTCGTCGAAGCCGCCGGCGGATTCGAACGTCGATTAGTGCGACGCCTGGTTCTGCTGGAAGAATTCGGATGAGTGAGAGACCTATTCGCTAGACGATGCGGGTATCGCCCTTGCCCCAATAGCGATCGCGAAGGATTCGCTTGTAGAGCTTGCCAGTGGGAAGCCGTGGGAGTTCATCGATGAAATCGATACTGCGCGGCACCTTGTAGGCTGCCAGATCTTCTCGACAGAACTGAAGCAATTCTTCGATTACGTCTTCGCTTTGCTCGATGCCCGGCATCAACTGAACGACCGCCTTTACCTCTTCTCCGAAGTCTTCGTTCGGGACGCCAAAGACCGCAACGTCGGCGACTCTGGAATGGGTGATCAAGCGATCTTCTATTTCACGTGGGTAGATGTTGACGCCGCCCGAAATGATCATGTAGGCCTTGCGGTCCGTCAGGAAGAGAAATCCGTCTTCGTCGAGGTAGCCGACATCGCCTAGCGTCGTGCGGCCGCCGGATAGACGCGAGCCCTCGGTCTTTTCCGGAGCGTTGTGATATTCGAAGGGTGAGCCGGCGCCGGAGAAATAGATATTGCCCTCCTGACCGGCGGGCAGATCGTTTCCGTCTTCGTCCACGATATGGAGCTGGCCCACGCGGATGCGACCGACAGAACCCGGTTTCTTCAGCCACTCATGGCTGTCGATTCTCGTGCTTCCATTGCCTTCGCTGCCCGCATAATACTCGTGGAGGATCGGACCCCACCATTCGATCATCTGTCGCTTGACGGGAGCCGGGCAGGGTGCGGCAGCATGGATCGCACATTCGTGGCTGGACAGGTCAAAGCTCGTACGTTCGGATTCGTCGAGTTTGAGCATTCGGCTGAACATGGTGGGGACCCACTGACTATGGGTGACGGCATGTTTTTCGATCAGGGCGAGTGATCGAGCGGGTTCGAATCTCTCCATCATCACGACACTGCCGCCCCAGCACAGGGTGGAATTGATAAAGGCCAGTGGTGCGGCGTGATAGGTCGGGGCGGGTGAGAGATAGACCATGTCTTCGTTGTATCCGTAGATGGGGCCGAGCGCGCTTGTCGCCGCGTTCTCGGAAGGGTGAATTCCCGGGAGCCGTCGCATGATGCCTTTGGGTCGCCCCGTCGTCCCCGACGAATAGAGCATGGCCGCTCCGAGTGTTTCTTCTTCGATTCGTTCCGTCGACTCGGAATCGAGTCCTTCTTCGTAGCTCTCGAATCCATCGACGACGCCATCCATCATGAGTCGGCAATGAACTTCCGGCGTTGCGTTCTCTCCTTCGAGTTGAACGATGATTTCGCGTTTGGCGCGACTCGTCACCAGCGCCTTCGCCTGACAGTCGTTGAGGATGTAGGAGAGTTCCGGCGTGGTCAGAAAAGAATTGACGGCCGTCACATAGAGACCGGATCGTAATCCCGCCCAGACGACTTCCATGTATCGAGGATGGTTTTCCAGGAAGATCGCGACGTGGTCACCTTCTTTGAGTCCGGTCGATCTCCATAATCGGGCGAGTTGATTTGATCGTGCCTCGAGTTCGCCGTAGGTCACAGTCTGCTGGCTGCGGCCCATGATCACTGCGGGGTGGTCCGGCTTCTTCTCGGCATGGGTTCCCGGATACATCGCGCTCGACTCCTTTCGGTTCGACTTCGTGCAGCGCATCGTCGACGGAGACGACCCGGACAGACTAACGGGTCGATGCTCGGAGCGCTGGCGATCATGGGGCCTGATATTGCGCTTCCAGAGGTGGGAATGTGGGCCGCGACGCAACCGCTTGGGCGGGATCGGGCGCGATTCGAGCTGCTAGGTTTTGACCATGACTTTGAAAGTGCTGACGGTGAATATCTGGCACGACCAGAACCCATGGTCGGAGCGCCTGCCGCTCTTGCGTAAATGGATCGCCCGCCTCGAGCCCGACCTGATCGGCTTCCAGGAAGTCCTGGTCGGCGAGGGCGTCGATCAGGTTCGCGAGATCCTGGGCGAAGACGCGTACCACCTCGATTACGGCGCCGCGATGACCCTACCGGATCGCAAGCATCTCGAGTTCGGGAATGCGATCGCCAGCCGCTGGCCGATTCTGGATCGCGAGGAAATTCGCCTGCCCAATCGAGGCGATTGGGAGACGCGGGCGGCGCTCTCGGTCACCGTCGACAGCCCTCATGGTCCGATCGGCTTCACCTGCACCCATCTCCATTGGCAATTCAATCATGGTCACGTTCGCGAGAAGCAAGTCGAGCTGTTGGCGGAACGGGTCTGGAAGCGCCGACCTGAAAACGGATTTCCACCGATCGTGGTGGGAGACTTCAATGCCGAGCCCGATTCCGATGAAATTCGCTTCATGACGGGCCGACATTCGCAGGCCGGCCATAGCGTTGCATTTCTCGATGCATGGGAAGTCGCCGGCGATGAAACTTTGTCGGGCGAAGAAGGTCGCGGCATTACGTGGTCGAACCGAAACGGCTATGCACGTGCCGAGTTCGAACCCAGTCGCCGGATCGATTACATCTTTGCGGGCTTGCCGGGCCGCAAGGGCGTCGGCTGGTTCGAGAACTGCCGCGTCGTTTGCAACGAAATCGAAGACGGCGCCTGGCCGACCGACCACTTCGGCGTGTTCGCGGAATTGAGAACCGAGGCGAGCTAGCCGGTCCAGCCGATCAGCTGGGATTCGAACGAAATTCGGGAAGGACTTTCTTCGCAAGTATCTCCTCGGCGAGCCTCGCCTGCGTCCGATCCGAACCCGCGCTGGGCCCGATGACGATGACGCGCTCCATTCCCAGCTTCGCCAGCTCGTGGAGTCGCTCGATGCAATGCCTGGCCGATCCGACGATCGCGTATTCGTCGATGAATTCGTCCGTCAGGCTCTGCGTCTGGGGCGAGCCGGCTCGAGTGTGGTGCTTCATGTCATAGCGATCGTGCAGATCGTCGAGGACACGGCGCTGCGACCCGGCGAGCGGTCCGGAATGTTTCCCGTGCATGACCTGAAAGCGCGCGAATGTGGTGAGTCCTCCGCTCACCAGTTGGCGCGCGACGGCGGTGTCCGGATGGCAGACCAAATTGACGTACGTCCCGAATCGGAATCCTTGGGGATCCTGGCCGGCCGCCTTTCGAGCGGCGCGGGCGGTTTCGATGCCCCAGGCGATCCGCTCCTCCCGGGCACCGAGCGCGAACATCACCCGCTCGGCGAGGCAGGCCGCGAGGCCGTGTTCCAGGCTCATCATTGCTACGTGTCGCCCGACTGGTACGCGAGCAAGGCGGCGGATCCGAGGGTCGTGCCGACCTGGAATTACGTAGCCGTTCACGTCTCGGGTCGACTGCGCTTCTTCGACGATCCGGAGAGAATCTCGGCTTTGCTCCATCGCCTGACCGATCGATTCGAATCGAGGCGTTCCCGGCCGTGGCGAGTCGAGGACGCGCCGGGTGAATTTTTCGAGAAGATGGTCCGCGGGGTCGTTGGGCTCGAGCTTTGGATCGAAGAGATCCAGGGGAAGTGGAAGCTGAGCCAAAATCGCCCGGCCGAAGATCGCGCGGGTGTGCGGGCAGGTCTGCGTCGGGAAGGGGGTGCCGCGGGTTCTGCGCTGGCCGACTTGATGGAGGAGGCGCCTTCGTCCTCGGTCCCACCGCATGAAGAGGATGGCGCCGTTCAGGCGAAAGCGGATCAACACTGAGCGTCGATCGTGATCCATGGGGTTCGTCATGTTAGGATGCTTGGCATGGTGACGAAATCAATCAGCGAAGACGCGCTCGCGAAGGCGCTCCACGAGATCGATGATCAGGGCTATACGGTGTTGGCCGATGTGATTCCCGACAAACTTCTCGATGAAGTCGGGGAGGCTTTGTTGAAGCTTGAACGCGATCTCGAGATCGTTCCCGCGCCGAACGAATTCGAGGGACGTCAAACCATTCAAATCTACAACCTGTTGGCCCACGGTGAACCCTTCTCGAAAATTCCGATCGTGCCGGCGGTTCTGCCGGTTGTCGAAGGTGTGCTCGACGACGGGTGTCTCGTTTCGACGCTTTCCTCGATCAGCATTGGCAAGGGTGAAACCGCCCAGCCCATTCATGCCGACGATCAAGTCATCGGACTCAAGAGGCCTCATGCGGCGCTGGTCTGCAACACGATGTGGGCGACCACCGATTTCACCGAGGCCAACGGAGCGACTCGAATCGTGCCGGGCAGCCACCGGAATCCAGAGTGGCCGGTCTACGGGAGTCAGGAGATCGAGTCGATTCCCGCGGAGATGAAGCGGGGGAGCGTACTCGTCTGGAACGGGAGTCTCTGGCACGGCGGCGGAGCCAATCAGACAGACGAACAGCGCGTGGGCATCGCGATGAACTACTGCGCGGGATTCATCCGTCAGCAGGAAAATCAACAGTTGGGAATCCCGCGCAAGGTGGCGGCCGGGTTTCCCAAGCGCTTGCAACGTCTGATCGGCTACGGCGTGTATCGAAATCTGATCGGCCACATCGACAAGAAGGACCCGCGCGAACTTCTCGGCGGCGAGGGTCGCATGCGCTCGATCTGGGACGACTAGATCGGCTCCGGTTTCCAATCTCGCAGCGGGTCGCCGGCATCGTGTTCCGGCCTCGGCAGAATCTGTCGAAGGTGATCGCCGAGATTCCAGCCGCGCCGCTCCATTCGCATTTTCCATTGTTGCGGGTAGCCGAGCGAGACTTCCTCGAAGCGAACGCCGTCGATCGTTCTCGTGCAGGGAATATGGAGATGCCCAGACACGACGACGTCGGCCCGAAATCGCGTGTGCCAGTCCTCGGTCTCTCGAGTACCGCACCAAACCATGAAGCGTTGGATACGAGGCAGAATCGCTAGTTCTTGTTTCAGCGGAAAATGGGCGATCAGGATCGTCGGATGGGGGACCTCGAGGAGGATTTCTTCCAGCCTCGCCCGGCTCGCCTGACAACGTGCCGCGCACCATTCGCCGACACCGCTGTAGGGCTCCGTTCGCAACAGGACTTCGTCGGTACAGCCGACGTTCGACTCCGCCGCCCAGGCGACGGCTTGCTCGACCGGGATTTCGCTTGGCCGAAAACTGTAGTCGTAGAGCAGAAATAGCGGCGCCAAGATGTGCGGTCCACCCTCACCCTGCCAGATTGGAAAGGGATCTTCCGGTGTGAGTACATCGTATCGTCGGCAGAGTGTGATGAGTTCTTCGTAGCGCTTTACGCCGCGCAGTTCGGAATCGCGAGGCAGGGTCCAGAGTTCGTGATTGCCGGGAACCCAGATCAGCTGGGAGAATTTCTTTCCGAGAATTGCAAGAGCCGCTTCCAGCTGCTTGGGTGTGTCCCCGATATCGCCACAGAGAATGAGCCAATCGTCAAGATGATCCGGAAGCGCATTGAGCGCAGCCAGATTTTCCTTGTATCCAACATGGAGGTCACTGATGGCATGGAGCTTCAAACAGTCAATCCTCGACAGGCATTGCGAACACACTAGGCTCAGTCGGGACGATAGGGCACCTTGGCTCTTCCACGCGGAGTGAAGTTTGAGTTTGACTGAGGGCGATGTACCGGGAGTTTCAAAGGTACCCAACGAGAACGAATCGAGCGCGATTACGCCGCGGGTCACTCGTTATGCGTTGGCGATGTTGACCGTCGCCTACGCATTCAACTTCATCGACAGACAGATCCTCGTGATCATCCAGGAATCCATCAAACAGGAGATGGGTCTCTCCGATGCGCAACTAGGTCTTCTCTCCGGATTTTCTTTCGCGCTCGTCTATATCACGGCGGGAATTCCGATCGCCTATTGGGCCGATCGCGGCAATCGACGAAATATCATTTCCCTCGCGGTTGCCGTTTGGAGCGGGATGACCGCGGTTTCGGGCTTCGCGCAGAACTATCTGCAACTGTTGATGGCTCGGATCGGTGTGGGCATCGGCGAGGCTGGCGGGAGCCCTCCCGCGCACGCGATGATCAGCGACTACTACGCGCCGAGTGAGCGCGGAACGGCAATGGGTATCTACTCGGCCGGTCTGCACGGCGGCATCTTCGTTGGATTCCTGCTTGGCGGATTCATCAACGAATGGTTGGGCTGGCGAATCGCATTCATGGTGGTCGGTGTTCCGGGCATCCTCTTTGCGCTGGTCTTTCGGTTCACCGTCGCCGAGCCGCCGCGGGGTCGATGGGAATCGGCGGCGGCCGCGGGTTATCGGCCGACCCTCGTTGAAACCCTCGGTCTCTTGAAACGCTATCGGTCGTTCTGGTACATCGCGGCCGCCACCGGGTTCACGGCATTCGGTGGATACGGAAATGGAAATTTCGCGCCTTCCTTCTTCATGCGAAGTCACGGGCTCACCGGAAGTGAAGTCGGGGTATTGATGGCTTTCGCAGGTGGCGGATCCGGGCTTGCGGGAACGCTGCTGGGTGGCATTCTCGCCGATCGATTGGGAAAGAGAGATCCCCGCTGGTACGCCTGGCTCCCGGCGTTGGCCGGATTCATCGCGCTTCCACTTCTATTTCCCTACCTGCTCGTGAACGACCTGCGAATCGTCATCGTTCTTCTTTTCGTCGTGAACATGATGATCAATACGTATCTGGGTCCTTGTCTCGCGATTTCTCACACACTGGTTCCACCGGCCATGCGCGCGCTGACCTCGGCCGTTCTCTTTTTCGTTCTGAATTTGATTGGTCTGGGAATGGGGCCGCTGACAGCCGGCTTGCTCAGCGACTACTTCACGGCCATCTACGGCGATGATGGATTGCGCTACGCCATGATCGTCGTCGGAATGATCAGTTCGCTCGGTATTCTGTTCTTCGTGTTGGCGGCACGTCGATTGCCGATCGATCTGGCTGTGCGCGACGACAACTACGACAACTACGACAACTACGACAATGACCACAACGGCGGGACGGCGTAGCTCGGGGACGGATCTCGCTCCATCGCCTTTGCTAGGTTTCCAACCAGGATGGCCGACATCGTCGACGGCCTGGTCAGACCCCGGGCCGGTCGCCGGGACCGGTCCGCGAAATGGGCGCCGAACGAGGAGAGGGTCGTTGGCTGATGAGACCAATTCTTCGAAGGAAGCGAGCGACTCTTCCGCGGATTCGGCCGCGATGATCGATGCCATGATGGATCAGCTCGTGAAGAGCGGTGAAGCCGAGAAAATGTCCGGGCTCGATCTCGGTCGGCTTCGCGCAGCGATGAGTGCTCCAGGTGCGGACGAAACGGTTGCCCAGATTCAAGCGCTCGGCGCGAATTCGCAAGCCGGGGTCGGCCAGAAGGCTCCCGATTTCGAGCTGCCCTACTTGCCCGGCCAAGGCAAGACCGAGGGCGAGACGGTCCGACTCGCTGAGCGATTCGTGAACCGCCCGGTCGCCCTGGTGTTTGGGAGCTACACCTGACCGCCCTTCCGGGCCCAGGCTGGGACCCTCAACCGAATCTATCGTGCCTATCGTGATCGGGTCGATTTCTTCACGGTCTACATCAAGGAAATACACTCGACCGACGGCTGGCAAGTCGACGAGAACGTCGAAGAAGGTGTGCTCGTTCGAGAGCACCAATCCTTCGACGAGCGCATCGAAGTTGGCCAGACCTGCATGCTGAAGATGGCGCTCGAACTCCCCGCGATCGTCGACGAAATGGATGATGCGGTGGCCGCGGCCTACGCGGCGATGCCGGAGCGTCTCTACCTGATCGGTCAGGACGGCCGCATCGCATACCAGGGAGGCATGGGGCCGATGTTCTTTCGACCGGGCGAATGGGAAGCGTCGATCGAGGTGATCGTTGCGAATCGTTGAGACATCGACGCGTGCAAGCGCATAGGTGAATTCATCGAAGCCCGGGGGCGCTGGTTTAGTGGAGTCTTGCAAGTAAATCCCTGAGGGCTCTCCACCTCGACCGCGGACCTAGCCAAAACGGCGTGTCGAACATTTTGAAGCTTCCGCAGATTTGGATTGACAAGCCATCAGGTCGCTATAAGTTGCACGGGTACGTCGCTGTACGGTCCAGGAGGACCGAGGTTCTGCTCTCATCGATTTTCGTCCGGGAGGTCGTCGCTTCGAGATTCTAATCTGATCGTCAACCGATCATAAAGCGAAGCGCCGAGGCTCGAGTAGGTCGATTGATCGACCACAGCAACGCCGTGCAGGTCAGACGTATTCAGCGATCTGTACGGGACCCGGACAAGACCGGATTCGGTCTTCCCGAGTTTCCGCAGAACGTCTGAGATCCGTAAGGATCATGGATGAGAGCGGGTCGAACCCGCAGTCAGGGACGAGCGCGGGAATCTGTCGGACCCCGGGAACAAATTGAACTGGGCTGCGAAGTTCGCTCCTGGTTCGGATCGGTTCTAACCGATCGCGAACCACCGGTTCACGCATATGCACGTTGCGACTCCGCGATCCCCATAACCGTTGTATGCGCGTGACCCCTTGAGTGTAGCCACTGCCGCTTCGGCACCCTGGCGATGATCGGACAGGATTGATCATCGCGAGGCGATATCGAATGGCCGGCTTCTTCGCAAGAAAACCCAAAGTGTTCCGGCAGTGGGTTGGATGGAGGAACCGCCGCCTCGGTCTTAGGTCGTTGGGTCCTTGTTCGGAAGGGGCCTGGGTCAAAGGTCGTTGGCTCGAAGGTCGGGAGAAGCGAGAATGGCGATTGCGAAGCAACTCGAGTTGTATCTCGAGGCCTTGGGCGTCGATTATGAGGTCCTGCCTCATCCGCGGTCCGCATATAGCGCCCAGACCGCCCGTCGTTCCAGAATCCCACTTCATTGCCTGGCCAAGCCCGTTCTCTTCGAAGACGAATATGGTTATGTCATGGCGCTCGTGCCTGCTGCTCGCCGAGTGGATGTGGAGCGCCTGGGGGCTCAACTTCACCGTCATTTGGAACTCGCGACGGAAGCCGAGGTCGATGATCTCTTTCACGATTGCGAAGACGGCGCGATGCCGGCTCTGGGTTCGCCCTATCGAATCCCGACCGTGTACGACGATTCGCTAGCCGGTCTGTCGGACGTCTATTTCGAAGCGGGCGATCACGATGACGTCGTTCATATGACGGGTGAGGCGTTTCTCGATCTTCTTTCGGGATCGCTTCATGGACGCTTCAGCCATTCACTGTCGGGGGCGCCGCGTCGCTGAAGACGTGAGTGGCTCGATTGGAGAGCCAACACGGAGGTACGACCATGTCCCTATCTCGAGTCCTAGAGAGCTATCTATCCGATCGTCACGCGACCTATACCGTCGAAACGCACGCCGCGTCGACGACCAGTGTCGACACCGCCAGGCGTGCCCACATTGACGAAGACTCCCTGGTCAAGTCCGTCGTTCTCCAAGACGAGCGTGGTTTCGTGCTCGCCGTGCTGCCGGCGTCCTGTCGTCTGCAGCTCGATCGTATTCAGGACAAGCTCGGGAGAAGACTCCATCTGTGCAGTGAGAACGATGTGGTTCGGCTCTTTCCGGACTGTGCTCTCGGGGCGGTACCTCCGCTCGGTGCAGCCTACGGATTGCCGACCGTGCTCGATGTGAGTCTCGAAGGCCGCGACGAGGTGTTCTTCGAAGGAGGAGATCACGAGTCCCTGGTTCGAATGGATGGAGGAGAGTTCTTCGGCTTGCTCGCGACGGCATCGGTCGCAGAAATTTCAGCTGAGCGAGCGAGCCTCAACGCAGCTCTGGCCTTGCGAGAGCACCTTGGCCGCGCGCTCTACACGGTTCGCAGGGCGGCGGATGCTTCGAACCTCAATGATTCGGCTTGGCGGCAGCGCGTCCATCGGGCGCTGGTCCGACTCGTCGTTGCCGCAGACGATCATATCGGCGAGAGCGAAGCGCCGGGCGGGCTGCTTGCTGAAGTCGAGGGCAAGGCGCCGCGTGTGTGGCGCCAGGTTTCAGCCATGCGCGATGAGCATGGAGAGCTGCTCGAAGATTGTTTTTCGATTCTCGAAGAATTGAAGGGAAGTCGGACGTCTTCGCGACTCATCCGGAGCGACATGCTCGATCTGGCGGGTCGCTTCGACGCCCATCGCCATCGTGCGGCCGACCTCGTCTACGAGGCCTTCGGAGTGGATATCGGCGGAGGTTGAACGGGGATCTGCGAGTGGTGCGACGATGGAACGTGTGAACGTCATGATCGCGGGTGGCGGAATCGTCGGCTCCGCATTGGCGATGTGCCTGGCCAAGCGAGGCGTCTGTGACATTCAGGTCGTCGATCTCGATCTCAGCGGTCTCTATGCGTCCTCTGAACTGAACGCGGGGGGTGCGCGCGCGACATGGTGGCAGCCGATCAACATCGAAACCTGCCGGATGACCCTCGACTTTTTTCGCTCTCGACGGGGCCTCTTTGGGTTTCGCGAGTCGGGGTATCTGTGGCTCTACGATGACCCCGTGCGCTTCGCGATGGCCCAGGCCAAGCAGTCACTGCAGCATGACGAGGGACTCGACGTTCAGTTGTTGACGCGCGACGAAGTCGAAGACCGCTATCCGATTCTCGATCGCAACCTCGACGAGTTGGTCGGAGCGACCTGGTCGCCCGGTGACGGTCTGATCAATCCGAATGCCGTTCGCTCGTATTACCGGAAGGAAGCCGAGGCGTTGGGCGTGCGATTCTCGAATCGACATTACGTCGACGGTGTTGTCACGGAACGAATCCCGGGATTGACGGGCCTGCGGCGCGTCCGAGCCGTCGACGTGATCGAAGTCGACGGTCTCGATCCGATGGACGAGTCCGGGCGGCTGCGCGAAATTCTGACGACCCATCGTGTCGCAACGGAATGTCGTGTGCGCGAGACCCGGGTGAGCTGTGAAGTCGTTTTGAATTGCCTGGGAGCCTGGTCGCCGATTTTTTCAGCCAAGCTCGGCTTGCGCGACGTGACCGAAGCCATCCGACGTCAAATTTGTCTCGTCGACGTCCATCGAGAGGACTTTGCGCCGGATGTCGAGCCCTCGGAAACCCCGATGATCGTCGACGCCAGCGATCTCTATTTTCATCCGGACGGGGATCAATTCCTGGCGGGTTACTCAATCCCGGAGGAAGCGCCGGGCTTCGATTTTGACTACGACGGCAAGGAGTTCTTCGAAGAATTCATCTGGCCTCGACTCGCTCATCGTGCCTCGAGCTTCGAGCGCTGTGGCCACGTGCGGGGTTGGTCTGGCCTCTATGCCGTCACGCCGGATTGCAGCGGCATCGCCGGCCCTGTGCCGGGCATCGCAAACCTCTTCGAGGCGCATTCCTTCACCGGGCGGGGTGTGATGCAGTCCTTTGGAATCGGCTCGGCGCTCAGCGAGCGGATCGTCGAAGGGCGGTACGGTCCCTGCGATC
>Ga0310122_10001231_pt1 | contig 16411 bp, 11 predicted proteins | sample CB6_Bottom_1051__FD_203503 | JGI IMG/M metagenome (GOLD analysis project Ga0310122, IMG submission 203503) | Marine microbial communities from Western Arctic Ocean, Canada - CB6_Bottom_1051 | ecosystem: Environmental > Aquatic > Marine > Oceanic | place: Canada: Western Arctic Ocean | collected...
GATGCGTCATGGGCCGATGCTGACGGCATCACCAGCATAGCGGAAGTCAGCCCGATACAGAGCAGGATGCTCAGCCAGAAAGGTGGACCCGACCAGAGTGGCGGCTTCATCAGCCGCTCCGCAGCGACCCGATGGCTTCAACATCACCGGCAGGGTGGGCCGAACCGCGAACGCTTCGAAAGCCGGTCTCGGAAGCGCTGGAGTCACGACGAGGTGAGTGTGGTGCTGGAGGAGATGGACGCAGCTACCCGGCGGACGGTAGCACTCGCGGTCGTCGGACTGCTGGCCACCGTCAGCGTCATCTCGGGCATCGGATTCATCCTGCTCGGCGGCGGCGCCGCATCGAGCGACGCCGGCTTCGTGATGCTCGACCCTCTGATGCAGGACGAGGAGCACGACCATCGGAACGCCACCCAGCACGACATGACGACGCCGAACATCGCCAACGTCTCGTTCGACCCTCTAACCGAGCCGGGCAACGCCGAGATCCAGATCGCCGACAGTCCGGATGGTCGGCGCTACGCCTACATCGCCGGCTGGAAGGAGATGCACATCGTCGATGTGACCGACCCGACCAACACCACAGTCACGGCCAAGTACATCGACCCGTACACGCAGGTCCTCGATGTCAAGTACCTCGAATACAATGGCAGGGAGTATGTCATCATCCAGAACCAACGGGTCGACGCCGGCAGCGCCGACCCGAACGTCGGCGAGTGGGGTGACCCGGCTCAGGTCAGCGTCACGTTGGTCGACGTCACCGACAAGCAGGACCCTCAGTACGTCGACAGCTGGTACGACAGCGACCACCCCTCTGGACCCCACAACCTGTACACGCACATGATCGATGGCGAGTGGTACATCTTCGTCGCCAATCCGGATTACGAGGAATGCGACGTCGGACAGGGTGATGCCTGCGGTGGCATCACCATCGCGCATCTCAACTTCGCCGGTTACGGCGACCTGCCGCGAATCGTCAAGGTGGGAGAGGCTGAAGTGTCGTGGGAGACCACCCTGGGGGGATGGATCTACATCCATGACATGACCGTCCAGACCTGGCCTGGCGAGGATGCTAATGACCCGCGCTACGGCCACACCTACATCTACGGCGCCTACTGGGAAGCGGGCCTCAGGATCTTCGACGTCACAGACGTTCCACACCCCTCTGACCTGACCCGTTACCTCACCTTCGCTGGGCCCTGCTACAGCCACACCCCCCTCACATGCAACTGGCGCGCCCCAGAGGTCGGCCTGTGGATGGGCTTCGCCGACCTCGACGGCGACGGCGAGATCGACTGCAGCTGCACCAGCAACGCGAATGGCGGCCGCGCCTCCTACATCCATTACGCGGAGCCGATCGACGACATGGTCGATGCGAGCCACCTCGGCTACAAGGCTGGCAAGCGCCATCTGACGCTGCTGGCCACCGAGGTGCTGGAGACGACGGTCGGCACCGGCATGGTGTACCTGCTCGACACGACCGAGTACGAGGAGGTTAACGGACAGGTGCGGTTCGAGCCGGAACTGATCTACGGCTGGGAGAATCCGTTCGCCGACCAGCACTTCATACCCGGCGGCGAGGAGTGGCTGCTGTTCAGTCCGCACAACGCCGACACGCAGATCTTCCAGACCGGACTGCCCGGCATGCCCGACCGGAGTCACGGCGGCGCCTGGGACGGTCGCATCTACCTCTCCCATTACCACGCCGGATTATGGGTCATCGACATCGAGACGCTGATCGCCGCCAACGTGAAAGGCAGCCTGAATTCGACCGAAGTGAATCTCGATGCGTCGGTCGGCTACCACCTGCCTCACGGCGACGACGGCGAGCCGCTCGATTCGCAGTACTACGACTTCGGCTGGACGCCGTTCCTCTGGGCGGCCGAGTACCATGAGGGCTACACGTATCTCTCCTGCATCACCACCGGTCTGTACATCGTTCAGCTGGACATCGACAAGCCCTACACCACGCTCTGACCCCTAGGTCACGAATGGAGTGGGTCCCTTACCTCACTCAAGAATCGAGGCGGATGATCCCAACTCGTTTCGTTCGCTCTGGTAAATGTCTGTGGGGCCTGAACGAGGGTGAGCGGGGTGGTTCTGGTAGTGAGGATGGTGTCCGGGTGGACCGGGCGGTCGGACGAAGGAACGGCCTACCGAACTCTTGCGTCTGTCGAATCGCCTCCACCCGGTAGGAGGCCATGGTGGAGAAGGCTTCAACAGGAGGATGAGGGTGGCGCGGCACACCGGAGGTGTGAGTGATGCTGTTCTCTTGCGTCGAGTCACGCGCCCTGCTGCTCTGCATCATCATGGCCGCCGCTCCACTCGCCGGCTGTTTCGGCAACGACGACGAGATGGTCGTCGAGGAGGAGTGGCAGTGGGTCGATCCGGTGACCGAGATCGAGGATGAGAATCACAGCCACTCGGACATCATGCAGCATATGCTGAAGACGCCGAACGCCCGCTTGATAGACTACCACAATCTCAACTGCGATGGTGAAGTGAAGCCGCCGGCCGAACTCGACAACACGGCCGGCCGACCTTGCGAAGCGGCCTACAAGAACGCCGCACCGACGCCAGGCGACAACTCGGAGATCTCCATCGAGGGCAACTTCATGGATGACTGCGAGGTGTACGCCGATGGCAGCGGCGGATGCTACGCATATGTCTCATCGTACAACCAATTCGAGATTCTTGACATCTCTAAGCCCAACAACATCACGCTGCTGTCGACCTACTACGCCGAGGTGGCTCGTATCATCGACATCAAGGTGACACCCGACAACAACTGGGTGCTGATCAACCACGAGTTGACGAACAGCGAGTTGGACCCGATACCGAACGACGACGACGCGAACAGCGGTCTGAACCGCCTCGATGTCATCTACGTAGGCGACAAGAGCGAGCCGATCAAGGTCGCAGAGTGGAACAATCCGCCGGCCGGATTCCACAATCAGGACGTGCATGTCTATTGCGACTGGCAGCCAGCCAATCCCGTCTGGGCTCAGGAGGAATGTCACTTGTTCCTGTTCGGCGCCGACCCGTATCCGGAGAGCATCGAAGGGGGCAGCGGCACATTCTACAAAGGCACCCAGATATTCTATGTCCCGCTGGGCTTCGAATCGTGGCTGCCGACGCAGACCGACGAGCAGCAGAACCAGAGCCGTGAGATCGTCCGCTGGGGCGGCTATTCACCGGAGCCCGAAACGACCTGTGGCGGCACGGTGTTCAATCATGACAACGTCTACTTCGAGCATCCGAAGACCGGACAGAAACTGCTGATCATCTCGTACTGGGGTGCCGGACTGCGCATCGTCGATGTGTCGAACCCGCCCGATGTGCCAGACCCCGAGGGTTTTTCGTGGCCGCAGGACTACGAGGTCGGCCGCTGGCTCGGCTGTCCTACCGCCGATGATGGGTGGTACGGACCGGATGGAGGCGGTCATGCTGGCATGTCGGCCAATGAATGGCTCGACTCAGCACAGGGCAACGACAACATCCACTACGCCGTGCCTTTCGACCACCTCGTCTGCAACGGCATCTCCGAGTACGATCCCGTATCGGCGTGGCCGACCACCTGCGGCAGCGGCCCTGACGATGCGACCTACGGCGTCAATTGGCGTCATTACACCATCATCGCGCCGGAATACGGCTCGAACGACAATCACACCGGATACATCTGGACCATCGACACGACCGATCCGGCCGAGCCGTTCTTGGTCAGCAAGTGGCGGCTGCCCGGTGAAGGTACGCTGGAGAACGGCAGCAAGCATCCGCAGCACTACATTCCAGGCGGCTACATCTACAGTCCGCACAACGGTGACACCGGCACCGACGGCCATGTCTACTGGGCCCACTACCACGCCGGCACCTGGCTGACCGACCACGGCCATGTCTGGGAGGACATCGTATGGAAGGACGGAGTCGCGAAGCCCGAGGAGGGCTGGCAGGCGATCGAGGAGTTGGCAGAGACGAGGACGCTCGGCTACTTTCTGCCGTCGGGTCCGTACTGGATCGAGAACGCCACCGCCGAACTGGAATACGACATGGCGGACTGCTGGGCGTCGTGCCGGATCCCGTTCGACTGGGGGCTGCAGTATGACCCACGCGGCTTCGTATACATCTCGGAGATGGTCAGCGGCATCTATGTCGTCCAGTTCGACGAGGACCGCGACACCCGATTCGACTATCCGCCGCTCTGGCAGTGATCCGCGGGGTGCTCTGATGTCGATGGGTGGCAGATCAGGAACGCCGGTCGAGTCTCTGCTGCTGGGCAGCCTCTTGCTCATTCTGCTGGCAGCACCGGTGGCAGCGGATGGTGGCGAGACCTACTGGGTCATCATCCGCGAGTCACGAGTCGAGCCGACACAGTTCTCGGCTGAGTTGAACCAGACGGTCCAGTTCAACAACGTGGCAGATTCCAACCGGACCATTCGGATCGATGTGGATGGTGATGGGCAGACCAATGGGTCGGCTGATGATGGCTGCGAAGCGGTGGCCGACGGACACTGCGAGATTCGACTGGATGCGGCGAACTGGAGCGTCGGCGACCATCTCGTCGAGGTGGTGGAGAACGGGATCGTGCTGTTCGAATTGAACATTGACATCGACGGTCATTCACACTCGATCGATCCAGCGGACGACGATTCCATTCCCGCCGGTCACTCTCATGACGACGACCATCACGGCACCGGGGCGGACGGCGAAGCGGACGAAACGAGCGGCTCATCGGACAGTCAGCGAACACTGCCTTCAGCCGTCGTATCGGTGATCGTCTTCGCCTGCCTGCTGGTGGTCGCTCGGGTGGGTCTGATCGCTCGCGAACAGTGACAAATCGTCACCGAAGGGGTTCGGAGTTCAGGAGCCAGAACCGCAGCCACCCCATTCCTGGTCGCCGCTGGTCGCAGGGTGCAGTGGCAGGAGCGGTCGGCTCAGAGCAGCGGCATGTCACGCAGCCGCGCGAGGTCGGGCTGGTACAACTCGCGGATGTCGTCGAGCCCGAGCACCAGCATCGCCAACCGCTCCAGCCCCATCCCCCAGGCGCAGACAGGCCATTCGCAGCCGAGCGGCTCGGTCACCTCGGGACGGAAGATTCCAGCACCACCGAGTTCCAGCCACTCACCACGCCATTTCACTTCGACTTCGAGCGAGGGTTCGGTGTAGGGGAAGTAGGCGGGACGGACGCGGACGTCGGGGTAGCCCATCTTGGCATAGAAGGTCTTCAGCGTGGTCACCAGCATCGGCAGATTCGCCGTCGGCTCGTGGATGATCCCCTCGATCTGATGGAACTCCGGTAGATGCGATTTGTCGATCGCCTCCTGACGGAAGACGCGTCCTATTCCGAAGACGCGACACGCGACGCCGGGGTTCTCGTGCAGGTGTCGAACCGTGTTCACCGTGGTGTGGGTGCGCAGCAACCCCCTCTGAGCCTCCTCTCTGTCGAATTTCCCTCCCCAACCCCTGCTGCCGGTGTCTCCGCCATGCTCGTGCACGTCAGCCCAGGTGTCGAGCGATTGGTCATCGATGGGGATTCTTGCGGGTTCGTCAAGGTAGAAGGTGTCCTGCATCGATCTCGCGGGATGCAATTGCGGTGTGAACAGCGCATCCATGTTCCAGCCGGCGCTCTGGACGAAGTCGCCCTCGACCTCGCTGAAGCCCATCTCAAGGAATATCGAGCGGATGCGCTCGATGAGCGAGCGCATCGGGTGCGGCCGACCGCCGGGCGGCGTCGGCGCCTCGAGATCGACGTCGTACGGTTTGAAGCGCGCGGTTCGCCAGTCGTCACCCTGCAGCAGTTCGGGTGTGATCTCGCCTATCAGGACATCTTCTGTCAGTTCGGATTCCGGCACGGCGCGACCTGCTCGGGTGAGCGTCCAGGAGCGTCGGCTGCTGCTCTCGAAGAAGATCAGGCCCTTGCGGCCGCGAAAGTGGTCGAGCAGGTCTGCGTCGAGGCCGGCCGCATCGGCGCCGTCGCCGTCGGAGCCCGTGCTCGCTGCGGCGATGGCTTCGATGATAGCGGTGCGGGCGGCGATGGTGTCTGTTATCGGCGAGGCGTCATCGGGGATGACGAAGGCGCCACGCTCCAGGCCGACGCCGAGTTTCTTCAGCAGTCCGATGCCGGGCCCGGTCTCCGACTTCTCGAAGCTGGAAGCGTTCAGGTCGGCGATCCGACGCAGGCTCTCATCCTGCTCGGTCAACCACCACCATAGGCGCGCTTCCAACAGACCGGATTCAGCCGCTGTCTCTCCCTCAGACCCCAATGTCACGGTCTGGGATTCCTCGACCTCGATGTCGACAAGACCAGCCTCCGCCAGTTCGAGACCGGCGCCGGCGACATGCGCCTGATCATTCCAGTCGCAGGCTGCGAGAAGATCGGTGAGATCGAATTCCGTCTGGCCGCCGGTTCGCATGGCGAGAAGCATCCGCCGTGCGTTGTTCGACAGACCGCTCATCGGTTGCGAGCAGGAGCCATCCCGTCTTGACAACTCCGCCCCCTGATTCCACCGCTCACTCCTCTTCCGGCTCGTCCCAGAGTTCCGTGTCGCAGTGGCCGCAGGTGAAGGCAGCCGGCTTGCGGCCGTCCCGCCAGGTCAATTTGCCACAGCGGCCACAAAGGATGCTGGTGCGGATCGGCTCGTCGAGCGTCGTGTCGATGCGATACATGACCCTCCCAGCATCTCGCATCGGCACCTCGTCGGGCGCCCAGTTCCGCAGCGCCGCCGCATCGACGCGCTGCTCGGGCGGCGAACGAAGACCGAGGATCAGCAGCACGACGCCGGCGAGGCCGACGGGCAGGCCGATCGACAGCGCTATCGGGTCGCTGCTGCCGAGCGTCAGGCCGCTGCCCAGCACGATGCAGATCCATGCCGTGAGGAGCATGTTGGCGCGAAGATGGCGCATCGACTCACCCCTGGACATGCTCCTGTCGGCTGCTCCGCAGCAGGTTCCATGCGCTCGATATGGCATTCGCGGCCCGCTCTATCTGCCCGGTCGGTATCGAGCAGATGCCGATGCGCACACCGCCTTGCAGCGGCACCAGATAGACGCCATTCTTCGCCAACTCCTCGCAGATCTCGACGGGTTCTGGGTCCGGCAGGAACGCGAAGTATCCATCCATGGTCGGTAACAGCGGTACTCCAGCCGCCTCGATCGAGTCGATGAACACTGCTCTCCGGTCGGCCAGCATGTCGCGCATGCGCTCCAGTTCGGTCCTCCAGTCCGTCTGCCGCTCGGGCTCGCCATGAATCGCGACCAGCGCCGCCTGCGGCAGTCGTGGTGTGCCCGACCAGGTGCCGCGACCGGTGTGCAGACAGACCTCCATCATCCGCTCCAGGAAGGTCGATTCTGGATGCAGCATGACCAGAGCACCGCAGCGGAGGCCGTACATCGTGTGGCTCTTAGAGGCCGAGAAAGCCCAGCAGAGGAACAGGTTGCGAGGCCAGTCGGCAGCCCGTTCCAGAATCGTGTCGGTCCAGCCGTGCTGCTCGCCGGCGAACGCCGCGTAGGCGGTGTCGAGGACAAGCGAGAAGCCGATGTCGGGGGCGTGCCGGGCCGCCTCCAGCCATGCGTCGAGGACCAGTCGACGGCCGGCTGCGTCGAGCGACAGTCCGGTCGGATTGTGGGCCGGGTCATTGATCCAGCCGAGCACCCTTCGCTGTGAAGAGGCGAGTCGACGCAGCGCGATTCGCAGCGCGATGTCGTCGATTATGTTGTGGGGACTGCTTCCACCATCCTCCTGGGTGGTGAGTGGCCATTCAGCCACCTTCAGGCCGCACTCTTCGATGATCGTCCTGTATGGACCCCAGTGAATCGAACGCAGCAGCATCGAATCACCGGGGTCCGCGAGGTTACGAGCCGTCATGTAGAGCGCGCCGCAGCCACCCGGCGAGGCGATCGCCTTGGTCGCGAGGCCGGCGGATCGGACCTCGTCGAGCCGTCCCCCGATGGCCTGGCTGCGAGCGACTATCCGATAGGCGGTCAGGCCGCGCAACGGCGAATAGGCGGACCGGTCGATGTCGGCGGCGTCGTGGATGGCTGCCGTCACCGCCGGATTGATCGACAGCGAGCCGTCATCCTCCAGCAGTGCTCCGATGGTACCGTTCACGACGTCCTTCCCCGCGTCACAAGCCGCCTGACAACGCGACAGCCAGTCGAAGATGACATCGTTGCCACGCTTACGACGAGCGTGCGCTGGCAGCAGCGTCCACTCGGCCGCGCCAGCCAGCGCGCCGTCCATGGCGGCGGAGGTACAGGTCATCCGCCTTCAAACACACGCACCACCAATTACAGCCCGTTTCAGCCCATCAAATCGTGTCGGCGGATTGAAGGCGGTCCGGCAGGTCGCCGGGCTGCGCCTGTGTAGCACAGCTGGTAGTGCACCGGATTTGTAATCCGGCGGTCGGGGGTTCAAATCCCCTCGCAGGCTCTCTTCGTTGACCTATTGGATTCGGTCACCCCTCCGGATGAGAGGGCTTTCTTCGGTCGAATCGATGATCATCTGGTGGCTTCTCTGCAATCGGCTCGCTCGGGTGAATGTCTGTAATGACCGAACGAAGGCGAACCCCCATGGATCAGCGAGTGAGGTGGATTGTGGGATTGAGCGGCAGGTCTGGGGAACAGCCTGTTGTTCTCTCACGTCCGTACAGGCAGATGGACTCGGTATGGATCTCGAGTGTGTGGAGTCAGGTGGGGTTGGAGGGTTCGGCTGAGGTCATGCCGTTGAGTGCTTCGACGACGCCGACGACATCGCCATCCTCCCACCAATCGACAGCGATGAAGGTCGGGCGGTCGTCGACTTCGGTCCAGCAGTCTAGCGCCCGCTGCAGCAGCGTCTCGTGGTCGTTCACCTGCTCGGCCCGCTGCGGGTCGGAAAGCCCCGCCGCATTGCTCAGCCAGTTGTTCAGATGCCAGACCGGCTGATCACCGTCGCCCCGCCCGACCTCGCAGGACATCTCGTCCTGATTACTCTCGCCGTACGGTGTGTCCCAACTGTGAGTCCAGGCGTGATGCAGCCATGGCCACTCGGGACCGTCACCGGAATCCGTGAAGATCACCAGTGTCCGCTCGGCCAGCACCATCTCGCCAAGGGTCGGCCAGACATCGTCGGTACTGTGGATCCATGTACGATTCAGCAGTGAGGTTTCGGTGAAGAGGTGTTCGAGGTGGTCGGATGGCACATAGTTCTCCAGCAACAGAGTGACGATCTCAAGAGGATTATCATCCATCAGCATCCGCAGGTCGTCGAGCCAATCGAAGGCATCCACCTCACCATAGGAGCAGGGGTGAATGATGCCGTTCGAATCGCCGTGACAGAACGCGAGGTCGTCGGACCCGGTCTGAAAGCTCGATCTGTGATGGACATCGAGCATGAAGGACCGTATTCCGCCTTCCCATTGAGCCGCCAGTCCGGTGTCATGATTCGATGCAGGGTAGTGGATTCCGTCCTCTTCCGTGGCGAACGAGTTGTGGGTCTCGGCGAAAGTGAAGTCGTCGTAGGTGCGCATGCAGTACGTCACATTTCCCATGCATTCTATGGCATCCGATCCATTCAGAGGATCCAACCCGTTCTCCTCCTCCCAATCGTCCAGCAGACCGTCCCCGTCCGAGTCGGCGAGTGGATCCAGCGTCACCTCGCTGGTCGCCGCGAGGCAGCCAGCTGTCACCAGGACGATCGCCAGCAGAATCGCTGATAGCCTGCGGCGCATCGCCGAATGCAGTCGAATAGGGCGAATCAACCCTTTGTCGGTCACTATCGTTCTCAGGTGGCACTCGCCTCAACCACTCCCGTTCTCTGGCAGAGCCGGCCGAGTCTGATCAGGTGGCGAGGAGGTCGGCGAGGCCGTCGTCGATCAGCGCTCGGCCGCGTTCTAGGATCATCGTGCGCCACTTCTCGGACGGCGGACTGAACACCTCGACCAGTCGTCGTCGCTCGACCGAGTATTGCCTCTCCTGCTCGCTCAGGCCGGACCACTGGGTCATCCGGTTCTCGGCCCGCAGCGACTTCAGCACGGCGAGAGGCTTGACGGTGCCGAACTCCTGCGTGATAGGCGTCCAGTCTATGTCCGGCCAACGGGCGGCGATGCCGGCCTGCATGCCGCCGCGAATCCGGTAGGCGACGCCGGCCTGCGCATCGAGCGGCTGGATCCGCGGACCATAGCGAGTGATGAGGGCAGCGAGGCCGGCTTCGTCCTGCTCGGCCGAGACCAGCAGCGAGTCGACGCCGAACGGCCCGAGTCCGGTGTGCAGATCGATGAACACGCAGCGTTGCACAGGCTCCAACACCGCTGCCAGATGATCGAGCAGCAGCCGCGGCGCCTCGCACAGCGCCGCACCGCCGAACTGCATCGCCTTCGGGCGTTCGTACTGACCCTCGGCGATGGTCTGCTTGGCCGTGTTGAAGCCCATCCTGAGGATGGTCCAGAGAGCCTTTGGAAGGAACAGGTCGAGAGGTGTGAGGTGGGTCGGTGGATTGAGCAGTCGGTCGACTTCGTGATACCTCTTCGGTTCACCGTCGTACGAATCACCCGGCGGCAGGAAGTTCCGATTCAGGTCGGTGTTGTCCTCGTTGACCCGCCTCAGCCATGCGAAGCCCCACGGATTGACCGCGTGCACCAACAGCAATCCCGTGTCGTCTGGAAGGTCGATGCCGGGCGCATGCAGCGCATTCAGCAATTCGAGTTGCACCGCGCTGCCGGGGAATCCTTCGACGCCGTGCGTGCCGCTGGTGTGCAGCAGCAGCCGTCTCGGCATGGCAGCGCCGTGGTAGGCGATGTCGACGGACAATCTCTCGTCGTACGGGCCGCGGGTCGAGAGTGGCAGGGTCGTGATGGTCGTACCGGCCTGTTCGGCCGCGTCGATGAACCGCTGTCGCGCCGAGATGTAGTCGGGCGAGAACGAGGATCTCTGCTCAACCACCCGCTCACCGGTGCCGATGCATGTCACCTCTGCACTTGACGGGTTCCCTATCTCCCCCCATCTTTCCCGCTCCCTCCGACCTCCCTGCATGCCTCCAGTTCAGCCGTCGTTCGGCGCCCCAACGGTGAAGAGAACGGCGTCGGTGCGCGAGGTGTTACGAATGACCGCTGAGATCATCGACGGCAAGGCGTGCGCGGCCGACATCGAGGTCGGCTTGAAGCAGCGCATCACGGCGCTCGCCGCCAGCGGTCGATCGCCGCATCTCGCGGTGGTGATCGTCGGGGAGGATCCCGCTAGTCGGGTCTATGTCGGCGCCAAGCAGCGCGCCTGCGAGCGGTTGGCAATCGAATCGACGAGAATCGACATGGCTTCGACCGCGTCGTTCGACGAGGTCGTCAGCACCGTTCGGCGACTGAATGCCGACGATTCGATCGACGGCATCCTCGTCCAGTCGCCGCTGCCGGCCGGCATGGACGAGGTGGCGATCACCGACCTGATATCGCCGGCCAAGGACGTCGATGGGTTCCACGCAGCCAATCTCGGCCGGCTCGTCCAAGGCGACACCTCCGGCCTGCTGCCATGCACGCCGGCCGGCGTCATGCGGCTGCTCGACTGGTCCGGCGTCGAGGTGTCGGGCGCCAGGGCGGTCATCGTCGGCCGCTCCAGGATAGTGGGCATGCCGCTCTCCCTGCTGCTGGCTCAGAAGGGCGTCGATGCGACGGTGACCATCGCCCACTCGCGGAGCCGAGAACTGGCCGCCCTCTGCCGTCAGGCGGACATCCTGGTGGCCGCCGTCGGCAGCGCCGGGCTGGTCGCCGCCGACTGGGTGAGACCGGGCGCCGTGGTCATCGATGTCGGTGTCAATCGGGTCGACGACCCCGGCACGACACGCGGCTATCGGCTGGTCGGCGATGTCGAGGCGACCGCCTTCGAGGTGGCGTCCGCGATGACGCCGGTCCCAGGCGGGGTGGGACCGATGACCATCGCGATGCTGATGAGCAACACCGTTCGCACGGCGGAGATGCGCAGCGCCGACTGAACCGGTTCACCGTCGGTCAGCACAGGTCATCTCGACGCGATCATGAGATGCAGTCGTTGGAGGTCGTATGTCACCGAGCGGCAGGTCTGCCGAGGCCATAGGTGAAAAGGCGGGTCAGTAGGTCGGGGGTCTTTCAGTCGAAGATGCCCATCTCGAAGCGAGTCTCCTCATCGGCGTGGATGCGGGCGTCCCAGTGCGGATTCCAGACCAGATTGATGTGAACGCTCTCGACTCCCTCGACCGACAGGGCGGCCAGATGGACGGCTGCCATGATCTCGGGCGCCACCGGACATCCGGGTGATGTCAGCGTCAGGTCGATCTCACAATGCTGACCTTCATCGGGGATTTCTCGCTGTTCGAGTCTGATGTCGTAGACCAGACCGAGTCCGACCAGACTCAACTCGAGTTCCGGGTCCTCGACCTCCCGGACCGCTTCTCGGACCGCCTCGACGTCAGACATTAGATCACCTCTCTCCGCTGCTCATCATCAACATGCGCTCTCCAAGATCAGTCGATTCCACACCCGGACGACGGTCAGGCGAACCTCTCGATGATGTCTGACAGGTGGGCGATGAAGGAATCGGCTTCTGCAGACGTGTTGTGGATCCAGAACGACGCCCGGATGGTCGCCGCGACGCCGAGCGCGGCGAGCAGCGGTTGGGCGCAGTGATGTCCGGTCCTCAGCGCGAAGCCGCCGGCGTCCATCAGATGCGCTATGTCCTCGGCGTGCAGCTTCTCGTGAGAGAAGGTGACGACGCCGGAGGCCGTGGGCAGGTCGTGCCGTCCGTGCACCGTGATGCCGGGCAGGACGGAGATCGCTTCGGCGGTGCGCCGGGCCAGTCCGGAGACATGAGAATGCACCTCGGCCATGTCGAACTGGTCGAGCCAGTCGATGGCGGCGGCCCAGCCGAACGCTTCCGCTATACGGGGTGTTCCCGCCTCGAATCGCTGCGGACCGTCCTGGAAGGTCGTGCCTTCGAGCGTCACCCGGTCGATCATGTCGCCGCCGGAGATGAAGGGCTGCATCTCGGCCAGCATCTCTTCGGTTGCGATCAGCCCGCCGATGCCGGTCGGGCCGCCCATCTTGTGGCCTGAGAAGGCGATGAAATCGGCTCCTAGGGTACTGAAGTCGAGCCTCTCGTGCGGTGCCGCCTGGGCGCAGTCTAGCAGCACCGGCGCACCACCGCCCGCCGGACCGCGGCCGCCCGGGCCGCGGCCACGGCTGCGCGCCAGTTCGATGATCCGCTCGACGTCGTTGCGAACGCCGAGCACGTTCGAGGTGTGGACGACGCAGACCAGTGCGGCCTCTTCGACTCCGACTTCCATCGCCTCCATGTCGAGCATCATCGTCTCGCGGTCGAGAGGCACGTAACGGACCTCGACGCCGCGCTCACTGGCCAGCAGTTGCCACGGCACGATGTCAGCGTGATGCTCCATCTCAGTAGTCAGGATGACATCACCCTTTACGAGCATGTGGCGGCCCCAGCCGTAGGCGACCAGATTGATCGCCTCCGTGGTGCCGCTGGTGAACACCATCTCGCGCTCGGTAGCCCCGAAGAAGCTGGCGATTCGCTGCCTGGCATACTCGTAACCCGCCGTCGCCTCGGCCGCCAGGCTGTAGACCGCGCGGTGCACGTTGGCGTTGGTCTGCCGGTAGTACGCGTCCATCGCGTCGAGCACACAGACCGGCTTCTGGGTCGTCGCGGCGCTGTCCAGATAGACGAACGGCATTCCCGTCGGGTGCTGTATCCCCAGAATCGGGAACTCGGCTCGAATCGCCTCGATATCCAGAGCCATGCCAACGGTCCGCGCCAGCATTGTCCGCGCTTTCAATGCGCGCCCGACGAATCGGCCAGCATTCTTCCGGTCGATGCGAGGTTGACGGGAGAGCCGAGCGGGTGAGCCGGATGACTTCAGATGGATTCGAGGTAGCGTCCGATCTGTTCGAGCAGCCATTGGTGCATCACTTCGCTACCCATCTTAGAGAGAGTCGCGTTCAGGAAGGCGGCGGTCAGAGTCGCTCGCGTCTCGGCAGCGGACAGACCTCGTGCCTGCAGATAGAACGCCTGATCCGCGTCGGGCGGACCATTCGCCGTGCCATGCCCACAACCGACGACCTCGAACTCGAGCACCTCCAGTTCAGGGATCGAGTTGGCCTTCGCCTTCTCGGAGAGGAGCAGGTTGTGGAACAGCTGGGCCGCATCAGAACCGGTAGCGCCTTTGTCGATGCGCAGCATCCCGGTGCCTATCGTGGTGCTCTTGCCGCTGCAGGCGGCGTGCCATGCTAGGCGGCTGACCGAGTCACGGGCGGCGTGCTGGATCTCGATGTGATGGTCCTGATGCTGCGAGGAGGTGGCGAGCAACGAGCCCAGCACCCGCAGGTTGGCGCCACGGCCCTCAAGCAGATGGCGCAGGTCGGCCTTGACCCGGCTGCCGTTCGCAGCGACCGTGGCCGACATGACCTGAGCGTCTCGTTCGTGGACGATGCCGTCCAACCGCAGCAGCCGGCCGGCCGTCCGCTGCACCACGACATCGTCGAGGATCGCCGAAGCACCGATTCGGCCCTCTCGCAACAGTCCGGTCCAATCCGCATCACCTTGGATCACGGTGGCGATCTCGACCTCGGAGCAGTCGCCGACATCGAGCAGCAGGTGCAGCGCAGAGACCGCGCCGCTCGCTTCGATGTTGAGAACCAGCGGCTCGCTGCAGTGGCAGCCAGCATCGATGCTGAGCACGGTCGCTTCGCCGCCGGTCAGCGCTTCGATGAAGGCGCCGGCGGTGCCGCCCTCCTTGAAATCGATGCCACCGGAGAGCCGTTCGACATCGGCCGCCGTTGCGCTGCTGAGTCGTACCGTGTCGGGCGCCGCTACGCCACTCATGGTTGTGAGAGTGAGCAGGGGTGCCGAGGTTTCGGGCAGGTCGGAGGTGCTGCCGGTGGGGTGAACATGACGCCATGGGGTGTAGCGCCAGAGGTGTTTCGCGCGGTCCGGTTCGGCCAGCGCCAGATAGGTCGATGCGGCGTCGCTCAAGTTGAGTCCTCCGGTCGGATTCAACCTATGCTGCCTTCCATCTCCAGAGACATCAGATTGTTCAGCTCGACCGCGTATTCCATCGGCAGCTCGCGGGTGAACGGCTCGAAGAATCCGTTGACTATCATCGCCAGCGCCTCCTCCTCCGAATGGCCCCGGCTCATCAGGTAGAACACCTGATCATCGCTAACCTTGGAGACGCTCGCCTCGTGCTCGCTGTGGCAGCTCTCGTTGCCTATCTCCATCGTAGGGTAGGTGTCGGAACGACTCTCACCGTCGAGGATCAACGCGTCACAGACGACATTGACCTTGCATCCCTCAGCCTTCGGTGACACCCGCACCAGGCCTCGGTACGAGCCGCGGCCGCCGTTCTTGCTGATGCTCTTCGAGAGGATCTTGCTGGTCGTTCGGCTGGCCAGATGATGCACCTTGGCGCCGGCGTCCTGGTGCTGGCCCTCGCCTGAGTAGGCGACCGAGATGATCTCCGCGTGGGCGCCTTCGCCCTTCAGGATGACAGACGGATACTTCATCGTCAGCCGGGAACCTATGTTTCCATCGACCCATTCGATGGTCGCGTTCTCGTGCGCGATGCCGCGCTTGGTGACCAGATTGTAGACGTTGTTGGACCAGTTCTGGATGGTCGTGTACCGGATGTGGGCGCCTGGCATCGCGATCAGTTCGACGACCGCAGAATGCAATGAGTCGGTAGAATAGGTAGGCGCCGAGCAACCCTCTATGTAATGCACTGAAGCTCCTTCATCGACGATGATCAGAGTCCTCTCGAACTGCCCCATGTTCTTCGCATTGATGCGGAAGTAAGCCTGCACCGGCATCTCGACATGAACGCCGCTCGGCACGTAGATGAACGAACCACCGGACCAGACGGCGGTGTTCAGGGCGGAGAATTTGTTGTCGCCGTATGGAATCACCTTGCAGAAGTACTCCTTGACCAGTTCCTCGTGTTCACGAAGTCCAGAATCCATGTCGAGGAAGATGACGCCTTGCTCCTCCAGATCATCTCTGATGCTGTGGTAGACGACCTCCGATTCATACTGGGTCGAGACGCCGGAGAGCCATTTCTGCTCGGCCTCGGGGATTCCTAGTTTCTCGAAGGTCTCGCGAATCTCTTCCGGCACGTCGTCCCAGTCCTTCTCGGTCGCGTCGGATGACCGGAGGTAGTAGCAGATCGAGTCGAAGTCGATGCTCTCCAGCATCTCGGTGTCACCCCAGGTCGGCATCGGACGCTCGACGAAATGGTGGTACGCCTTGACCCGGATGTCGGTCATCCACTGCGGTTCGTCCTTTATCCGAGAGATCTCGCGGACCACGTCTTCACTGATACCGAAGTCGAAGCGGATTGTCGCGTTCTCCGAGTCGTGCCATCCTGCCTTGTAATCGCCTACCGCTTCCCTTGCTTGTTCACTCATCC
>Ga0310122_10001232_pt1 | contig 16404 bp, 16 predicted proteins | sample CB6_Bottom_1051__FD_203503 | JGI IMG/M metagenome (GOLD analysis project Ga0310122, IMG submission 203503) | Marine microbial communities from Western Arctic Ocean, Canada - CB6_Bottom_1051 | ecosystem: Environmental > Aquatic > Marine > Oceanic | place: Canada: Western Arctic Ocean | collected...
ATGAAGTAAAAAAAGACCTTATACCTGTTTTTGAAGAAATAAAAAATTTAGGAGTAAAAATATACATAATCACTAAAGCTAAAAAACGAAAAGCAATCTCTGTAGGTGAAAAATTAAAAATATTAAACACTAAATATTTTGAAGCTATAAGTAGTGAAGATCTTGAAGAAATAGATAAAGAAAAACTAAGCAAAATGTTAAAAAATAAAGATAAAGATTTCTTATTTTATAAAATCACAAAAGAAGATAAGAAAAAAATCATAAATGCTTTAAAAGAAAATGGTGAAACATTAGCCATAACAAAAACAAATCAAAAAAACAGCATTGAAACAATCCACGCAAGCTTAATGAAAGGAGAACAAGAAAACCAAAATAAACCACGCAATTTTTTTCACACCTTTAGTCTCAAAATCGCTGAATTTATATTAGTTCTTTCAGCAATTATCTTAAATGCACCACTACCATTAACAATAGCCTTTATCATCGTCTTAGACCTATTAATTAATAGTATTTTAGAAGTAACAATAAAAGAGGAACAGGAAGTTATATCCAAGAAAAAAATCATTCCACTGACAATTTTTAATGGAATCATTACAGGAACATTTTTATCGATAATATATTTTTCTTATATCATTTCACTTGGTTGGTATCCTGGAGAAAAAATAACAACAATACTTGAAGCAAGTTCATTAATATTCTTAGTTCTAGGTTTAAATCAAATTATAAATGCCTACATAATAAAAAATCCTAAAAAATCATTATTTAAACTTAATTACAAAAACAACATCTCACTGATTCTTGCTAGCATTGTAACAATTTTAATTTTCTACATTTTCTATAATTTTGCAGAAGTACGTGAGCTACTTTACTTAGGTGAATTGAAAAAAACAAACCTATCAATAATCATATTCACAATATTAACTCTAATAATCTTTGATGAATTTAGAAAATTTTTAATACCAAAAAATGAAGAAAAAGCTGAAAAATAAAAATTACTTAAGAATAAAAGTAATCCCAAATAGTAGCAACAATGAAATTAAAGAAATAATGACAGATGACAGCGGTGAAGAAACCATCAAAATTAAAATAAAAGCTGCTCCAGAAAAAGGTAAAGCCAACACTGAACTTATAAAATTTCTAAGTAAAGAATTAGACATCAAAAGATCTAAAATCTCTATTATTAGTGGAAAAACAGATAGGATTAAATTAATCAAAATTAGTAAATGAACTTAACTGACCTAAAAACAATCCAGGATCTTCTAGAAAGACACAAGCAATTTGCTAAAAAATTCCTCGGACAAAATTTTTTAACTAGCCAAGAAGCCCTAGATAAAATCGTAGAAGCTCCTCAAATAAAAGACACTGAACACATTTTAGAAATAGGACCTGGACTTGGAGTATTAACAAGAGAATTAGCAAAAAAAGCCAAAAAAGTTACAAGTATAGAGTTAGACAAAAGCCTCTTCCCCCTCCTAGAAGAAACTCTTGAAGGCTTTTCAAATATAGAATTAATACATGCTGACGCACTAAGAACAGAACCTCCAAAAACAGCATATAAAGTAGTTGCCAATATCCCCTACAACATAACTTCCCCATTGATAAATCACTACTTGCAAGCAGAAAACAAACCTGAATCTATAACAATACTAATTCAAAAAGAAGTAGCAGAAAAAATAGTTAAATTAACTCCAGACATGACCGTACTTTCCCTGCAAGTAGCTCTGTTTGGAGAAGCAAAGATAATAGACATCGTAAAGTCCGACTGTTTTCATCCAGCCCCAAAAGTAGATTCAGCAATTATTCACATTAAAGTGCACAAAGATATAAATGTTGAAGAAGCTTTAAAAATACTCAAACTAGCAAAAAGAGCCTTCAAACAAAGAAGGAAAAAACTCTCCAACACTTTAGGGGATATGAAAGAAAAACTTATAAAACTTGGCATAGAAGATAAAAGACCTCAACATTTAAAGATTGATGAGTGGAAAAAATTGCTAAAATAAGCTATAATAAAAGGAAAAATAAAAAGAAAAATGGAAGATTTATTCAAAGAAAAAAAGATAATATTTTATAAAAAAAGTCCTGAGCAAATCTCTGGGAAAGTTGAACCTACAAAAACTTCAAGAAATCCAATAGCATTAGATACATCAAAAAAACTTGCAAATAAAGCAGAAGAAAATCCTTCCAAAAAAGAAGAAATCAAAAGACAAAAAGAAATAAATCAGGAAAAAATACAAGAATTGAAAACTAAAGTAAAAACAATTCTTGATGAAAAAAATAATTACACAATAGGATTAGTAGAAGAAATTAAAATCATTGATAAAAACCTAAAACAAAATGAAGGTATTGTAGCAAAGGTTAAAATTACAGAAGAAAATGCTAATTTAAAACTTAATAAAACACTCGAACAGACTTCAAAACTTAATAAAAAATTCGTAAAACTAGACACAGAAAAAAATAATAATCTAAAAGAAGAAATAGAGAAAAGAAAAGAAAACATTAAGAAGTTTGATATAGAAAAACTATATACAAATACAAGGAATCTATTTTTAAAAAAAGTTCCAAAAGAATTAAAAATAGTAAAAATTAAAAAATTCGACCAAAAGTTTAAAACAAAATTGAAAGAAAATATTAAGAAAATATTAAAATCCTTAAATGAAATTATAGAAACAATAGATAAAGAATTTGATAATGAAAAAATAGAAAAATCATTAAGTGATTTTGATGAAAAATTCACAAAAGAACTTAAAACAGAAAATATTGCAAAAGCAAAAACAGCATCATCAGCAAAAAAAGCAGAAACTAAACCTGTGAAAAGACCTCGAATAAGAAGAACTAGCACTAATTATTCAAGACCAACAAGCAGTTACACTCCAGCAAGAAAAGAAGTCTCATCTCCTTATGTAAAAGCTCTTCCAAAAAAAACACAAGTAGTACCGCAAAAACCAGTTGCTATAATAAACACAAAAGAAAAAAGTTTAGATCAAAAGTTTGATAAAGAAAAAATAATAAATAACTATCTAGACAGGAAATATACTTATGATGAAGTACAGATTGTTTCTGATTCTACATTGGTAAAAGTTGGAAAACTTTTTGCCAATGCCGCTAAAAAAGATGAAAATTACTTCAATAAACTTGATTACACTAAAGGTGCAAAAAGACTAGCAAAAACTAGAATTAATGAAAAATATAAAAATAAAAACAACAGACATGAAGCTGCTATAAAAGCTTTAAATGAAAAAAATTGCAAATTATTAATTCTAAGCGCAGGAATAAATGATATACAAGACTATATATTTCAAAAGAATAGTTCAGTAAATGTGATTGAGCATTTAAAAAAATCTTACAAAGAAATTATTGAACTTGCACATAGCAAAGGGAAAAAAATAGCCTTATTCTTGCTACATAGAAAAGGTAAACTCGCTAAAGAAACGCCAGCACAAACAGCAGCTATTGAAAATAGTATAAGTGAAATTAATAAGTGGATAAAAAGTAAAGATTCAGGTGTTGATCTTGTTATCAATCCTGAAAAATTACCTGAAGGATCATATGCAGATAACGTACATTTCAATACAAAAGGAGCTCAAACAGTTTTAAAAAATATTCAATCTGAGATAATTGCTTAAAAAAAACTCTTGTCCTAAATTTAAACAGCTACTTCCTTAGAAGGCTTGATTAAAGTTGCTTCACTTAAATCACCTGTAGCAAGTCTTCCAGATTCCACAAGACTAGTAATAATAGCTTTCCTTTCTGGTCTTGCACCTACAAAACTTGCAGCAGCAGCTAGTTTTGGATTCATACTTCCCTCACCATTATCATTATCATAAATCCTTTCAAAAGCTTCATTACTAGACATTTCTCTTACAATTCTAGCATTACTAGTACCATAACCGTCTATAAACCCTGGGACATCCGTAAGAATAATCAAAATATCTGCATTAATACCATCAGCAATTAAAGCAGCCGTAGCATCTTTATCAATTACCATTCTATCTTTAGCAATTGTGTAATAATTATATCTTGAACAATTCTTCCTCTGAAAATCAAAATCAAAACTTTGGTTTTTAAATACAGGAATACCACCTCCTCCACCACAAATAATTATTAGTCCACTATCAACAGCTTGCTGAATCCTATTAATATCAACAACTTCAAGAGGTTTAGGTGATGAAACAACTTCTCTAAAAAAATCATCTTCAATAGGATGAGACGTATAAGACATATTATTAGCTTCAAAAAAATCTGAACCATAACGCCAAGTACCTACTCCTTTAACAGGATTTTCAAAACTTGGATCTGTAGGATCAATTACTACATATGTATTGTCTATAGCAATTGGTCTTATTGATGAACTATCAACTTCCAAAAGCTTCCATTGCAATAAACTCCCTATTGCATCTTGGCTATCTTTAATAACATCAGCAGCTGTTTTATCATATAACTCCATTCTCTCATAACGTTCTGAAAGAAAACCAAATTGAGGACCATTACCATGAACTATTGCAAGCTTTCTGCCTTCAGACAAAGGTCTAATAAAACTTGCTGCATCTTCAATTGCTGCACTTGAAAAAATATCACCATCTCGTTCAACAGCATTACCTCCAATAGCAAGCACCGCTCTTTTAAAATTAAATTTCGCCATAATTTAAAATATAGTAGCTAGATCATTCTTCATCTCAAGCACTGCTGCTTGAGCTGCCTCTGCATAAGCATTTGGATCGAATCCAAGCCTTTCATAAGCAAAAATAATACCACGACTACTATTCACAATTGCTCCAAGTCCATCCTTATTAAAACATGGTGCTACATCTGCTGCACCACCACCTTGCGCACCATAACCTGGCACTAAAAATATTGAATTTGGCATTATTTTTCTAAGTTTCTTTGCTTGTTCTGGATACGTTGCCCCTACAACTGCACCAACGGAATTATAGCCACTCTCCCCTACTAAATCCGCTCCCCAACTATCAACTAAATGACCTACCATTTCATAAAAAGCCATACCATTTGCCATTTCTAAATCTTGTAAATCACCACTACTATTATTTGAAGTTTTCACTAAAATAAACATTCCTTTCCCATACTTTTCGGCTTCATCAATAAAAGGTTTAATACCATCCCAACCTAAGTATGGATTGATAGTCACACTATCGGCATCAAAGATTGGCATTACAACTTCATTCTCATCTTCAAAAATTTCAACTTCACCAAGAAAAGATTTTGCATAAGCCTGAGCAGTCGATCCAATATCATTTCTTTTTGCATCAGCAATTGTCAATAAGCCTTTTGATTTTGCATATTTCAAAGTTTCTTCATAAGCTCTTACACCTTCTGCTCCATAAATTTCATAAAAAGCAATTTGAGGTTTCACAACTGGCACAATATCTGCCACTGCATCAATAATCCCTTTATTAAATTCAATAATTGCATATGCAGCTGCTTGAGTTGGACTTTTGTCCTTCCCAACCAAAGCTCTATTAATAATAACTTTTGGTATTTGATTAAGACGAGGATCTAATCCAACACAAATTGGATTTCCTTTCTTTTTAACTGCCGCTACTAATTTATCTGCAAAGTTTTCCTTAGCCATAATTATTTAATTAAATCTCCCCAAGCTGCTGGGTCTTCTTTAAATTTTAAAACCACATCAAGCTGGTCAGCAGGAATATACCCTTTTTCCGCAGCTAGTCCAATAATATTTGTATAATCAGTTAATGTAATTAAATTCAAATTTGCTTCCTCAAATCTTGTAATCGCTTTAGGAATTTCCCAAGTTACAATCGCTAAAACATCTGTCACTTCACACTGCCCTTCTTCTCTAACTGCATTTGCTGCTTTTACGCTAGAACCTCCTGTTGAAATTAAATCCTCTACAATCAAAACTTTTTTACCAGGCTGAAGATCACCTTCTATTTGTTTTCCAGCTCCATGTTCTTTTTTCTCCGGACGAATATAAATCATTGGTACTCCAAGATCATAAGCTAAGAATGCTGCCCAAGGAATCGCTGCAGTTGCAGTTCCTCCGATAACATCAAATTCAAGACCCTTCTCTTCTATAATTTTCTTAAAAGCTTCAATAACATCTTTTCTTTCTTTAACAAAAGAAATCATCTTTCTATTATCACAATAAACTGGAGATTTAATCCCACTTACCCATGTAAATGGTGGATCAATTTTTACTTTTACAGCCTCTCTGGCCAATAAATTTTCTGCTATTTCTTTCATATTTAAATTTTACAAATAATGTTTCTTACCCTGCGCATCACGATGATATTTACCCATCTCAGGCAGATCTTTCAAATATTTCCAATTCATCACAGGACCCTTTGTACAAACAAGTTCACCAGTATTATCAACTGCACATTGTCCACAAACTCCAATCCCACACTTCATATATTTTTCCATCGACATCCTAGACTCTACTCCAGCTTCTTCAGAAACTTCACCAACAACCTTCATCATTATCTCAGGTCCGCAAGTAAAAACTAGATCAATTTTCTCACTTTCCAAAACTTCTTTCAAAACATCTGTAACATAACCTTTATAACCTTTAGATCCATCATCAGTTGAAATATGAATACTCACATCGCCACCAAGATCCTTAACTTTATCTAAATAAAGAAGAAGTCCTTCATCACGAGCTCCAACCAAAAATTCTACTTTGCAATTTTTCTTTAAAGCTTCTCTAGTTACAAAATACATTGGTGCCGCACCATAACCTCCAGAAACAAGAGCTAAATGAGATCCCTCTGGAAAATCATAAGAAGTCCCAAGTGGACCACGAACTCCAACTTTATCCCCTTCTTTCATAGCATGTAATGCTTCTGATGCAGGACCAACCTTGCAAACAGTTATCCAAAATTCTTTACCATCATCGTAAGCAATCGACATTGGCTTTTCATCCACACCAGGAATCCAAAGCATAATAAATTGACCAGGCTTACTAGAAAGTGGATATTTAAAAATAAATGTTTTAGTAGTCTCGTTTTCTTGAACGATTTTTTTTATTGGAAGTACCTCGAATCTTGAATCAAACTTTTTAATATCCATAATTTTATTTAACGGCAGCGCCGATTATTTCATCTAAATTTTTAACTCCATTTTTATCACACCAATCATTCATCTCTTTTGTCATTTCTGCAAAACCCTCAATTCCTCGATAATAAACCATTGTTCCAACACCAACTAAAGTTGCTCCAGCCATCATAATTTCAATTGCATCTTCACCAGTTGTAATTCCACCTGTTCCAATAATTGGCATTTTGGTTGCTTTATAAACATCGTAAACAGCCTTCACTGCAATTGGTTTAATTGCTGGCCCAGAAACTCCACCAGATTTATTAGTTAAAACTGGCATTCTTAAATCGATATCAATCCCCATTCCAGAAACAGTATTTATTAAACAAAACCCATCAGCACCTGCTTCAGCGCAAGCAGAAGCAATCTCTGCAATATCTGGAACATTTGGAGTTAACTTAATCACAATTGGTAAATCTGTACTTTCTCTTACCAGTGCAGTTACTTTATTAGCCTGACTAGCCACACATGAAAATGGTTTTCCATATTTATCATCCACATTCGGACAAGAAATATTCACCTCAATAATATCGGGATCACAACTTGTAATTTCTTTAGTTAATTTCTCAAAATCATCCATGCTATAAGCCACTATATTAGCAATGATTGGAGCAGGTTTGTCTTTATTATATTCTGGAAAAGTTTCTTCTTTCGCCTTTTCAATTCCGGCATCAGAAAGACCTACAGCATTCAAGAAATAGCTTTCAGTTCCAAACATTGTTGGGTTTTTATGACCAATATGTTCTGTAAGCCAAATAGACTTAGTGGTAACACCACCGGCACCATTCTTAACAACATTTTTCAGTGAACTAGCCGTAACTCCTAATATTCCAGATGCCAACACGGTTGGGTTTTCAAAAGTTACGTCACAAAATTTTACTGAAAGATTTGCCATAAAATGCCCTTAGATCACAAGGATTTTAGCATAAAAACGCAGAATATAAAATATTAATTAACAGCTTTTATAGCTTTTCTCATTTCAGCCATTGTAGCTTTTATTTCACTTAAAGAATCACTTGCTTCCTTATCTAAAATTCCTTCATAGTTTTCTTTAACAATAGGACCTGAATCTACTTCATTTCCTTCTGGCACATAACAATCCATGATTTCAGTAGTCATAATTTGGAAATTAAATAATATTAAATAGCTCTATGTTTCCTATGCTCTTTTCCATTTAAGTAAAGTTGCATTTCTGGTTGCACATCAACTCTTAAAGGTCCTGCTTCTGTATCAATTTGCATATTAAAAGCCTTTTGCGGTAGCTCTGCAATATTTTTATAAAGTTCTTCATTAGCATGAGCGATATCTTCTTCAGTTTTAAGTCTCAATTCACGCAGTTGATTATAAAAATCACCAGCTTTTAAATCTCCTAAATAATCTTCTTCAAAATCTTTAATTTGTTCACGAAGTTCTTTGTAAACTTTTTTCATTTCTAAATAAGCCTCAGCATCAATATTCTCTTCAGCCTTAATATCTTTCTTTACACCCTTGAGTTTTTCCTTTAATACAGCAATCTCTTGCAAAGCTGCAATAATTTTGTCGTGAACCATAATTAAAATTTTATAAATTAAGCCATCAATTTATAACAAAATATTAGCTTTTTAAAAAGTGAATAGCTCTATTTGAAATTGACTTCTTTCCCAACTTTATCTCCAACAAACTCTCCTTGCTTAAAAACCAACTCTCCATTCACAAAAGTCATTATTGGCCATCCTTTCAAACTCATTCCATCATATGGAGACCAGCCACATTTAGTAAAAAGATTTTTATTTTCTACTTTCTTTTCTAGATCCATATCAACCACAACCAAATCTGCATCAAAACCTTCTTCAATCCGCCCCTTATTCTTAACTCCAAATAAATCGGCAGGTCTTTCACAACAAAGTTTTACAAGTTCTTCTAAAGTTAATCCTTCATCATTCACAACATTTAAAAGTATTGGCAGTGTTGTCTCAACTTCAGGTACACCTGAAGGACAATCCTTATATCCATGCTCTTTTTCCTCAAGAGTATGTGGTGCATGATCAGTTGCAATTATATCAACCTGTCCAAATTTAATACCTTTCCAAAGTGCAAACAGATCCATTCGACTCCTCACTGGTGGATTCATTTTTACCAAAGCTCCTTTATCTGCATAATCTTCATCACTCAAAAGTAGATGATGTGGCGCAACCTCACAAGTAACTCCATACTCACGATATTTTTCCACTAAATCTACTTCTGCTTCTGTAGAGAGATGGGCAATATGCATCTTATGACCAGTTTCTTTTACAAGTTTACAAAGATCTTGGACCGATTTCTTAGCTGCCTCAGCAGAACGAATTTTAGAATGATTAGCCATATCCACTTTAGTACGATCCCCAACATATTTTTTAGTATTTTCTTTAATAATTCCTTCATCTTCAGCATGGACAACAATCAACTTATTCGAATGTTCGAAAAGCTCTTCCACACCATGATTAACACCCATATCACCTGTTGAATCTGTGGCATAAAATTTAACTCCAGGAATATTTTTTGCCTTATTAATCTCTTCTAAATTATCACCATCAAAACCAATAAAAAGTCCGTAATTAATGTAAGTTCTACCATCAATTAATTTTCGTTTTTCATTAAGTCTCTCCACTGTAGTAATTGCTGGACTATTGTTTGGCATATCAAAAACAGTAGTCACTCCCCCACTAGCTGCTGCTTTTGAACCTGTCGTCCAATCTTCTTTATGAGATTCACCTGGCTCACGAAAATGAACATGAGCATCAATAAGTCCTGGCAAAATAATTTTTCCACTACAATCAATTTCCTCTACATCACCAGAAACATTCCCTCCTATAGAGGCTATTTTCCCATCCCTAATCAAAACATCCTTCTTAAAAACACCCGAAGAACTTACAATTTCTCCATTTTTTAAAAGTAGATCCTTCATGATAACACTAGTGATAATAAAGCCATTCTTAAAGCCACTCCATTCTTAACTTGCTCAAAATATTTTGCCCGTGGATCCTCATCAACTTCAGTACTAATTTCATCAACTCTTGGAAGTGGATGAATTATAATTGAATCTTCTTTTGCTTTATTCATTAAATTTTTATCCAAAACATATGATCCTGCATATTTTTTATATTCTGATTTACTTTCAAATCTTTCCTCTTGAATTCTGGTCATACTAATCACGTCCATTTCTCCAATATGATCAGCCAAACTATCAACTTCTATTATACTTCTCCCCTGAGACATCAAGTCATCAACAATTTTTCTTGGCATTTTAAGTGCCTCTGGTGAAACAAAGACAAAATTCACATCAAAATGTTTTAAAAATCCACACTGTGAATGTGGCACCCTCCCATATTTCAAATCTCCAATTATTCCTATTGTAAGTCCATCCAAAGTTCCCTTCTCTTTCCAAATTGTATACAGATCCAAAAGTCCTTGAGTTGGATGACTACCAGCTCCATCCCCAGCATTCAAAACTGGAACATCACTACCTTCAGCAAATTTAGCAACAGAACCAGCCTCTGGATGACGCATCGCTATAGCATCTGCCATTTGTGAAACAACCTTCCCTGTATCAAAAAGTGTTTCTTGTTTTTTAGATGAAGAAGTCTTAAGCATATCAGCATTACTAATTACCCTTCCACCCAACCGAAGCATTGCTGTTTCAAAACTAAATCTAGTTCTAGTTGAAGGTTCAAAAAATAAAGTTGCCAAAACTTTTCCTTTTAATAAATCTGAATGGCCTTTTTTTAAAACATCCTCCATCCTCGTAGCCTCTTCAAATAAATTACGTAATGTAGCTTTATCAAACTGATCTGTAGATAAAATGTCTTGCCCTCTAAAGTCCATTTTTATTTTTTTAGTTGCCAATAATTTAAAGGAAGTTAAAGTAAATGTGAAGAGAATTAACTAAATAATTACTAGACCACAAAATCCTTTCAAAATCATCACCAAGTAGTAAATTTAAAATTCCAGGAAAATAAACTCAAAAATCGAAGTTTGATAACAAAAAATCAAAATTATTGAAATAATTTGAAAATTTTTAAAAAAAACTGCCTTAATATTCAAAAATAGCTTTTTCAATAAAGTCAAAACATAAAAACTAAAGTTGACAAGACTACTTAACAAAAGTAAGAATCCCTGCGTAGCAAATTGCTAAAGTCGACTTTAATTAGTACTACTTCTTCATTTGCTATAGTTCGTTCGTTAACAATCAGATCATATCCCGTAATTTCATTTGCCTAGCGGGAAGGCACACAGGGCATTGCCCAAGGAGAAGAAAATCATGTCATTGATGTTAAACTACAAACCACCGACTCTTCATGAGCCGATACAGACCCGTAAGGTGACGTATTCCTGGCTTGACGGCCAAAAGCCCACCTCCATGTTGCGTGACAAAAAATTGGTCCTGGCAAAAGGTGAAGATCCACCTATCTGGGGTTTCGACGGATCCAGCACTAAACAAGCTGAGGGTCAAAGCTCAGACTGTGTCCTGGTTCCAGTCTCCACATTCAAGGATCCGATAGATGGAGGCGACAACCTGCTCGTTCTCTGTGAGGTCTTTCTGCCAGATGGAACTCCGCACCCGTCGAACACTCGTTGCAAGTTGCGCGAGATGGCTTCACGCCACAGCGATCAGGAAGCACTCTTCGGAATGGAGCAGGAATTCACCTTCATGAAAGGAAACCTACCTCTCAACTGGCCAAGGGAAGGCAGCCCTGCAGCACAAGGCGGCTACTACTGCGGAGTAGGATCCGATGAGGTCTTTGGACGCGAGATCGTGGAAGAGCATCTCAACGCCTGTCTCTCCGTTGGGATCAGCATCTCCGGCACCAACGCCGAAGTCATGCCAGCTCAGTGGGAATTTCAGGTCGGACCGCTTTCTCCCTTGGAGGTTGCGGACCAGCTCTGGATGGCTCGTTGGCTGCTCTACCGAATCACCGAGAACCATGGTGTCAGCGCTACCCTCCATCCCAAGCCAATGCGCGGGGACTGGAATGGCGCTGGCTGTCATACCAACTTCTCGACTGCTGCAATGCGGGCAAATGGCGGCTACGATGTCATCATCAAGGCCTGCGATGCTCTCGGTGAAAAGGCGCAATGGCACATCGACCACTACGGTGCCGGCATCAAGGAACGCCTCACTGGCGAGCACGAGACCTGTCCTCACAACGAGTTCCGCTACGGAGTCTCCGACCGTGGAGCTTCGATCCGGATCCCGTGGCAAGTCGCGCGAGACCAGAAGGGCTACCTAGAAGACCGACGCCCAAATGCCAACTGTGATCCTTACGTAGTTACCCGTCTCATTCTCGAAACGGTCTGCGGATAAAGCAGCTGGAAATCCCGCCTGTCCTAACGGACGAACATCCCCCAAAGGAGGAGGAAGCCTAAAAAACTTCCTCCTCCTCCCACCTAAACCTTTAATAAAAGGTGTGTTTTTGCTATAATTAAAGGATTTAAAACAAAAACAAAAATGTCAGCAGAACACAAAAAAATAGTTGAAAATCCTGAAGAAAATAATTCAGAAGAAATAAACATAGATACAAATCAAGAAATTTCAAACACACAAGAAGAAAGCAAACTTCAATTAATCGACACAATAAAAGAAAAACATCATTTCAACAGACAACAATTAGATAGGGTACTTGAAAATAGATATTCACCAGAAAACCTTATAAAACTCTTTGAATTAAGCTATCAAAAAGAATTCAACAGTAGTGCAGGTGTTACTGAAGGCCATACAATAAAAAAACATACATTAATGGTAATGAATCAATTTGAAAAATATTTCAAAGATAAAGAATTACCAGGCAATCTAAATCCTAATTTTTTTAGAGTAATTCTTGCTCTCCATGATATTGGAAAACCTCAAGCAATATCAGAAGGAGACAAAAGGAATCAACACATCCATACAGAAAGAATGATAAAAGAATTTTTAATAGATATGGATTTCTCGGAAAAAGAAATAAAAATAGCTACAGCATTAATATCTAAAGATCCTATTGGTAAATATTTTAAATCTAAAAATCTTGATAGATCAAAAAATGAAATAATTGAAATGGCCCAAGCAGCAGAAATGGAACTTGAAGAATTTTATGAATTATTAATAGTATTCTATAAATGTGACGCCTCAAGTTACACCAGAGATGCAGGAGGAATTGCTAGTCTAGACGAAATTTTTAATTTTGATCATACAAACAAAGAATTAGATTTTTCAGATGATTACTTAGACAAAATTGATGAACTTGAAGATGAAATACTTGAAGCTGCTGATGAAAAAGTTAAATCAACAAATAACAAAAGAGAAACAAAAGATATTGAATATAATTATAACGGTAAAACCTTACAAATAACATCAGCAAAAACTACAGAAATTCTAAAAACTCACTATGAAGACTTCAAAGACACAAAAGGTTTTGCAAAACAAGACCTCATGAATGAAGCAATTTATTGCTTAGAAGAAATAATACAAGAAGGAATTCATCCAGTATTTACTGTACCTAGAGAATATATTGATACAACCTTAAAACAAGGCTTAATACCACGTCCATCATCACATGATAAAAAAATAAAAGCTCTGGTGGGAACAATTGGACGAGCACCATATCAAGGAGATCAAAATACAACAGACAGATATATTGCCATACTAAAAAATCCTCAAAAATTTAAAGATTTTAATATAAAACCTCGTTTTACAGGACCAAAAAATTTATTCATAGGAATTATTGCAACAACAAACAAGATACCTATCAATGAACTAATCATTATAGATTCTCAAGATAACAGCATAATTCATCCTAAGACTGATCAATAAGCTCGTTAATAGCTTTATTAAACATAGATCGAAGCTGATTTAAACTCCTAGATTTAACTCTCAAAACCCCCCTATCTTTATTCCACTGCAAACAAATATGAGCCCCTTTTCTATCTTTTTCCATAAAAGCATTAATATCAGATCCTGTAATATCATTTTTCAAAGAAGGATCAATACTAACTAAAATTCTCCAAAATCTCTTATAATCACGTGCAGCATCAAACTTAAAAATAATATCAGGCTCAACTGCTTTCTCTAAAACTCCCAAAGCATTATTAATAAACTTACAAACATTCTTAAAATATTCCTCATGACTATCTCCTTCCTTAGGAAAAAATTCAGGATTCATTCTAAATAGAATATATTCTCTTCCATTTTCAACATCCTCTCTATTTTCCATATGTCCAAAGCCCATAACTGAAAGTAATTCTGTTTCTTCATACATTGTATGATGTATCAATTCCTTAGGAATTCCCAAAGAAATCATTGGCCTCTCTGTATCAAGATCTACTTCCCAAACCTTTGGTACTTCACAATCACTCTGTTTCATAATATTGATTAAAAGAGTATATTTTATAGATTTTGTCAATTTTGTCAACACTTTTACTTTAAAGTATATTTAATTTAATGAAAACACTGATAAAACTATCAATCATCATTATATTTCTAACTTCCTGCCAAAATATGGAAACAAATCAAATTTGCATCAATAATACTTGTTTTGAAATAGAAATTGCAGACGACAATAAAGAAAGGTCTGAAGGATTAATGTACAGAACAGCACTCGAAGATAATAAGGGTATGCTATTTATTTTCGATGAATCTTATCCTCATAGTTTTTGGATGAAAAATACCTTTATTCCACTCGATATAATTTGGATTAATGAAAATCTAAACATTGTTTGGATAGAAAAAAATACTCCATCATGTGATAACGATCCATGTCCAAGTTATAGCTCTCCAGAAAAGGCCAAATATGTACTTGAAATAAACTCCGGACTTGCAGAAAAATACGGACTAAAAATAGACGACAAAGTAGACCTAAAACTCTCCTACTAACTATTGACATAAAGGTAGTTTTATGTCAGAATAAAGTGCTAATTAACTACTTAAAATGCATACACCAAGAAGTTTTGATAAAGAACCATATCAAAATTTTCAAATTAATGATTACGTCTATATCCAGAGAAATAGTGGTAATATAGAAATTTGGCGTATAGATGAATTTCTATATAACGGTTCATACAAAGTAAGGCCCATAGATGGACAAAAAATGCATCGTGAAGAAACATTGGAAGACCTGCACGAATTAAATTTAGACGGCCCAATTGACCAAGAAACTCTAAATTTAATGAATAAAGCTTATTACTTTTACGTTAAAAATCCGCTTTCTGAACTATTAATAGACAAATCTATCAATATAGATTGGTATTTAAAAGATTTAGATCAAATATTATCAGAAATAAAACAAAGCAACTCCCCTGTTCTCAGAGAATACGAAAGATTATTCCAAGAAATAAAATCAGCAATTGCTAATAAAGAATGGGAAAATCAAGAAACTCAAAACTTATTAGATGAAATTTATCCAAACGGTATAGAATCTGATTTAAGCCAAGGCCGTATAGGAACTTGCTATCTACTTTCTTCGCTTAAAGCTTTAAAAATACATCCAGAATTAATGAAATTAATTGTCCAAAAAAGTATAAGAAAAAAAGATAAGAACACTTGGGTTGTTACATTTTTAGGCGACGAAGAAAATATTGGACCTATAGAAATTAGTAGAAATAAAATTAATGAATGGAAAAAAAGAAGTAAACTTCAGGCTGCCTTAGGAGACATAATTTTTGAACTAGCTTATGCCTCTTATAAAAGCAGATCTAAAGGAAGAGAGAAAAAAACTATGTACGAGGAAGAAGGCTCTAAATCTCTAGCAATAGAGGGAGGCCATGCTCACAAAACACTCTTGCATATCCTTGGCCCATTAGGAGTTAAATATAGCCTTGTGCCACACAAGAATCCATATGAACATCGATCATTTGCAAAAGCTAATGATCATTCTGCAATACCTAATTTTTTTGAAAATGAATACACCAAAAATCAACATAGATTAATTATCACAGCATCTTCAGAATACAGTCCAGGTGGAGACAAAGATTATGAATTTATTGATGGTGTACCTAATATACCTCTAGGAATGACAAAATATTTATGGTTCGAACTAGAAAAAACCATGTTAAATAAAGGATTAAATCCATATCTAATAGCTACAAAAATATATAAAAATCATGCCTACACAGTGGTGGGGTATTTCCCTGACACTAGAACCATAATACTTTCAAATCCTCACAATAGTAAAGAAACATTAAGGGTGTCTATCGAAGGTTTTAACCAAGTATTTAATGCCCTTAGACATAATAAAATAAGTAGGTTGGCTGTAATCATCATGAAACTTGAACATATTAATTCAGAAGAAATTATTAGAGAAATAATAAGAAGTGAATTATCAAAAGAAGATTTATACACAA
>Ga0310122_10001233_pt1 | contig 16397 bp, 16 predicted proteins | sample CB6_Bottom_1051__FD_203503 | JGI IMG/M metagenome (GOLD analysis project Ga0310122, IMG submission 203503) | Marine microbial communities from Western Arctic Ocean, Canada - CB6_Bottom_1051 | ecosystem: Environmental > Aquatic > Marine > Oceanic | place: Canada: Western Arctic Ocean | collected...
GTCGTCTGAAGCCGGTCGTCAACCTTCACTCCTTGTTTGGTATCGAAATCGACTCCGACCGCTTCTAGGTTGAGCCCTTCGACGTTGGGCGCGCGACCCACTCCGAGCAGGACTTCGTCAATACGTACTTCCTGGCTTTCCCCATCCGTTTCAATATTCAGCACTTTGTCCTGGCCGTCTTGGGTGAGACCTTTGATGTTGCAGCCCAGAGCGAGGGAGACGCCATCCCGAATCAGGGCAGCTTGGATGAGTGCGGCGGCGTCCTTGTCCTCGCGGATGAGGATTTGCGACATGACTTCCAATAATGTCACTTGCGATCCGAATCGGGCGAACGTCTGGGCCAGTTCGCAGCCAATCGGACCGGCACCGATAACGGCGAGCCGTTTGGGCAGCTCGGTCAACGAGAACACCGTCTCGTTTGTCAGATAGCCGGATTCGGTGAGACCGGGGATAGGGAGCGGGATTGCCCGGGCTCCCGTGGCGATCACCGCACGACGGAAACGCATTTTCTTCCCGTCTACTTCGACCGTATCCGAATCGACAAAGCGACCGTCGCCTAAGAATACATCCACGCCGAGTTCGTCACGATAGCGTGCGGCGGAATCATTCGGACTGATCTCTGATCGTAGCCGCCGCATGCGTTCCATAACCGCCGGGAAATTAACGCGTATTCCCTCAGGGACTTCCACGCCGTACTGCCCGGCATCGCGTACATCCGCATACGCCCGCGCCGCCCGAATGAGGGCTTTTGACGGAACGCAGCCAACGTTCAGGCAGTCGCCGCCTAAATGTTCTCGTTCGATCAGGGCGACCTTCGCGCCCAGTCCGGCTGCTCCGGCTGCAGTAATTAACCCGGCAGTACCGCCACCCAGGACGACAAGATTGTATCTCGGAGCAGGCTCTGGGTTCGTCCAGTCGCGTGGATGGACATGGGCCACAAGGGCTTGGTTATAGACGTCTTCCGGGAGTGCAAAACTACTGGCCGACATAAGTCTTCTCCTCCAGCGCTGTTGATTCGGGTCTCAGTGTTCTCTTGTGTTAACTGGTTTTTGAGCCAGAAGGGTTCCCCGTCCCCTCCTACATAACTGCTACCTCACCTGCAGGCGAGACAGTTTTCTGCCCTTGTTTATAGGAAGAAGAGTTGATTCACAAAGGAAATGGAATATGCCAGTATGCCTGCCTTATGAAAAGAAGCGTAACGAGTAGAATGCATGGCGTAGCGTGGCTGGGAATCTGGACATGAAAGAATACGATCAGCAAGAATACGACGAAATTGCCGCCCTGTTTTACGATTGTTACTCGACCGGCCTTGTGGGTGATGTGCAGTTCTATATTGAAGAGGCGCGTCAGGCCGATACGCCAGTGTTAGAGATCGGTTGTGGAACCGGCCGGATCTTAATCCCCATGGCCGAAGCTGGCTGTGCTGTGGTGGGTTTAGATCAGGCTCCGGCTATGCTCGCTCTCACCAGGCAAAAGCTGGCCGCTACAAGCCCGGAAACCCAGGAGCGGGTTGAGTTGATTGAAGGCGATATGCGCGATTTCGCTTTGGGCAAGCGCTTTGCGTTGATTACGATTCCTTACCGTGCATTTCTCCATCTCACGACGCCAAGAGATCAACGTCGTGCTCTGACGTGTATGCGCAAACACCTGACCGACAATGGCCGCCTTGTGTTTAACATCTTTGATCCCAACATAGAGATGATAGCCTCTCATTTAGGACTCCAGGGGTCCTGCCTGCAGAAAGATTCCGAGTTTATTCATCCGCGCAACGGAAATCGTGTTGTCGTATGGACAACACGGCAATACGACATGGACCGTCAAGTGCTTGAGCAAGACACAATTTTTGAAGAACTGGACGACGCAGGACATGTCATAAGCAAGACCTACCGACCACTCAGGTTGCGCTATATCTATCGCCACGAGATGCGTTACCTGTTGGAATTATGCGGCTTCAAGGTGGAGGAGCTGTACGGCGATTTTCGACGTCGGCCCTTTCGTTATGGACAGGAGCAAATCTGGGTTGCACGCCGTGCATAGCGCTCTGTATGACGAAGGTTTGATGGGCTAAGAACACGTCACGGAGTTGGAGGCATAAGCGTTGGAATAACGTGACGGCGGTCCTTGCGGTACACCCGAAAATCGCTATCCAAGGTCAACACAACGCTTTTAGCCTGTTGTTCAGCCATACGGACGATACAAGCGTCGGCGAGGGAGATTGGAATATTTGCGTACTTTTTCAGCATTTTGGAAATGGCAACGGTTTCCTCTGCTAAGGTGGAACGAAAGGGCCAGAACTCCACGCTGGACTAAATCCACAACAGCAGAACTTCCGCCCTGGAGGTGCTGAACCAAGAAACAGGCTTCTGCCAACACTGCTTCACAGGTGAGCAGGGGCGGGGTAATCTGCGCCCACTGCATTTTTACCCAGCTATGATACTGGTCTCGCCTATTCAAAAAGGCAACCAAAGGACCGGTATCAAGGATTACCCGCTCTCTCATCGTCCGAATTCTCGGAGGTAGTCTGGATTGCTTGAGAGATCTCCTGGCCCGGCCAGGCAGCCCGCTAGGTCTTCAGCCAGGGAAAGGGCAGAACTCGGTTCTTCACGTCCATTTGTCCGTAAGAATGTCTCGACCGCATCTCGAATCAGGGCCGATTTACTTATTCCTCTTTGCCGAGCGACTGCCGCCAACTCTGCATCGAATGTGTCAGCAAGTTTGAGGGAGATGGTTTTCATTCTTCTTCCTCCAGTAATACCCATTTGTTATTTGTGTAATACCACGGAGACAAACGCCGCGTCAAAACCTTTTCACCCAGCGATATGCCGCAGCCGCAGAACGGTATGGCTACGGCATACGTCTCTCTTCATTTAATCTTTTCCCTTGACCCTGTCCGGCGCTCCGCGCTAACGTCTTTACTCGGAGAAACAAAAGAGAGGGCGTATGCAGTACGGAATACACGTGAATAGCGGCGCGGCGGTGACTGACCCTGCGGTGTTACGGGATATGGCTCAACTCGCGGAAGAACTGGGCTGTGAGGCTATCTTAATTGGCGACCATGTCCTGCCGGCCCGAAAAATTCGGACCCCGTTCCCAATGAAAATGGATAATCCACCATGGCACGTGTACCAGGAGCATGATTGGCCGGACTGTTTCACAACCCTGGCATTTCTGGCTGCAATTACGACCCGAGTGCGATTGGGAGTAAGCGTGATTATCCTGCCGTATCGCCATCCGGTAGCAGTGACCAAGATGCTCACGACGCTTGATCGTTTGTCTGGCGGACGTATTATCTGCGGGGTAGGGATAGGCTGGCTGAAGGACGAATTCGAGTTTCTTGGTGTCCCATTCGAGGATCGCGCCGCGTTGAGCGAGGACTGTCTCAATGTGATGAAAACGCTGTGGACGGATGAGCATCCACGTCTGAGCACAGCGTATGGAACGATTGATCGCGATGTAAATTTTGGACCTCAGCCCGTTCAAAAACCGCATCCTCCGATTTGGATTGGTGGCAATACTCTGCCCGCGCTACGCCGCGTGGCGCGGTGGGGAGACGGCTGGCAGCCAGTCTTTCTGTCTCCGGATGCTATCCAAAACAAATGTGAGACGCTGCAGTCTCTAATGGAAAAGGCCGGGCGCGATGCTACTCAGTTGGAGATTACAACGCTTGTGGGCGCGCATGTCTCCGTCGCAGAAGCGCAAGCGTATCAAGCAGCAGGAGTACAAGGGTTATATATGCTGACGACTACGGATCAGCCCGACGAACTCTTTGCGCAGGTAAAGCAGTTTGTCGCGACGATGAGAGAAGCCGGAAACGCTTAGAGGAGAGGCACTATGACACGCATTATTGATGCTGACAGTCACTTTATGGAACCGCTTGATTTGTGGGAGCAGTATATCGACCCGAAATATCGTTCTCGCTGCTTGCGGTTTGAACAAGACCCCAACAATGACCGCTATACGATTGTGGTTGAAGATTTCAAGATCGACCATTCGGGCGATCTCAGCATAGAAGAACTCCTTGGTGTTGCCGTGGGGTATGGACAAAAAGAAGCCGGCCAGGGGCTAAAGTCCTTTGATCCGGCTGCAGCTTTTAGTCACTCGCTTGAGGATATGGACAAACGACTCCAGTTTCTTGATAGCGAGGGCATCGAGAGCCAATTCATTTACCCCACCCTCGGCCTGTTCTGGGAGGATCTGGTCGAAGACCCGGAACTGGCTGCAGCCCATTGTCGTGCTTATAACCGTTGGGCGGTGGAGGTATGTCAGGGATACTCGGATCGGCTGTATCCGCTCGGACATATTTCGTTACGTCATCCTGCCGCCGCTGTTGAGGAGATCAAGCAACTTGCCAAGGACGGGCTGCGCGGTGTCTTTGTTGGCGCCCTTCCGATAGCGGGCAAGAGCTTTGGCCACGCGGACTTTGATCCCATCTGGGCGACGGCGCAAGATTTGGACATTGCCGTTGGCCTCCATCTGGTTGTCCACAAAAAGTATATCGGTAATGAATGGTATTGTGACCGTGATCCGGGCTTCATGTTCCTGAGTATGAATGTGATTCAGGACCCGCGCATGGCACTCACGACTATGGTCTATGACGGTGTCTTCGAGCGTTTTCCGCGCCTGCGTGTGGCAACGATCGAATCTGCCAGCGGCTGGGTCGCCGAGTGGCTTGATCGGCTCGATTACCGGTTTAGCTATATGGGCCACACGACCCAAATGAAACGCCTGGCAAGTGAGTACTTTGAGCGGAATATCTGGATCTCTGCCGACCCAACCGAACGCACTCTGCCATATATGGTGGAATTGGTTGGGGATAGTAAATTTTTTGTCGGTTCGGATTATCCGCATGCCGAAGGGTTTACCGAGCCGGTGAAGAAAACGCGTGCATCTCTGAGCCGTTTGCCAGAGTCATCTGTCAATAAAATTTTAGGTGAGAACGCCGCCAAGTTCTTCGGCATCTGAAGCGAGCCCGTTCGCATGACTGAAAGCGGAATACTCGGCGGGTGGCGGGATCCCTATTTACGCCGCCGGCTGAGCAGTGGTGGTGGGGAGCCAGCGCTCTAAAACCGTACGCAGGGCAGCCGGCTTGACGGGCTTGGACACATAATCATCCATACCCGCGTCTAAGCAGCGCTGGCGGTCGCCCTGCATGGCATTGGCCGTCATGGCAATGATAGGGATACGGGGGCGTCCGCCTCGTGTTGACGAATCGCTGCTGTGGCCTCATACCCGTCCATCTCGGGCATAGGAGGCAGCCTGCTCTGAATAAAAAGGGGCTATCCGGTATCCAAAAAAAGGAAAGGCAGGAAGCCGCTAGAGAGAAGGGATACAGACACAGCGCCGGTCAAGCGCAACCAGCTATTGCCGGTCAAACGCAGCCGTCATAGATCCATAGATCTATGGATCTAGGCAACCTGCGCGATTCTGTATAGTTCGGCGTGGCTGTCGGTGGTTTTTTCTTCAGCAGCAGGGGCGAGCGGGAGTACGAAATGGAAGGTCGCTTCCTCTCCCTGAACGGACTCTGCCCATATTCCGTCTCGGTGTGCAGCCGGCCGGTGCTTGCGGCCTCCCTGCTTTCTCTCCCCAGTCAGCTTGGATAGGTTAAAAGAATAGAGAAAGGGAGCTGTGACTCTATGCGCATTGGCCTGCTGACTGACACCCACCTACCCAGCACAATTCGTGACCTGTGGGACGAAGTGAAGACCGCATTCGAAGGCGTAGACCTCATTCTGCACGGTGGGGATATTGTTTCCCCTCGGGTACTGGACTGGCTCGAAGAGCTTGCGCCGACCTTGGCGGCTCGTGGCAATAATGACGGTGGATGGGAAGACGCGCGCCTGGATGACATCCAGTGGATGAAGCTCGAAGGCTGGCGGATTGCCATGATACACGATATGGAGCCTGAGGAGCGTCCGATTGCGACCCTAAAGGATATGTACCTGGGGGGAGAACACGCGGACATCATCATCACCGGGCATACCCATTTTGAGCGCCTCGACTATCGAGACGGTGTTCTCCAGATTAACTCCGGCAGCCCGACCCATCCGCATTTGTGGTCTACGCGCCTGGGGACTATAGGCTTGCTCGATATTGCACCTGGCAAGATCGCCGCACGCATCGTGAGGTTGGGCGAGAGTCCCGAAATGAAAAACCCGGGGAAAGAGATTTTCTTTGACCTTGAAGCACATCGTGCCTTGGCTCAGGCTGCTAGCAGCTAGCCGCTTTTGCCACAGAAGAAGGGTCTTTGACTCGGACGACCAAAAACAGGGCGTGTTGGTTGGGTTCAGGCAGAATGCCTGCCTGCGGTATCGTTGTTGCCGTTTTCTTTTTTTCCTATCCGTTTACCCTAACTCGTCGAGGGTGAGGCGGAAACTTGGGATAAACGTCTCCAGGAAGTAACGCACTTCCGGCAGATCAATGCCTTCGACCGTATTCCGTAGCGTCTGCTCTGCTTGTGAGAATTCTTGATTACCCGTGCTGATTTCTTCCAGACATTTGATATAGGCACACAGTTTATCTGCGGCTTTCACCAGCTCATGGTGGCTGGCGTCGGCTTGGTCGAGACTAAAGAAAGGCTGATAGTCGGCTTTCAGCTGATCCGGCAGCATGCTGAACAGCTTGTGTAGCGCTGTCTCTTCAAGATCCTGATAGGCGGTCTTAATCTTAGGATTGAAATATTTGACCGGGGTGGGCAAATCACCGGTCAGGACCTCACTGACGTCGTGATACAGCGCCAGGGCAGCTGTGCGTTCGGGGTTGACAGTGCCGCTAAACAGACGATTGCGAATCAGGGCGAGGGCATGTGCAACCATGGCGACTTGGAGGCTGTGTTCCTGGATATTCTCCGGATACGTACTGCGCATCAGACCCCACCGCCGGATGAATTTCATCCGAGAAAGATAGGCAAAGAGATGACTCATGCTGACCTCCGTCAGACGTGCTGTTTAGGGCTGAAACAAACGCTCGGCATTGCCGTGCTGGATTTGCTGTCGTTCGCTATCTGAGCAGGCAACCTCCTCCAGCAACTGGATAGGCCGACGCCACGCGCCATAGGGGTGATCGGTCCCGAGCACGAGTTGATCTGCGCCCATGAGAGACAAACACCACTGGAGCGGCTCCGGCTGGTAGACCACGGTATCCATATACAGCTTTTTGAGGAACCGGCTTGGCTCTTGTATTGCTTCCGCTCCGCCGAAGTATTCCAGCATGCTATCCAGCCGTCCCATGAGATACGGCACCGTGGCCCCTGCGTGCGGAATAATGATCGGTGCGGCGGCGTATTCTGACAGTATGCCAGACAAGGCCAGACGCATGGCTGCCAAGGTGTTATCGACCATAAAGGCGAGGACGGGTACAGGCACGAGGTCGGTCAAATAGTTTTGATTCAATGGAACGGTCGGATGAATAAAAATCGGGCGTTTAAGTTCGGCGATGCGTGCAAAAATCGGCCGAAACTCCGGGGCATCTAAGGGTTTCCCATTGATATTCGAATATAATTGCAAGCCGCGAAATTTCAGCGTTGATATGCAGCGGTCGAGCTCTTTGAGTGAGGCCTCGATATCGCCGAATCCCAAGGTCGCATAGCCCCAGAAACGGTCTGGATGGCCGGCAATCAGCTCGGCCAGCAGATCGTTCGTGATTCGAGCCATCTCATCTGCCTGCGCTCCGCCCAGCAGCTCCGGGCCGGGTACGGCAAGGCTCAGAATCCCGACATCAATGCCGGCTTCATCCATGTCTGCCAGCTTTGCCTGCATGTCGTATAAGGGCGGGACCATGGGGACGGTGAGTCCCTGACAGCAATGAAAGTGGTAGGTGCCGTCAACGAATTTTGTGTACGGAAAGTGACTGCGCTTCTCTAGGTGGCGGGCCATCTGCTCTGACATGAAGTGGGTATGCACGTCGATTTTCATAGCAGATCCTTTTCCTCTAGCCTCATGCGTCTGTGTTTCAGCCTTATACTATCCCAAGCGTTCTCAGCAATTGAAAGATGCCTAAGCTGGTGACGATAAGAAAGACACTGCCGCCCAGCGTATTCGCGAGAATTCCGTTGGTGTATGAACCAAGAAGGGATTTCTGGTTCATGACAAAGAGGAGGCAGCCGGTTAGGAGTGGGAGTAGAAATGCATTGGCTGCCTGTGCGAGTAAGATGGCGTGAATCGGGCGAGTGCCGAAAAAAGCCAAGCCCGTGCCAATCAAAACAATGCTCGCCCACACGAGCCGAAAGTTTCTGCTCTTCAGACTTGTCGACCAACCCAGTATCCCGACTGTGGCATACGCGGCAGCGAGGGGGGCAGTGATCGCGCTGGTCAACCCCGCCGCAAAGAGACCGCTGGCAAAGAGGAGGCGGGCGCTTGTGCCGACGAGGGGTTCAAGCTGTGTGGCCATAGCCGCCGCGTTCTTCAGCGGAATGCCCTGCATAAAAAATGTCGAGGCCGCTGTTGTTAGAATCGCCACAGTCAGTAAACCACCCAGACTAATCGAGACCAGGCTGTCGGTGCGGGCTGCTCGTAGGGTCTGCCGAGAGAGGTCGGTGACCGGCCATTTTATCTGAACCGCACTGGCGTGCAAAAACAAATTATACGGGACGACTGTCGTTCCGATGAGCGCCATGACAGTAAGGAATGAACCGGGAGGCATCGTCAGCGTGAAGAAGCCGGAATGGATATCGGACAGCGACGGCTGGACAAGGCTGGCTGTGAGGAGGAAGACGCTACTCATGATGACCACCAAAAGGATCAGCATGTGCTCTAGAGGTGCATAGGCCCCGGACCAGAGCAGGAAAAAAGTAAGACCGCCAATCACAAGTACCCACGAAGAAGCTGGTAGTGAAGAGAGGTCGGCCAAGGCCACTGCCGCACCCAGGATATTGCCCATCTCAAATGCGGCATTGCCGCAGCCAATACCGACTATGATGAGGAACGCGAGGCCAGGGCGGAGGATTGGATGCTGAATCGCAGTCCGCAATGCTTCTCCCAGCCCGCAGCGTCCAATGACGCCCAGTCGTGCCGCCATTTCTTGCAGAATAAGAGTGGCAATGACAGAAAAAACAACCGCCCATAATAGGGCAAAGCCAAACTGCGCCCCGGCTACGCTGGCTGTAGTGACCGTACCAGGGCCGATAAAGGCCGCCGTGACGAGTAGGCCAGGACCGAGTCGGATCTCCCTTCTCATATACAGACTCATATCAGGTTCACCGCCGCGAAGCAGGGCAACCCTTGCTCGCCTCGTCAGTGAGACATATGCACGAGAAAGAGTGGCTCCTCAAAGGGAGGAATGAATGAAAGGGGTTGTCTTCGCCGTTGTTCTTGTACTATCAGGCTGCTGGATCTCTTACGGCATGCCTATGCATCTTTCCGGCGTACTCTTAAGTCCTGAGGACGGACCGGGCGATTATCCGCGTACGCTGTGGATGCGTATTAACAAGCAGACGTGGACGATGCATGTTCGCAGTACAGACCGCCGCGATAATGGCAAGCCGGCCTGGCGGGTGCTGGAATCCATGCAAAAGTCTTTTGTCCTGGCCGGTGCTCCGGAATTATTGACCGCTATCCAAAGCCCGGCTATGCGAGGCCGCCCGATTGTCCTCGAAGGACGTCTGTACAAGCGGGATCGAGTGTTTGTATTGGATGGCTTTACACCTACGCCCACCCAGATCAAGCGGTAAGTGTATGCTCCTGAGTCCTGTTCTCTAATAGCGCTGCATAACCTGCTCGGAGAAGTCCTTGAATACCGCGCGTGCTGCTGCCATGGGTGGTAAGAGTGTGATTTCCTTCAGGCCAGCCTTTTCGACTGCCCGGATCTGATGGATGATTTCTTCTGGTTCACCAACCAGACACGCAGCCTGGATGGCCTCAGGCGTGACAAAGCGGCGCTCTTCGGGCACGAGAAAGGTGCAGTGGCCGTTGTGAAGCTGGAGGTAGCGTTTGTCCTGTGGCGTCTCCATCTGCTCGACGTGGGCGCAGTATTCATCCCAGATTCCTCGATAACCTTCCGGGATGACTTCCTCACTGCCTGTTTGTTTATATATTTCGTATACAAAGTGGATGATGGCTGCGACCTGAGAACCACACATCTCAATAACCCGATCCGAGGTCAGCGACTCTCTGGGTCGAAGCACGATGGCCGTCGTAAGAGCCGCAGTATGGAAACTGCCGGGTAACGTCCGGCCTACCTGTTCTGCCCCTGCTTGGACCTGACGCAAATCGTTACGGAAGACTTCCGGTCCTGGTTTCATCCCTGCGACCCATCCGTCACCAAACTCACCTGTAGTTTTCAGGGCTCGAGGACCATTGGCGGCCACAATAATCGGAATCGGATCGTCCAAATTCAGGAACTCTAAGTCCTGATGAAGAAAGCGGATCGTCTGAGTTGTGTCATGAAGGGTGTATTCAACCTCCTCCCCCTGCAGCAGCGTCCTGACCACCCGTAGATACTCCCGGAAGTCCCGAATGCGCATAGGCTGCATACCCATGACCCGCATGGCAGTATGGCCGGTGCCAATACCTAAAAAGACTCGGCCTGGTGCTATGCGATTAATAGAAGCAATAGAGTGAGCGGTGACTGGAGCGATTCTCGTCCCAGGGATGGCAACTCCAGTCCCAATACGAATGCGCGATGTGTTCTGTGCGGCAAGTGCTAAGGTGGCGTAACAGTCCGACCAGATCATCTGTGAGTCCGGGATCCAGGCCCTGTCATAGCCCAGCTCTTCCGCATATTTGATCATTTGCCAGTCATCGATTTTCGTGGCAACACAAACGCCAAACTGCATGCTCTTTCCTCCTTATGGTCAGCTCGTCTCAGCTGCGGTTCTCGTTCGATCAGGGCGATGTCGGGTTACGCTCCGCTAAACCCGACCTACGCGATTTGTCCCCTCGCTCATTACGTAGGTTACGACGCGAGTCTGGCAGTGGGGTGAAAGAGTGTCAAGACTTTTGGTTGACCGGTCGTGAGCGAACGGTATACGCTAAATCAAAAGGAGGCTGGTTGATATGGCACTGTCTTCTCATGAGAACGGTACGCAGGGTGTCGGGTCGCAGTTCGCGTCCCGTATTGCACCGACCCAATCGCCCCTGCATCAAGCCCGGCATCTACCGGGTGACTTTTACACCTCACAAGAGACCTACGAGTTAGAGAAAGAACGTATCTTCTTGCGAGACTGGCTGTGCGTTGGACGCGTCGAGGAATTTGAAAAGCCAGGAGACTATCTCACGCTGTGTATTGCGGATGAACCGATTATGGTGGTTCGGGATGAAGACGGGCAGCTCAACGCCTTTTACAATGTCTGCCGCCATCGCGGGACCGAGGTCGCGGTTGGCCAGGGCAATACCAAGCGGTTCCAGTGCCCTTATCATGGCTGGACGTATGATCTGTGTGGGCGGCTCCGAGCTGCGGCCTATACAAAAGAGATTGAGAACTTTGATATGCAGCAGTACAGCCTCGTACCCCTCAAGCTCGACACCTGGGGTGGGTTTGTTTTTCTCAATTTCAATCCGGACAGTCAGAGCTTACTGGAATTCTTAGGCGACTTTCCTGAGGTCTTTGGGCCATACCAACCCGAAGATCTGCGTTTAGCGATAAAGTTCGCCATCGAATATGACTGTAACTGGAAAGCCACGGCTGAGAATCTGGTCGATATTTATCATCTGGCAACTTTGCACGCCTCTTCGTTTGGTCCGCATCAGCCCCTCGAATCATATGAATTCCAGCTCAAACCGTGGGGTTATTATGGCCGTTTCAAAGGTGTGAGTCCCATGACCCATGATGGCAAGCCGCGCTTTGATTTCATGCCCTGGCTGTCAGGCGAACATCTGGAGAAGGGCTATTCTAGCCATCTCCAGCCGAATATGGGATTCTATGCCAGGCAGGATAATATCCATTACATTACCGAATGGCCTATTGACGCGAACCGCAGCATGGCCCTCGTGCACATGCTGTTTCCCAAGCAGCGTTTTGATCTGCCGGATTTTAAGGAACGCATCAAAGTCTATGAGGATTTTCTGCACGTTGCGCTAGAGGAAGACATGAGCATGGTACAGTCTTTACAGCGTGGCTTCCGGTCCCGAGCCTATCAGCCAGGACCTATGTCGAAGTATGAAATCGCTGTGCATCATGTGATGAACTACTATTTGGACAAAGTATTTGGCGAGCAACGGTAAAGGGCTAAGGTGAAAAGGGACGAAAAGGGATAAAAAAGGAGAGGAACAATGGCACTGTCTATGAGTCAGACCAATACTATGGTGAGCTTGTTCCGGCAGGAACTCGAACTGTGCAAAGTGAAACAAGGCGAGACCATTGCGGTTCTGTCTGAGGCGGAACAAGCAGTTGAGTATGCGTCCGCGTTCATGATTGCCGCGCGCGAGCTGGGCGTTGATGTTTTCAATGTTAATTTGCCGGCGCGAACGGCTGGTGGGGCGCAACAAGTGGGGGGCGAAGTCGGCCAGAACGCCCTCTCTGGAAATAAGCCTGCCATTGAAGCCTTAAAAAGCGCTGATCTGGTTGTGGATCTGATCTTTCTGCTCTTCTCAAAAGAGCAGCTTGAGATCCAAGCCGCAGACACCCGTATCCTACTTGTTGTCGAGCCGTTTGAAGTCCTAGCGCGCCTTTTCCCTACGCAAGAGTTGCGCGATCGTGTGGAGGCCGCTGAAGCACGCTTGGCAAAAGCCCACAATCTTCGCTTTACCAATCCGGCTGGAACCGATGTCAGCTATGAGCTGGGCAAATATCCTGTCCTGACCGAATATGGTTTTACCGATGCGCCTGGCCGCTGGGATCACTGGCCCGGCGGCTTCCTTGCCACCCAAGGATCAGAGACCGGGGTGAACGGAAAGGTGGTCATGGATCGAGGCGATATTTTGTTTCCTTTTAATAAATATCTCCAAGAACCTATCGAGTTCACCATCCGGGAAGGCATGATCGTTGATAGTAAGGGCGGCTTTGATGCCATGTTGGTGAAGGACTATATGGACGGCTTTCACGACCCGCGTGCGTTTGCGATCTCGCACATCGGTTGGGGGCTGAACGACCTGGCGCGCTGGGATTATTTGGCCACTGGCGCACCAACGATCGGCATGGATGGCCGCGCGTTCTATGGCAACGTCTTGTTCTCGACTGGACCCAATACCGAGCTCGGCGGCACGAACGACACCGCCTGCCACATGGATCTGCCCATGAAGGGCTGCACGCTCTACTTGGATGATGAGCTCATCGTCCAAGACGGTGACGTGATACCAAAAGATATGCGGGCGGTGGGAAGATAGGCGCGTTGGTGAGAATCCATACGAAAGGGTAGGGGCAGCCCCATGGGGCTGCCCTTTTTGATGTGGCTGCCCTTTCTATTGAGGACATCCGAGTTCCCATAGCTTGACGCCCGCTTCCCTCACCGAGTATGGGTAGTGGGTACAGTTGTTCCATAAGGAGGGACCTCTATGCAAACCGTCATCGACGACAAACGCTGGGCAAAAAAATATCCGGAAGTTGGCACGGGTCCCGTATCCGCAGAACCGTTAATTTCCCAGGAGTATTTCGAGCTCGAACGAGAAAAGATTTTTCGGCGAGCTTGGCTGAATATCGGACGGGTAGAGGAGATTCCCAATCCCGGTGATTATATTGCCAAAGATCTGGTTGCGTGCAACGCGTCGGTCCTCATCATGCGCGGCAAGGATGGTGTGGTTCGCGGCTTTCACAACGTGTGCTCGCATCGCGGCAATAAGCTGGTGTGGGATGAGAAGGGCTCATGCAATGGCTCGCTTACCTGCGGGTTTCATGCTTGGTCGTATAACACCAAGGGCGAACTCACCTGGGTGTCGGATGAAGAGAACTTCTTCGATCTCCCCAAGCGTGACCTGGGCCTGAGCCCGATCCATACCGATGTGTTCGAAGGCTTTATCTTTATTAATCTTGATCCTAAGCCGAATGAGAGCCTCAGAGAATACTTAGGTGGTGTGGCTGACCAGCTTGAGGGGGGCGGCTTTAGCGAATTGGCTTTGATGGGGCAGTATAAAATTGACGAACACGCTAACTGGAAGGTTGCTCTTGATGCCCAGAACGAGCTGTATCATATCCCCTTTCAGCACCGCCGGACTATTCCGCAGTTTTGTGTGATGAAAGATGGCAAATATACGCGTTTGCTTGATGTGCGTCTGTTTAATCATCACAGTGTGTATTCGTCAGAATCGCCCGATGATCGCGTTGGACCTGCGACCGAAAAGCTGGCAGTCCAATTCAGCGTTGCCGAGACCGAATATCGCTTACCCCGCATTGGCCCCTTCGACTTTTACACGATCTTTCCCAATATGGCCCTGCTGCTCTTTCAAGGTGTCTCGCACGATTATTATATGACGTATAATTTCTGGCCCAACGCAGTCAATCAAACCGATTGGGATATCAAGCTCTATTGCCGTCCTGCTGAAAATGCCGGACAACGGGTCGGCCAGGAATATTTCAAATGCCTGCTGCGTGATCTCCTGCAAGAGGACGCAACCGCCCACGAGCAGATCCATATCGGGCTTGCCTCACGGGCGAAGAAAGAGCTGTATTTCCAAGACGAGGAAGTGCAGATCCGCTATTTCCATAAAGTGCTCGAACGCTTCTACGCCGAGGCATAAACCATGACCGCGCAAAAACTGCCCTCTGCTTTTGACGACCTTGAGCCCTTTGTGGGCTGGGCGTTGGCCAAAGAACAGGAGCGCACCAGCAAGCGGCTCGCTAGTAGCATGGAAGACATTCAGGAGTTCTATGACAGCATGTCTCCGCGTCTGGAGGCGGTAATGGAATATCTCAACCAGTTGCCGCTCGATAACATGCCGCTTGATGCCGAGTGGCTGTTTCATATGAGCCTGTCGTTGATGGAAGTGGCCAACGCCGTCGAGATGTTTCACAACCCCGCAGTTATTAATGGGTTTGATGTGAAGCGTTTTGTACCGGTGGAGGACTAGGCATGTCCTCGGGCGTCAGTTGAGGCCGATGAGTACGTTTCGTTCCTACACCAAATGACAAAGGAGGATATATGAAATCCGACTGCCCGATACAATTTCACGGCATTGATCATGTGGTGCTGCAGGTCACGGATATAGAAAAGACTTTGCATTTCTACACAAAGATTCTCGGACTTGCTGTCGAGCGAGTCATCGAAGACATGGGTTTGTATCAGCTGCGTTGTGGCCGAAATCTGATCGACCTACGCGTTTTGCCGGAAGGAGCAACGCTGGCTGAAAAAGACCAGCGTGGTGTGGATCATGTGTGTCTGCTCCTACACGGTGACTTCGATGCGATTGTGAATTATTTGAAAGCCAACGACGTTCCGATTACCTTTGGACCCGTCGAGCTGTACGGCGCGACAGGCTATGGCACCTCTGTGTACGTCACCGATCCAAACGGCCATACACTTGAACTCAAGGCCGACTACTCCCAGTATCCTCTGAAGACGACGGTCAAAGAGGCCATGGCCGGCGTGACACGGCCGACTGCCAAGTAGGATAAATAGAAAAAGAGAAAATCAGGCTGAGTCAGATGACCCAGCCTGATTCGGTACGTATCTCTACGTTCCACCCGCCCTACGGTTCTCCTGCATGTCAGTAAGGGAGAGGCTAAAAGAAATCGCGCAGTACCGATCGAGCAAGAAAATCATAAATACTTTTTTGCAAGCGCACGATAGCGTTCATCGTCTCGATCCGCCGATCGAAACTTCCCGCCCCACCGATTTGAAAAAGAGGTGCCTGCGTTCGAACTGAGCTCTCTCAGCGTCGTTTCGATCAGGTGAGATAATGAGACGCCCTGAGACCGGGCGTATTGTTTTACCTGCGGGATGAGTTCCTTATCAATAGTGACAGTGAGTTTTGTTTTCAAGACAGCCTCCCTATACGTATCCTACTTGCTCTTTGGCAAGGGAAGAACCGTTCCTCTCCCCTTTCAGCCTTCTTAGGACAGGCTTCGGCAACTCAGCGTGAGCGGATATAGAGGCCCCTTACCCCTTCATCCTCCCCAGACCACATGATATTGGCCAAAGTACCAACCGAAACAGGAGGACGTGTATGTCTAAGATCGTTGGCGGATGTCTGTGTGGGAGTATTCGGTATACCTGCGATGCCGACCCCATGATGATGGCGGTATGCCATTGCAAAAACTGTCAAAAACAAACCAGTAGTGCGTTTTCTGTGCTTGTGGCTGTTCCCAAGGGCACTCTCAAAATCGAGGGGAGTCTGTCGGCTTTTAGTGATAAAGGGACGAGTGGCCAAGCTGTCATTCGGAAATTCTGCGGGAAGTGTGGCTCGCCTATCCTGTCTGAGGTTGAAGCCATGCCGACTATGGATTTTCTTAAAGCTGGAACGCTGGATGACACTTCCTGGTTGAAGCCGGAGGCGCAACTGTGGTGTGACAGCGCCCAATCGTGGCTCACGCTT
>Ga0310122_10001234_pt1 | contig 16394 bp, 17 predicted proteins | sample CB6_Bottom_1051__FD_203503 | JGI IMG/M metagenome (GOLD analysis project Ga0310122, IMG submission 203503) | Marine microbial communities from Western Arctic Ocean, Canada - CB6_Bottom_1051 | ecosystem: Environmental > Aquatic > Marine > Oceanic | place: Canada: Western Arctic Ocean | collected...
GAAACTTACTCCCTGGAATACGGGTCCGACACCGTTGAAATTCATCAGGATGCCTTGCGGTCAGGACAAAATATCATCGTCATTGATGATGTGCTGGCTACTGGCGGAACCCTGTCAGCCACCCTCGATTTGATCCGGAAAAATTTTAAAAATGTAAATATTCTGGAGACCGCCTTCCTGATCGAACTGGACTTCCTGAAGGGCCGGGAAAAACTCAAGGGTACCCCTGTCTACTCAATGATCCATTTCTAGCCCGGCGTAACCGCCGGTAGCAATTGGGCGGTGATACCCCTACGGGGCATGAAGACAAGTGAGGGGGACACCACGCGCCCCGCGACCGCCACTGGCCGGACAACCCCCGGTGTAACTTTACAAAGACTCATCAAGCCGAGCTAACCGGTTACTTGCTCAATCATTTATTGCAGTTGGCCCCCATGCCTAGTGGCCCCCTAGCAGGGGAAGCAAATTGTAGTGGCTTTTTCTGGCTAGAGAGTAGTTATCTCGGCCCAACAAACTGTTGCTCATTTCCTCAAGGCGCAGCCTTGTTGCTCATTTCCTCCCCCGTTAGAGGGCGGAAGGGAATTTCTTTGGCAAGGGCTTTGATCAACTGGCGGGTATCCTCCAGGTAATCGGGAGAGATCATGAGTTCAATGATTCCTCGGGAAGGGTCCAGCGTTCGCACTACCGCCAGGTTTTCGTATCCTTCAAAAATGCTGACAATGAATGCGATGTCTTTTTTATCGACTTCAATCTGCCATTGAATGGAATCAGTATGCATTTAACCTTTCTCCTGCCCACTACCGGGGAGTAGTGCAAGAGCCTGCTAAGCCAAGACAACTCGTTGCCTGCAAAATAAAGCTATTGCTAGTTACCACCTGCGGTCCGCCGGCCGGACTTCTCTATGAGAAGCATAATCAGGCTGATTGCTGATGGCGTGATTCCCGAAATACGTCCGGCCTGCCCCAATGTGACCGGGCGAATTTCTTCAAGCTTCTGGACCACTTCGTGGGAGAGTCCGGAAATTCCCTGATATTGAAACTCATCAGGTATGCGGTAGCTCTCCAATTTCTTCTGACGGGCTACCATCTGATTTTGCCGGGTGATGAATCCTTCATATTTTACGCGGATCTCTACCTGCTCACCGACCAATTGCTCAATCTCACCGCCATTAAAAGCTTTGAGCAGACCATTATGCGACACTTCAGGACGGCGGAGCAGACCAACAAGGGTAGTAGGATTTCTCAATTCATGAATTCCCAAAATGGACAACCGGACAAGCGTTTGCGGATTGGGCACCACTGCCGTCTCTTCCAGCCTTTTTATCTCTCTGTCCACCGCGCGGTATTTTTTCATACACTTTTCAAGCAATGTTTTATCCACCAGGCCCAGGTCATGACCCTTTTGCATCAGCCGCTCATCGGCGTTATCCTGCCTTAAAATCAGCCGATATTCAGCCCGAGAGGTGAACATGCGGTAGGGCTCCTGCGTACCCTTGGTCACCAGGTCATCAATGAGCACACCGATATAACTATCCATACGAGTGAGCAAAAATGGTTTTCGTTTTTGCGCCTTGAGGGCGGCATTGATCCCTGCCATGATCCCCTGGCCCGCCGCTTCCTCATAACCGGAGGTACCATTGATCTGGCCGGCGTGGAACAACCCACTTACTCGTTTGGTCTCCAGAGCCGGAGTGAGTTGCGTAGGCGGAACAAAATCGTATTCCACAGCATAACCGGGCAAAACAATTTTGGCCTGTTCCAGGCCCGGAATCGTTTGCACAAACTGCAACTGCACCTCTTCGGCAAGACTGGTGGAAATGCCATTCGGATAAATCCAGTCCGTGTCCAAACCTTCGGGTTCCAGAAAAATATTATGGGAATTCTTATCCGGAAACTTTACGACTTTATCTTCTATGGAGGGACAATAGCGCGGACCGACTCCATCTATCAAGCCGCTGTATAATGGTGACAAATGCAAATTGTCACGGATGACCTGCGCAGTCCGCTCATTGGTCGCAGTGAGGTAGCAGGGCACCTGCTCGCGGTCAATGCAGGAGGTCGAAAACGAAAAAGGGCGTGGCACTTCATCTCCAGGTTGAACGGTACATCGGCTGAAGTCTATGCTGTCTCGTTTCAATCGGGGCGGGGTTCCTGTTTTCAAACGACCCAGCTCAAATCCGGCAGACAAAAACGATTGCGACAATTTGGTAGAAGGTTTTTCTCCCACCCGTCCGGCGGGTCTGCTTTTCAGTCCAAGATGAATCAGACCGTTTAAAAAGGTTCCCGTAGTGATGACCACGCAAGCGGCCCGAATTTTGGTGCCCTCCACAGTCCGCACCCCTTTAACCGCGGAATTCTCAAAAATCAGTTCATCGACTTCTTCAAGGAGCAGGTCGAGGTTGGCGGTATTTTCCACAACCTGGCGCATGGCATTTTTGTATTGGGCCTTGTCGGCCTGAGCCCGGAAACCGTGTACCGCCGGACCCTTGGACATGTTCAATACCCTGAACTGGATTCCCGTCTGATCGATGATTTTGGCCATCTCACCACCGAGCGCATCTATTTCACGCACAATATGGCCTTTGCCCACTCCGCCAATAGCAGGATTGCACGGCATCAGGGCGATTTTGTCTGCTTCCAGCGTGATCATCACAGTGGAACAGCCCATACGCGCCGAGGCCAGGGCCGCTTCGCAACCGGCATGCCCGCCGCCAATAACAATTACGTCAACCATTTTCATCAATTTTAAACCGGACTAGTGAGTGGATGAGTTAGCTATACTACAACAATTCAGGGTGAAAATAGAAGTTTGAGTTTGAGCCGCAGGGAATCATCCGCACCCTGGCTGGCGGACCCTGTCAGGTGTCGGAACGCGGACCGAATCAGTCCTGCCAAAAAAGTTACCTTATATAAGGAGCGTAAAATAAAGTTCCAGCCACAGGAATAATATTTAGAATAAAAATAAAGGTTACTTTTATAGGTTTCTACAATGACCTTTTCCCGATGCTTCGGCTGATGCGTACTTTTGCCATGCAGATGCTGAACCGATGTTTCAGGAAAAAAACAAATTCGCTTTCCGTGCTGTCTGGCCCGGCGGCAAAAGTCATCTTCCTCGTTATATAAAAAATAATTTTCATCCAGCAGGCCAATCTCCTCAAACAATTCACGGCGAATCACAAAACAGCAACCTGAGATCACTAATGCCTCCTTGGCTTGCATGCCCCCCATTCGTTGTAATTCATTTTTTGGATCGTATAAACCTAAAATTTTCCAGGCCGCGTCCTGTGGTGTGTCTTCCCACAACCGGATCGGGCAGGGCTGATTGTTCTCGTCAACGATTCCGGACCCAAGAATGGAATACTCTGAATGATCTTGCAAATATTTGAAAATTTTTTGAAAGCTATTTTCTGTTAAAAGCGTATCCGGGTTCAATAGGGCAATCTTCCGACCTTTCGATGCAACAATCCCCTGGTTATTGGCTACCGAAAACCCACGATTGTCATCATTCGCAATTACCCTCATTTCAGGAAAGCGTTCGTTCGCCGCCTGCACAGTCCCATCTTCTGATGCATTATCAACAACGATTACTTCATAAGAAATTTCCTGAGTATGTTTTTTAATCGACTCAAGACACCGAATCAGGATTTCCCGGGTATTAAAACTTACAATGACAATAGTGATATCCAGTTCCGCAGGTTGTGGAAATTTAAAATTAGGGGGGGGCATTTGTTGTCGAATCGATCTTTCGAAAAACCACTAGGCGTGGGCTACCCACTCCCGCGGGAGGAAATTGGCAAAGGCTCGTCAAGCCGAGAGTCTCGTTGCTAGCAGTAAAATGCTATTGCTAGTTGCCACCGGCGGCCACGCCGGTTAGCCCATGATGAATTTTCGCTCTGGCAAAAATTTTCCGTTGCTATCGTAATACTCGTTCAGATTATGCCAGCTTAAATGGATGTCACAATCCTGACAGATGGGAACCTCAAAACGTTTCCGATTTACCATCTGACCTCGAAGTTTTTTCAAATCCGGTCCGTTCCAGATTTCGGTGATGGAATTTAATTTTAAATCGCCGACGATGGACCGGGAAAACATGTCGGCACAACAAAGCACCACCTTACCATCCCAGTATACAACCATCCATTTCCATAGTTGCGTGCAAGGAGCTACGTTGGTCTGATTAAACAGTTTGTGTGTGTAACGAGTTTTGTTTGGAGAAGAGATTTTGTATTCCTTGATAAAGGCTTCTTTATCAAGTTTTCCAGCCCAGTTGGAAATGATATTGTCGTCGATGGAGTTCAGTACTATAGAACAGTCGTGTGAGGCGATAATTTTAAACAGTTCCTGTTCCAGGGTTTCTTCTACCGTTTTCAGGGTTTTAATGCGAATGTTGACAGGAACCGGTCGTGCCGCCTTGCTGTTCATCTCCAGAAAGGCCACGATATTGTTCCGCACCACATCGAAACTCATTTTTTTTACATCTTCAAAAGTCTGCTTGTCTAGTTCATCGAGACTGATGTCTACCCCAACCCCATGCTCAATAAGCAGAGGAACCATTTTATCGTTGAGAAAAAATCCGTTAGTGAGAACTTCTATCTTGTGGATTTTTGGATAGCGCTTCAGATATTCGATACGCTCCTTCATATGTTTATCCATCAACGGTTCGCCGAATGTTCCAAACGTCAGCACACCACCACGGGACCCATAGTCGTCAATGATCTTGCGATACACGTCCATATCCATTGCGCCAACATGAGTGAGATCGGGATTCGGGCACCAGACGCATTTTGCATTGCAACGATTGGTGATGTCGATCAGCAGGGCACCCGGCCACTCTTCAAGGGTTTTAGCCAAAGGGCGGACCAAACCGTCAAACAGGAGCGAGTCATAAACCTTGCGGCGAAAATAATCCAAAGCAGGAAAAAATGGGGTCTTCCTGATCCATTTCTTTATGAGCTCTTTGCTCGAATAGTTTGGGTTCCTCTGCCCATTAGCGGGAACCGCGGAAGCGGTCTCGGCACCAACGGATTCTGTTTCTTTTTCGAGGGTAGGGGTTTCGTTCATGGAAAAGTCCAATGTTTCTTATCCTAACGGCTATTTTATCCGATTTCTTGAGATGGGGATATTTTTCTGTTTCCCCTGGCAAAGAAATCTTGCCAGCTCTTTGAATAACAATGCTTCATTTATATTTCATCCCGAACGGCCTGATAAATTTCTGTCATTTCTCGGGCGGATTGATCCCAGGAAAAACGCTGGCGCACCAATTCCCTTCCAGCATCTGCAAGGGTCTGAGCCCGATCGGGGTTTTCCAGTTTTTCCAGGATGGCACGGTAAAGGGCCGGGATATTGCCTGAGGGCACCAGGGTTCCTGTCACTCCATCCTCAATAAGCTCCGGAAGCGCCCCCACCCGGGTTGCAATGATGGGCAGTCCCGCCCCCATCGCTTCCGCCATGGACAACCCAAAACTCTCGACCCGGGAGGGAAAAACCCCAACAGCGCATTTGGCGGTAAATTGCTGAATGGCATCGACCTCCATCCAGCCATGGAAATTGACCCGATCCAGCACTCCCAGTTTCTTCGCCTGTTTCTGGTAGGATTCGGTCATATTGCCCTCCCCGATCAAGTGGAGTCGGACTTGCGGAATTCTCCCCGCAACTTCCTTCAATGTCCGGAGAAGTTCGGAAATTCCTTTCTCGTCTTCCATCCGCCCCCACAAAACCAGATCCATGGAACCCTCTGCCTGCCTTTTCACTTCGAACCAGGTGGAATCTATTCCTGGAGCAACCACCATTACCTTTTTTCCTTTTTTCTTTCTCAACCCTTTGAGAACCAGTATTTTTGAAAACTCGCTGAAGGTGATGACCCGGGAAGCGTTGAAAGCTGAGGAACGTAACAAATAATTGTTGATGGTTTTTAAAAAAGACCATGGGCGCAACATCCCGCGAATCATCCCGGTTTCCGGGATCATACAAGAGTGGTTGGTAAACAGGTAGCCGGCCTTGAAAGTCCGGGCAATACCGCTGGCAAAAAATGCCTCTTCGGCATTGCCATGCAAAATATCGAAACGTTCCCATTTCATCAGGCGTTTCATGGCACGGTAATAGGAAAAAATGTCGAGGTTCAGCGTGGCGCAATTAAAATGGGAGGTCCAATGTACTGTATAAGGGGGTTTTGCAGAAATCTTCTCGCCGGGACTTTTAGAATAAAGCGCATGAACCTCATGCCCCATTCTCTGTAAAGCACAGGCAAGATGATGCACGGCAATCTGCCCCCCACCCGCAAACTCAGACCAGGGAGAAGAATAAATGGTAAGGCAAATTTTCATTCCACAACCATGGGGTCAAAAGATCAATGCCAGATTAAGGAAAAGGAGTCCCTTAGATTCTGGATTTGAGTTTCCAGCTTTGAAGATTATAAGGGAAATACCCAAACAATTTGTTTTTTATTATTTTTCAGAGGAATTCAAAAAGGGAGACTATTGCCATTACATGAATTGGGATCATGTGCGGGTCCGACCATTGATTTTTTTTGAAGTTATCGGCCCCCTGATTTTGTCCTAAATTCCGTTTGTATGACAATATTCCCTTCTTTAACGATAACAAGAAATTTGTTGATTGGTGCTTTTTAATTTTTTTGGCACCTGCCATTTGCCACCCACATTGGTGGGTGGTGCCGAAGAGAAGACTCGAACTTCCACACCCTTTCGGGCACATGAACCTGAATCATGCGCGTCTACCAATTCCGCCACTTCGGCATATCTTTTCACTCTACTGCGAGCCCTTGTTGAAGGGCGTATTATAACAAATTCCCCTGGAATTAAAATGCCCATTGAATCGGGGGCATCTCTAAAGAGTCACTTGTTGGCGATTTCTGTGTGTTCCAACCCCACCCCGGCTTCCTCTTCCGCTTTCATCAAAGACTGCATCGACATATGGTCTTTAAAAATAAAAAACAGCCCTCCACCAATTAAAACTATGAAGCTTGCCGCCCAGGCAACCATACCAAAGCTGGCGGCTTTCACCTCGGCTTCGCCCATGATTTCATGCAGGGCTATCAAAACTCCCGCATTGAAAGATCCTAAAAAACCAGGGGTAGGAAGTATTGTTATAAGAACACAAACCATAACGGTTAAAAGCAATACGGAATCCAAGGATTTATTTTGCAGATCAAACGCAAAATAAAAGGGGTAGTAGGTTGCGACAAATAATGCCCATAACACTAAAGATAATAAAATGATCTGCGCTAGAGCGCCTGGGTCCTTAATTATTTTGCACCCCAGGGCAAACTCCCCAACCATAAATAAAATCTTATCTTGCCATTTAGCCGGAAGAGGTTTTATCAGCCAACTTATACAGGATTTAACTTGCTTCTCTTGGTAAGCCAAAGAAAACATAAAGCACAGCAGACCAATGACCAGTATTGCGCAAAACCTGCCAAACCCTATCAACATGGTTTGAACAGATACCCCAGAAAAGGTCAGTTGCGGGTCAAACATTTCTACATTGACCACAAAGACCCATACAAACAGGATCAGCAAGCAAACCAAATCAAACAAGCGCTCCACAATTATGGTGGAAAAGGCGCCCGCAAAAGTAATGCCGTGCTTTTTCCCTACCAGATAAGCACGAAGGAATTCCCCTGCGCGTGCAGGAAGGATGTTTCCCATAAAACCGATCATCAGAGGCGCATAAATTTCCTTAACAGGAATTTGTTTAAACGGGCGCAGTAGAATTTGCCAACGATAAGCACGGACCACATAGGTCAAAATAATTATTCCAAACGCCGGCAGAATATAAACCAACTCCACTTCTTTAAAAGAAGCGATCAATTCATCTAACGAAATGTTGCGCAAGGTGTAATAAAGTGCTCCCGCTGCAATGGCGAGACCGATCAACAACTGACGAGCTTTTTTCAAGTTTTCTTCTCCAGCAGTATCTTCTTTGTTTTTTCAATATCCTGATTAATCTGAGCGACCAGATCGTCAGCGGACTTGAACTCTATTTCACTGCGAATGCGCGCCACAAACTGAACTTCAATTTCCTGATGGTAGATCACCTGACTAAAATTAAAAATATGCACCTCCACACTTAACCGATCGCGATGGAAAGTTGGATTAAACCCGATATTAGCAACCGCATCATAAGACTTGTTTTTATACACAACCCGAACCGCATACACTCCCGTGCCTGGTATCTGGACCTTGCTGGTATCAATATTGGCGGTCGGGAATCCGATAGCCTGCCCGGTTTTATAACCGGAAATAACCGGACCCAATATAGAATAATCCCGGTCCAGGAACTGGCTCGCCATTTCTACCTGCCCGGCCTCTATAAGTTCCCGCACATGGGAACTGCTAACAGTAAGGTCGTTGAGCTTGAAGGGTTCCACCACGTGGACCTGAAAGCCAAATTCCTCTCCCATTTTTTTGAGATAAGGAATCGTCCCTTCCCTTCCTCGGCCAAAGGCGTAGTCGAAGCCCACTACAATTTCTTTAACTCCTATTTTTTCAAAAAGAATGTTTTTGGAAAAATCACGGGGCCGCTGGTCGGCGAATTGTCGGGTGAAATCAGCGCAAATGACCAGGTTGATTCCGAAGGATTCAATCAATTCCATCTTTTTATGGAAATGGGTCAGTAAGGGGGGTACTTTTTCCGGTGCAATGATCTTTAATGGATGTGGCTCGAAGGTGAACGCAATAGCCGTGCCCTCATGTGCTAAAGCCAGCTCCGCCGTTTTGCGGAACAGGGTCTGATGGCCCACATGTACTCCGTCAAAATTGCCAATCGCCATCACAGGATAGGGAATGGGACCGGTTATATTTTTTGTTCCTCTAATAATTCTCATAAAACTGACCTTATACTACCTCAAACCTCTTATTATTCAAGGTCGGCGGAAAATAACCCGGGGGAATTCTGTATCTAACCTGATGACAATTGCCCCTTTAATCTGTTAGAATAGTTTTTATCGGAACAATATGGAGTTTTTGAATGTTTGATGTCGGATTTTTTGAGCTGATGATTTTAATGGGTATCGCCGTTGTGGTGATTGGCCCGCAAAACCTTCCCAAACTCGCAAAAGCCATTGGTAAAGGTTGGGGCGAGTTTCAAACCACTTTCAGCGGCCTGAAACAAGAGCTCATGGATGAGGCGGAAGGAATCAAACAAACCGTCAACATCGACGCGCTGGAACAGGATATTAGTGCCGCCACAAAAGTTGACGTGGATGTCAACCTTTCCGCAATCGAACTGGATATTGCCGGCGACCTGAGAAAAAAAGACGACTAGGCCCGGCGAGCCGCCGCCAGCATGATGCTGGGCTCAGTGAGCAATAGCTTTCATTGGCGAAAAACCTTTCTTCTCGGCTCAAAAAGCTCTTGCTAATTCCCTCCCGGGGTATTCAATGATAAGTTCCGTAACGTTTCACCCTTTCTTTTCCCATTTTTCTCCCGCTTTATTTGTTGCCGGATTAGCCCTGCTTTTTTTGGCCCACAAAAAAAATGATGAAAAATTAAAAGCCGCAGGAGCTTTTAATTTAAGTTTGGGTCTTTTAGCTTCTGTGGTTGCCGATTTTTCCGGCATGGTCTCCGTTGATATTAACTTGCGTACTGTTGTCGAAGTTGAAGGGCACCAGGGCTATTCCTTCCTGTTTACCATCCTTTACGGATTCTCTGCCGGCTACGCTTACACCAACACCTTCTCCAGAACCGCGTTAGGATATTACATAGCTGGACTTCTGGTAATGTGCCTTTGCCTATTTTCCGGTTACCAACTGGTTTTTTAGCAGAAAATTTCCGGTTCTCCTGCCTGGACATGGAGATACGTGGGGTATGTTCTAGTGTGTTGAAACTCCGAAGCGATGAACCAGTTCCCCACCGAAGTAACCGGTAGTGAGAACACAAACCCCTCCCGTAGCGATGATCAGGAAATACAAAATCCTTCCCCAGGGTTTGCGGAGGTAACGAGAAACGAGCATTGCTGAAATAAACACTCCGGCAGTGGTAAACGCAAACTTCAAGTGGGTGGCTAGAAAGTCCCTGAACTTTTCCGTGTTTTCCAAGCTGATCATTCCCAGAAACCCCACCAGCAGAACCGGGAACAAACACAAGAATCCTAAACGGATGTTGAACCGGCCTGCGGTTTCTACCACCTCATCGTTCCGAAGGGCTCCATAAATCTCAAACACTGCTCCACTGATTAACAAGCCCATGGGAAAGTGAACGATCAAGGGATGAAGTTTGGCAAAGAAAACCATTTACAAAATTAAATTCTTATTGGGAGTTTTCGGCGACGGTCCATTTCAGCCAGGATTATGCCAGCCGCGACCGATACGTTGAGGGATTGCAGGGAACCTTTTCCGGGAACCCGGACTAGAGTATCGCACCGTTGTTTGACCCGGCTGGAAAGGCCCTCCTGTTCATTTCCCATTACCACCACTGCGGGGAACCTTATTTTAGCGTTAAAAAGAGGTTCTTTCGAATTGAGATCAGCCCCCAGCACAAACCAGCCCTGCTCCCTGCAATCCCTCAATGAGGAAGAAAGATCAGTGCTGGTAAATATGTGAACTGTTTCAAGTCCTCCTTCCGCCATTCTCGCGGCGGAAGAGGGGATAACCGAAACTTTTCCGTTGCCGGGAACCATCAAACCCTCCACGCCAAAAAATGCACAGGTCCGCAAAATCGCTCCCTGGTTATGTGGGTTATCAATTCCGTCTAACGCCACCACAAGGCCCTTGTCGGGCATTGTTCCACGGATCAGTCGATGCACGGATTCTGGCAGGAGGGGCCGGACTACCATCACCACTCCCTCATGATGAACGCCCGAGGCAACCTTGTCGAGGGATTCCTGATCCAGCTGGCGGTAGGGGATTTTATTTTCTCCGCAAAAGGCCTTGACCTCTTTTAACTGGGCAGATCGGGCACGGCTGAAAAACAAACGCAAGAGACTTTCCGGCCTTGCCTTAAACGCGCTCATGCAGGCGTTCCAGCCATAGAGGGTGAACTCTTCCTCCTTCTTATATTGCTTACGCACCCGGTCGGGACGCGTTTTTTTAAAACCTGTAGTTTTCTGATTCAACCATTTTTCCTCTAAAAAATTTTTACTCCCTACCTCGCCCAGAGAACCTCCGGGGGTAACTGGCAAAAGCTTTATTTGGCGATTAAAGATTCATCTCGGCTCAAAGAGCGATTGCTAGCTGGCCCCACAACCCAAGTGGTCAGCCATGACCGCCCATCATGAACACCTCATTATCTTCAAAGCAGGGGGAGGGAAGGTGCGTGACCTGGCTGAAAAAGTTTTCAGCCTGTTGCATGACCTCTGCAGCCGAATAGCACTCAAACATGTTTTTGCGGAACTTCGCCGCACCAGGATAGCCGAACGCCAGCCAGGAAGAATATTTTCGCAACAAAATAAGAGTGAACCGGGTATCGTAATTTTCGCGCAATCCACTCAAATAGCGGTTGAGAAGTTGGATGCCCGAACGCCGGGCATCCACACCAGCACATTCTTTAAATATCCAGGGATTTCGTAAAGCCCCGCGACCGATCATTACCGCATCCACTCCGGTTTCATACAATCTTTGTTTTGCCTGATCGGCGTTGCGGATATCTCCATTACCGATAATCGGCAGTTTTGCCCTGCTTTTGACTTCGGCAATGAGATTCCAGTCCGCCTTGCCCTCATAACCCTGGGCTCGGGTCCGTCCATGAATAGCCACCCACTCGCAACCCGATTGGTAAGCCGCCTGAACACATTCATGAATGGTCAGTTCATTTTCGTTCCAACCTGTTCTCATCTTGACGGTGAGAGGCAGGCGAATCCCTTTTTTAATAGTGGTAAGGAATGTTTCCAAATAAGCCGGGTCACGCATCAATGCTGCCCCGCATCCTTTTTTTACCACTTTTTTTACCGGACAACCCAAATTAATATCTACAAAATCCGCTCCCGTCTCTTCCACCACGCTCACCGCCTGGACAATGTCCTCTGGAGACTCGCCAAAAAGCTGCACCCCGACAATTGTTCCAGGATTTTTATGAATGCGCATCATTTTCCGGGTCTTCTCGGAATTGTAAAAAAGCCCTTTTGCTGATACCAGTTCTGAAATCAAGACCCCCGCCCGCATTTCATCCATCAGCTGGCGAAAACAAACATCGGTGATTCCCGCCATAGGAGCCAGCCAGAACGGGCTCCTGGCACGCGCTATCAACTCTCCCTGATTCGCTGGCACAGGGGATGAATAATGAAGTGATTGCATTAAATTCATAAACGCTCCATATGCCGATCACCTAAATAAGATTGAAAATGCGGGGGAGGGGGCACTTTAAGTTCCAGATAACGGTCGAAACATTGGAACCTCAGCTTCCAGGCATGTAATCCATATTCAAAACTTCCCGAGTCCCCTTCACCATAAACATCGTCATTCAAAATTGGTAGCCCCTGGCTGGACAAATGCACGCGAATCTGATTGGTTCTGCCCGATAGGGGCGTCACCTTTAAAACCGAATGGGTGTGGGTGGAAGTCAACCTTTCCACCTGGGTGACCGCGGGTTTCGCATTCCTGATTCCCTTACCCACTCCCCGTTGCGCCCCTGCCACCACTCCGATAGGGGCAGTCAAGGTGAACTTATCTTTCTCCGGTTTTCCTTTAACCACAACCAGGTATTCTTTCTGTATCCGGTGGTTTTGGAACTCTTTCATTAAAAAACTTGCCGCCTGACGGGTACGGGCAAACACGATCAACCCGGTAGTGGTTGCGTCCAACCGCTGTACAGGACGGGGAATCTCCTCAGGAAATGCTTTCTTCAAAACCTCCGTCATACTGTTTTGAAAATACCGTCCGCTCGGATGTACAGGGATAGGTGCGGGTTTGTTGAACACCCGGATATGCCTGTCTTGATAAACCACATTCAACCTGCGATCCGCAGGAGGTTCCTGACGGACCCCCGCATGAGTAATAATACGGTCCCCTTCACGAAGGATAGCACCGGGACGGGCCTTATTCCCATTTACCATGATATCACCGTTTAATATCTGTGCGAGCCAGGTTTCCCGGCTCTGATAGGGAAACCGTGATGAAAAATACTGCTCTACAGCAAAACCGTGAAATTCGGGTGAAATTGTGGATTTATAAATCTGCTGAGATGCCGGTGGTTGGTGAAGGGACAAGTTATTGCTAGTTACCATCGGCGGGTCGCCCATTACATAGGAGAAAATATTTGTAAACTGTAGCAAAAGACTCAACAAGATTCATCCCGCCTAATGGGTCTCGACTTATTGCCAGCGGCGGCTCGCTGCTAATTCCATTGGGGGTTAACGGGAGCTTTTATCAGGTATTCGTAATCCTTGCCCATAGACTTGACAGCATAAGCCCAGATGCTCTCTTCATTTTCCTGAAAAATAAATTCGCTCTGAGCCTCACATGTCAACCAACTGAGCCGGTCCATCTCGCCCGCAAGCTGGCCAGCACCCCAACCGGAATAACCCATATAGAATCTGATATTATTTTTTGGGTCTTCAATCCGCATCATTAAGTTATCCAGAAGTTCCCAGCTCATTCCCATGTAAACTCCATCAGAGATGGCATCCAGTTCCGGCAAGGGCATTTTTGACCGGCAAAGGTAAAAGACCTGTGAGGGAGACACCGGGCCTCCAATAAAAAGTTTTCCGGTTGGGGATCCCGAAACACCCATTCCCTCAAAAACCTCTTTGGCACTGATCGGGGCAGGACGGTTAATCACCAAACCAAACGAACCCTGTTCGTCATGATTGCACAACAACACAACCGTCCGGGAAAAATTGGGGTCCGGCAAAACAGGATTAGCGATCAGGAAATGGCCTTTCCCATAATGCTCATTAGGTGTTGGCATAGGATTTCAAATTATAGGTTTAGGGACTGAAGTTTTTTAAAGTTTGGACCTATCTTGGCTTCTTCTTGTCCTTCAGCCGAGGAAAAATTATTGTCCAAAGCAATACTTACCAGTTCCGGAAATTTTTTCGATTGGGAAAGGGCCAATATACCATCATCCCCGATTTCGTTCTGAGCCAGATCCAAATCCTCAATTTTTTCCAACTGGTTCTCCTTAGCAAAAATAATTGCCCCCTCATCCTTTATATAATTCCGGTAGAGATTGAGGGATTTGACCTTTTTCAATGCTTTCGAGCCGACCAACGACCGGATGCCTTCCGGCCCTATATCGTTACCTCCAAGTTCCAGCCAGTTGACCTTGGAAAATAACTCGGCCTCAGCCAATAGCTTAACCCCAACATTACCAACACGGTTGCCCCCAAGGTTCAAGCGCCTTACCTTGGAAACACGTTCGTCCCGGGTAATGATCGTCATGCCATTTGGTCCAATGCAATAGCCTTTCAAGTTCAATTCTTTACCGTCTGGCGTGAGCGTTTCGGAGATCACTTTTTCCATGATTTCCCGCAATTTTTCACCGGTAAAATTGCACGGTTCTGCGGGTTTATAAATTTCAAAATGCGTAATTGAAGGCATTAAACCTCCTTTAATTTAAGATAAAAGCGTTCTAATCCCCAACAATTCAAAAGGGTCAATTAGTAAAACAAACAAAAAAAAGGCTTATTCGATTTAAACAGGCTATTATAAGGTTGACAGAAAATCAATAATATTTTAAATTTTCAGGTTTCACCCGCCACTCGGCGTGGAACCAGCGGGCAGTGGCTATATCTGCTAGCAAAGAGTTATCTCGGCTTAAGGAGCCCTTGCTACCCGCCTCCCCTGCTAAGGAGCGCTTTAACGTATTGGAGAAATTTTTATGAAATTGGATTTTGATAAAACGGGCGGCCTGGTCCCGGCCATCATTCAGGATGCGGAAACCGGAAAGGTTCTGATGCTTGCATATATGAACTCAATTGCCTGGGAAAAAACCCTGGAAACCGGGAAAGCCTGGTTCTACAGCCGGTCGCGCGACAAACAATGGATGAAAGGCGAAGAAAGTGGCAATGTGCAGATCGTCAAGGAAGTGTTTGTCGATTGCGATGACGACACGGTTCTGCTGAAAGTCGAGCAGGTGGGCAATGCCGCCTGTCACAAAGGTTACAACAGTTGTTTTTTCAGAAAAGTCAACGGTGACGTGAAAATTATCGAAGAAAAAGTTTTCGACCCGGAAAAAGTTTATAAAAAAGCCCACTAGGCGCCAGCGTGACGCTGAACCCGATGAGCAAGAACTTTTATAGCGCTCAAACCATGTTGACGGCTTAAAAAGCCATTGCTATTTACCCCCCTCGCTAGAGGGTGGGTATTTTAAATTCAATTTAAGAAAGAAGACAATCCATGAGTGGTAACGTATTAAAGTTAGGAATTCCCAAAGGAAGTCTGGAAGAAGCAACGGTAAAACTTTTTGGCCGAGCCGGTTACAACATCCGCATTAAGAGCCGGTCCTATTTCCCTAGCATTGATGACGATGAAATCGAATGTATGCTGATCCGCGCCCAGGAAATAGCACGTTATGTGGCAGATGGGGTGCTGGATGCGGGGCTGACTGGCAAAGACTGGATTCTCGAGAATAGAGCTGATGTCGAAGAGATCGCACCTCTGGTTTATTCAAAGGTTTCCGCCGGGCCTGTACGCTGGGTGCTGGCTGTTCCAAACGATTCTACAATCCAATCCGTTAAAGATCTGCAAGGAAAGCGGATCGCTACCGAAGTGGTAAACCTGACCACAGACTGGCTGAAAGACAATGGAGTGACCGCCCATGTCGAATTTTCATGGGGCGCGACAGAAGTTAAAGCCCCAAAACTGGTGGATGCAATTGTTGAAGTCACCGAAACCGGGTCTTCCCTCAAGGCCAATAACCTGCGCATTGTGGATACCCTGATGGAATCGACCACTCGCTTCATCATGAACAAGGAAGCCAGCCAGGACAAATGGAAGAGGAATAAAGTGGACCGCCTTGTTTTGATGTTACAGGGAGCCATGGCCGCGATCGGTCGAGTGGGGCTGATGATGAATGCGCCGAAAAAAAATCTCGATACAATAATAAAAATTTTTCCACCAGGAAAAAAACCCACCATCTCCGAGCTGAGCGACAAGAGCTGGGTGGCCCTGAATGTGATTCTGGAAGAAAAACTGGTGCGGGATTTTGTTCCCGACCTTAAAAATGCCGGCGCTGAAGATATCGTTGAATATCCCTTGAACAAAATCATCCACTAACCGACCAGCAGCCGGCCCACTCCCGTGGGAGGGGACTAGCAAGAGCTTATTAAGCCGAGACAATTCTTTGCTCGCCACCCTCTAGCGAGGGAGGCAATGGGCAAGAACTCGATTGCGCCGAGAGGACTTTTTGCTCGCCAGAAAGAGCTACGGCACGTTGGCCCCACGCCTAGTGGGGGGGGACTCCTTTATGCAAGAAAACACAGAATCGGAAAAGCTGGAAGACT
>Ga0310122_10001236_pt1 | contig 16383 bp, 17 predicted proteins | sample CB6_Bottom_1051__FD_203503 | JGI IMG/M metagenome (GOLD analysis project Ga0310122, IMG submission 203503) | Marine microbial communities from Western Arctic Ocean, Canada - CB6_Bottom_1051 | ecosystem: Environmental > Aquatic > Marine > Oceanic | place: Canada: Western Arctic Ocean | collected...
CAGGCTGCGAGTGGGTGGAACGGTACATCGGGATCGACGTACACGCAGCGAACTGCACGCTGGTGGTGATTTCCGAAAAGGGCCGGAAGCTCAAGGACTTTCCGGTCGAGACCAACGGCCAGGCATTGGTCGAAGCGGTTCGGATGATTCCCGGACACAAACATTTGGTCATGGAGGAGGGACTTCAGAGTGCTTGGCTCTACGAGACGCTGAGCCCGCACGTCGACGAACTCGTGGTGGCCGAGGTCAGCGACGAGTGGGAGATAGGAAGAGCCTATCTCGTCATGGAGAGCGAATAGAAGTTCGCTACCCCAACGCTTTTACAGAAGAACGGTTGCTTTATCCCTGGCCCAGAAGGCGGCCTAATCAGAAACCAAAACTGTCTATTAGCAAAAGGCGGTTGAACCACCCCGGGATTGCCGGAGGCTCTGGGGCGTCCTGACTTTGACGACGTACACGGCGGAACCGAAAGAGCGGCTTGCATCTAGTATCCGCCCTAGATTTCATCCTCTTGCATTCGCATTCCGGTTTCTTCATCCGCCTGCTTCGGACGCCGGCACTCACAGATCAGTCCGAAGGGTTGCTGCGCTGGAAGAGCTGTTTCATTCAGCGAGTAAAACAACATGTCGTCCATCGTCAACATCGAACTCTGCGATGGTTTCCCATGTCGCTTGCGAACCAGTTTCTGCCACTTGCGTGCCACCTTCGCCAGACCCGATCTTTTTTTACCTGCGGACTTTCTTATGTTCGCGATTTGCCGCCTTCGGTCGGGATCTCGAAAATCCTGACCGATCAGCTCGCAACTCGAAAAATAAAGCGAGGCGAGCCACCTCAATTGTCGAGGAGTGAATTCTTGAAGATGGTAAGGATTCCAGGCGTTGTTGAATTGAAAAGTCTGGTGACGATTCGGACAACCCACCGCCGCAACGCCGTCGGGTGACAACATTCGCGAAATGTTCTGCATAAACGAATAGTAGGTTTCTGTATGTTCAATGACATCAAACGAAATAATGACGTCGAACTTGCGCTCCAAAAATTCTAGCGCCTCTCTCTGCTCCAGGTCGGCTTCGAAGAACTGCGTACCATGGTTGCCGTATCTCTGTCTCGCGAATTGGATTGCGGTCTTTGATAAGTCGATTCCAACGACTGTTTCTGCATGCTCGGATAGAAGTGCGCAGCCGTAGCCAGAACCACAACCGAAATCAAGCACCGTCTTACCGGTGAGATCATACCGTTCGACCGCCCATTGGTATCTTGATTCATGGGCGATGGCACAGAAATCGCCTCCGGCAATCCCGGGGTGGTTCAGGTGGTTCACTGGGACGTATCGAACATCTCCGTCTGCAGAAGATACTTCTAGTCCGCTCAACTCTGACATTCATGTCTCTCCTGAGTTCCGGCAGAATGGTCTTTCGCTCGTGGACGCACCGCGGTCCGCCTCGAGCAGCGACACAAGAATGCCTTCGACTCCCTCGACGGCGCGCGTCCAGGTAACTTTCTCTGCTCGCTCGCCGCCCGCAACTGAGTGTGATATTAGGAATCAAGTCGGACGTTATTCACTAGGATAGCTTCTCCCGTAGCGCTTCGTATGGCTTTTTGCCGCGATGAGCTCCGTGTGGGCGATCGAAATTGTAAAAACGTTCCCAGACGGCCAGCTTCTTCTCGAGATCGACATCGTCTTTGTAGGTGAGGAGTTGGTAGAACTCGTCCTTGTCGGTTCGGTGGGATCGCTCGACTTTCCCATTGAGCTGCGGCGTCCGCGGCTTGATGTAGACGTGCTCCATACCCAGGTCGGCCACGTGCCAGTGGAACAGCGCCTGGAACTCGTGGCCGCGGTCGATGCGGATGGTTCGGATTCGAAACGGGAACTTTTTCACCACGTAGTCGATGAAGTCGATGGCATTCGACTGCGTGTGCCGCTTGTAGATTTTCAGCGCTCGAACTCGCGTCGCATCATCGATGGCCGTGTACTGATAGCGCCGCACGGGCGACCCCTTCTTTCGCGTAAGCGTGAGGAACTTCACGTCTACCTGCACGTGATGGCCAGGAACCTGCTTCTGATACCGATGCGTGTGCACGGCTCGTCGACCCACTCGGTTCGGAAGTCTGCCCATGCCATGGCGCTTGCAGACGCGATAGACCGTGGCATCAGAGGTCTGGATGTCGTGATAGCGCTCGAGATACCAGGCAATGCGGATCGGCCCCATGTGATACGTCCGTCGAAGGTGCAGGATCTTTTCGACGACCTCATCGGGCGTCTTGTTCGGGTGATTGTGAGGGCAACACTTCCGGCTCTTCAGACCCTCATCGCCGAGCTCGCGATATCGGTCTCGCCATTCATAGAACGAACACCTCGCGACCCCGAAGTACCGGCAAGCCTTGTTGATGTTTCCGATCTGCTCCGCGTACTCGAGAACCCTCTTCTTTCGATGAATTTCTCGTTGATCTCTGGTCATTTGGACCTCCTTGGCCATCATCTAGGTAGATGATGGCTGGATGTCCGGCTCGATCTGTAATTTCACAGGATCCGCTCAGTCTTCGCGCGACACGAAACGACGGCGAGCTCCAGAGCCGCGCTGCCGAGTCATCTTCCGGATGTAGACGATGGTCTGTGCTTTATCTACCCTCGCAAACGTTCGGGATCGACCAGTTTGTGATTCGAAGTGGGGTTGGAATGAAGATCAACCAAGCAGATCGATGAGACACGTCGGAGACCTATTCCACCAGAAGTGGTGCGAACGGGACTGGCTGATTATTGGCAAGGGCCCTTCTTTCGATCGCCTCGGGGAGTTTAATCTCTCTTCCCTTTTTGAGTCGATCGCGCTGAATCACACGATCGAGCATGTTCAGATCGATATCGCCCGCGCGATGGATCTCGATGTCGTGCACACTTGTGCTGATGCAATCGATGCGAATGTGACGATCCTAGTCGTTTCGCTCAGAGAATTGTACGATGCAGTCGGAAAGTAATTGATCCGGCCGTCACTTCTACTTGAAGTTTTGCGATCGGACGCGGATTTGAAGGGGCTAAAATGGATCTATCGTGCTGTTGATCGATCGTTCGTCCGGCCAGATAAACGTCAGCGGCATTCACAGCCCACAGCCGGGTTTCTTGCGTCGGCTTCACGAGCAACTCGTTCATTTCTTCTTGTCTGAGTTCGTATCTTCGTGGGGCTAGGTGAAACGATAGGGGTCGCGACGTGACGCCGAAGCCGCTCATGACGATGGTGATTCCAGTATTCAACGGCGAACGCTTTCTCGCTTCTGCGATCGAAAGCGTACTCGCTCAGGATTTTGATGCCTACGAGTTGTTGATCGTGGACGACGGTTCGACTGATGAGAGCTGTGAGGTGGCCACTTCCTATTCGGATCCTCGCGTCCGTGTACTGTCGAACGACCAAAATCGCGGAATCCCAGAGACACAGAACCGTGCCTTGGCAGAGGCACGCGGTAAGTATTTCGGAGTCCTTGACCAGGACGACATCGCGTGCCCAGCCCGAATCTCAAGACAAGTTGAGCTCTTGGAGGAGGAGAGAGAGGTCGCGGCAGTCGGGGCTTGGTACCGAGCAATAGACGATACTGGAGGGGTGACCGGTCGGATCAAGAAGACACCCGTCGAATACGCCGAAATTGCATGCAGTCTTCTCTTCTTCTCGGCGATGCATCAACCCGTCGTTACATTGCGGACCGAAGTCTTGCGACGGTATGGCTATCGCACGCGGTATCCGGTCTGCTCAGACTACGACCTGTGGACGAGGTTGGCGACCGATCACGTGGTCTGCAACTTGCCCGAGGTTCTGGCCTACTATCGACAAGGCTCCCATCAGACTTCAAAAAGGGCTGCACAAAGGTTAGCGAAGGACACGATCGAGATTCAGCGAAGACTGCTCTGTCGGCTCGGACTGAGTCCGACAGAGGAAGACTTGTCGAAGCATTTCGGGATTCCGCGAAAGAAGCGATTCGGCATCCACTGTGACGTGGACGATTCGTATCTCGGCTGGCTATCGAATTGGTTCGGTGAGTTGGTGTCGGGAAACGATCGATGCGGCATCTACGAACCAGCGGTGCTTTCACGGATCCTGAGGTCGTACTGGCGTCGCATGCTTATTCGTACAGCGAGGGAAGGAAGTGTGTCGTCCACCCTTCGGTATGCGATTCGAGGATCGGCGTGGTGGGGTCGTTAGGTCGCGTCGAACACGGCGAGTCATCGAGGAACGAATCTTGTTCCCGTGTCGAAGGCTCGATGCGATGACCGATCTAGTGTCGGCGGTGATTCCCTCGTAAAACCACAGGAGATTCATTTCTTCAACGATCGAAGGTCAATTGGCTCAGACCTATCCGCGGATCGAGCTCCTGATCTTCGACGATGGATCAACCGATGGATCCGACGCTCTAGTTCGAAGCGACCGTTCTCGCCGTGAACAGCGATTCGAGCGATTCTCCTCTACTCGCAAACCCAATCAAGGCTTGCTGGATTCGCTAAACCGAGCAGCGATGGGATGAGGAGTCAACCAAGCCTCCTGCTAGGCCACAGAGACAGGTCGACTGCACTCGCGAGTGGGATGTACGACAGCGAGAGCGTTTCGAGACGTATCAGAAGCTCGCCTCACGGCGCCTGATGGGTCGTGCTCCTCGCTGAGCAAAAGGAGAGCCAGATTGAGAAAGGGCACTTGATGCCCGTGGCCGGACTCACGATCGCGGATCGAGTCGCTGAGTTAGTCGTTTTCGCTGATCGGAGACGAGATGAGGCGGAAGCGATTCATATCGCGCAGACGTACGCGGAGCGAAAGAGAAGCCCTGCGGGATAGAACTCTTGGGCACGCGGCTTCTTCGTATCGACAGTATGTCGAAGCAAAGAAGTCATTCCGGAATATGTTCGACATCATGAACACGAGGATCGAAGAATTGCTCGACTTATTTGCATGTGGAACTCTGCCTCCCTTCAGGCGGTTCCAGGCGCCGAGTAGCGGCCTCGTATACGCCGCATCACGCGGCGCATATTCCCGAAGCTCCCAGTTTGGCCGGGAAAGAGGTCACGCCGTCGGTCATTTGCGTAGGCGGAATGTGGGTTGTACCTGAGGCTTGGAGTTTATTGGAGCCGGCGATGAATTAGAAGGGGTTGGAACTTGCAAAGATTTCTCATCAAGAGGTATTATGTTGGGCTATCAGGCCCCGTATGACTGACGTACATCTTAGTCAGCTCAGTTTGAATGCACGGCCGCAGCTTTTGCGGGTGAACGAAACCATTATGGTCTGTAGAAAATCCAACGCTTTGTTTTGAGGTGGCGATGCACAAGACTCCTGACCGAATCAGTCGTGGACAGGAGCCGACCGGTACGCCGAATTCGCTCAGGATTTGTTTCGCGATGCCGACCTACTTCCCGAGCTTTAGCGGAGGCTCACTTCGTTTCATGGGGTATCAGCCTGGACTCAGGGAACGCGGTATCGAGAGCATGGTTCTCGCAGGATCAACTCGAGAGAAGCACTTGTCGGAAGCGGACCCGTTCGCGGAATGGCCGGAGTGCCCGGAAGGAGCGATGCTATCGCCCGTCGATATCCGCGGAACCCGAGTCCATCGCGTTCGGCTCGCCGAGCAAACAAGTATTCGAAGGACGTCCCAGTACTTCAAGGCGTTGATATGGCTCTGCGGAAACGCGAACTCACGACCTGATATTATTCAGCTTCATTCGTTCGAACGCGTCGAGGCGCTGTACTGGATTTGGCGGCTGAAGCGCCTCAAGATTCCGGTTGTGTACGCGATTATGATCGCGCGACCTGCCAAAGGGAAGAATCAGTTCCTCCGGGCTCTAAAGCGAATCTTTCTTCGGCAGTTCTACAATGCATTCGATGGTGTCGTGACGAGTAGCGAGGTGATTCGTGATTATCTTCGCGAGTACGGTGTGATCACTCCGATCAGCGTGATCCCCAATGGTGTCGACCAAGCGCGTTTCCGTCCGTCCTGCATGGAAGAGAGGAGTCGAGCGAAGAAGGAACTCGGCGTGTCGGGTGAAGGTCCGGTCATCATGACCGTTGGTGCTGTGAGTGCACGAAAGGGAAGCGACCTCTTGATTCGAGCGTGGGTGCGACTTCTAGCGGAGGAGCCCGATGCGGAATTAGTGCTGATCGGCCCCTGGGACGGTCAGCGCGAAGGCAAACGGACCGAATTCGAGGCTCGGGTGAACCGATTGATCGCCGAATCCCCTCGTCCCAACCGCGTTCACTTTGCGGGCGTGCGAAGCGACGTGAATGAGCTTCTCGGAGCCGCGGATGTCCTGGTTCTGCCGACTTTACGGGAGGGGGGGACGCCAAACGTTGTTCTCGAGGCGATGGCCAGCGGTATACCGGTCGTTTTGACTCCATTCGACGGCCAATCGGAATTGATGGGACGGTCGGGAATGGAATTCGAGGAAGCGACGCGCACACCGGATTCGTTAGCCGACGCGATTTGTCGCGTGCTACACGATCAGCCGTTGCGTCTGAAGCGAATAGAACTCGGGCTTGCATGGGTGGCTCGTCACATGAATTTTGATCGCACATTGAATCAGTTCGCGAATTTCTATGGCTCCGCAGGGCGTAGAAGTCTGAGCTCGTCCTCGCAAACGGGCAGTGGTTACAATCTTCAGCCTGTGGACTCTCCACCCGGAGACAATTGAAATCGCGCATGGCTCGTTGTGCGACGACCGATCAACCTGTCCGTGAGGGAAGGATGACGCCGGGGCGCAGGAGAATGCATGGCTGGAAGGGGCAGTAGGCGAATCCTCGTATTGGCGTCGAGATCGAGCTTCGAGAGGTTCGTTGGCCCGATTCCGAACTCGCTGTTGGGTAGTTTTCGATTCGTGAAGCCGAGCGGAATCGGAATCAGCCCTTGTTCGCTTGCGGGTTGCGCACTCGTGATCTCAAAGAGCTATCCAAGGCCTGAACTGAATCGCTGGATTTTTGCGGCCCGTCGGCTCGGGATCTCGACAATGCTCCTGATTGACGGACCGCTCGAATGGGCGAATGTCTACGAGAACCCGACGCTCGCGGCACGTGGGGTGACAGGCCTATTCGAGCCTGTCGCACACGACATCGTGGCTGCGATCGGCGATGCCCAAGCAGCCTGGGTCGAATTTCGGAACCGAGGCCGCCAAATTGAATTCATGACCTACAAGAACCACAGAATTTCTACGGGGTCGGATGGCGACGGGACGTCGACCGCCGAACTAGTCTCCTTCGATTTCCTTCTCACGACGGCAAAGACGCCGTATTTCGATGATCGGGAGAAGGCCGACCTCGTGGCGGCGCTAGAAGCGTGTGCCCGAGCGCTAGAAGCGGGTGGGTACAAGACACTGGTTCGACTCTTTGATCCGATGCTGCTTGAGCGCGTGGTAGCTGAGCATCCGACGGGGCAGATTGACGAATCAGTCAAGTTCTCGGATGCGTTGGCCTTATGTCGCTGCGTGATCGGCACTCCAAGCAGTGTACTACTGGAGGCGATGGCCTTGAACCGGCCAACTGCGATGCTGATGTTTCGCGATGCACCCCTCTTCTATCAGTCGGGCTGGCTGTTAGGTAGGCACACGAGTTGGGAGGAGGGTCTTGAATCGATGTGTCGGGGAGATCCAGCGAGAATGGCGATTCAGCAGCAAACTCTAGAGGATAACTTGTCAGAGAATGATCTCATCGCGTATTGCGCCAACATGGCGCTGTCACCAGAGAAGGCACCGCGCCGCCCGTTTGATACGATCGATCTGGATTTCGAAAACAGGGTGCTGCATCGACTGGTTGGTTGGCCAGAGAAAGGGCTGGTGTCACTGGTTCGCCGGTTCTTCCGACCGACGTCTAAGTCTAAGTAGCGGTGTTGGATCGGGCCTGAATTCGACTTCTGAAATCGAATTTGGCGGGGTGCGAAAGGCTCATGCGACCGGGGCCACTGCGGTTGAGATCTTGGTGATTTTCGCGTGATCTGATCGGGTCAGACGAGGACAAAGGAGCACAGTCGGGTGAAGCCTAAAGGCGCGACGGAAAATTCGGATCGCACACACGGCTCGGCTGTGGGAACGGACAGTGGGGTCCGGACTTGGCCGATCCTTTGGCGAACGATTCGTGCGTCACTCCGCTACCGCACGACGCTCATACTGAGTCTCCTCTGCGGGATCGTTTTTGCAGGATCCCGCTATCTACGCGCCTATATCGCGCGGCCACTGATCGACGATATCCTCGTGCCAGCGGCGTCGATGAGCGGCGAAGAATCGGTCGATCTCTTTCAAGCGCCTCTAGTGGATCTCGGCGTGATTCTGGCGATGACTGTATTGGTTTCTCCGGTCGCCGCTTTTGGTCGCGGCTACCTGACCGCCTGGGTCGTTTCCCAGGTGCGCCGGGATTTCGACCAAGCCGTCGCACGAAAACTAATGCGGATTCCCATCGCCACTCTTCGAACGAGGTCCACCGGAGATTTGTTGGCCCGTGCCATTCACGACGTGTGGCTGGCGTGCGAAGTGCTCACGCAGGTCTTCAGGGATGTCGCGTTGAGTGCAATCATGTGCGTGACGAGTCTCGTGGTCCTCCTCGCGACGAGTTGGCCACTCGCCTTGCTCACGTTCGCAACCGCTCCCCCACTGTGGTTGCTACTCAACTTCTTTGGCCAAAGAATTCACAAGCAGACCCGGAGGCGCCAAGAAACACTCGGCGAACTATCCCAGCGACTCACGGGAATTCTGTCGGGGATAAAGATCATCAAGGTCTTTCAGGGCTACGAAATCGAGGAAGCGGCCTATGCGAGAGAGACCGACCGGTTTTTCAAGAGCAACCTGAAGATCGCGTCGAATCGCGTGATGTCGAAGACGACGACGGAGGCACTGACTCAGATCGTCGCGTTCGTGACTCTCGGGATCGGAGCTTGGCTCGCGCTGACACAACAGCAAGGCGTGACGCTCGGATCCCTCTCCGCGTTCTCGCTCATTCTTCTTACGACGTATAAGCCGATCAAGTCGCTAGCTGCTTCCTATTCGACGATCATGGAGACGTTGGCGGGGGCCGGGCGTCTCTATGATCTTCTCGATGGACCCGAAGAGCCTGTGGACCGACCGAACGCAGTACCGATGCCAGCCATTCGGAACGAGATTTCATTTCAGAATGTCAGTTTCGACTTTGGCGGAACACCGATCCTCAGAGACATCAATCTAACAATTCAGCGTGGCGAAGTGGTTGCTTTCGTCGGAAAGACGGGCGCAGGAAAGAGCACCTTGATCGACTTGGTGCTTCGGTTTCACGATCCCACGAGCGGGTCGATTCAAATCGATGGTGTGGATCTGCGGCACATGACGAGAGCAAGCTTCTTGGGCCGCGTGGCAGTCGTGACTCAAGAGCCCTTTCTCTTTGACGTTTCCATCTTCGAGAATATCCGATATGGCCGTCCTGATGCGACCTTTGAAGAGGTGGAAGCGGCGGCGAAGGATTCTGGAGCCGCCGAGTTCATTGCCGCTCTACCGGAGGGATATGACACGCCCGTAGGAGAATTCGGTATGAGATTGTCGGGTGGCCAGCGTCAACGCGCCACGATCGCCCGCGCGATCCTGCGAAACGCCGACCTCCTGGTGCTCGACGAGGCGACGAGCGCGCTGGACGGAGAGACGGAGCAGGCTGTTCAAACCATGATCGACAAGCTTCGAGGGGAACACACGTTGCTCTTGGTTTCGCATCGCCTCTCGACGATTCGCAGCGCCGATCGGATATTCGTGGTCGACGCGGGGCGAGTCACGGAATCGGGAACCCACGAAGAGCTGATGGCCAATTCGGCGGTTTATGCGGGGTTGTTCACGATTCCGGATGACGTTCGCGACTCTTGATCAAAGGATCGAGTGAGAGCGTCGCCGACTACTTCTCGCTTCCCGTCACTGGACGGAGGATATGCGCCGGGTCCGGCTTCAAATGTCTCTCGAAGAACGCGCCGGTTTTCTGAAAGAAATCGATTCGCGTGCGCTCATCCAGAAGCTCGTGACTTTCGCCGCGATACCGGTAGACCTCGTGCTCGACCCCCGCTTTCTCGAGCGCACTCGCCATATTGTCAGTGTGGCGAATATTGTAGTTCCAATCGTTCGTGCCATGTCCAAGTAGAACGGGCACTTTGATTCTGTCCGCATGGTGTGCCGGAGAAACTTCGCGAAGATAGGCGCGGTCGGTCCATCTCGATCCGATCAGTGCCTTGTTGACTGCTTCTATCCCGTAGTAGGCGAGATTATCATCGTCCAGTAGCCTGACGATGTCGCTGATTGCTGCATAACTCGCCCCTGCGGCAAAAAGCTCGGGCGTAGAAGTCAGTCCTTGTAGGGCTGCGTAACCGCCATACCCGATTCCAAAGATTCCGATTCGTTCAGGATCGGCAATCCCTTCCGCGATCAACCATTCGACCCCATCGGTGATGTCGTCTTGTATCGCTCTGCCCAACTGCTTATACCCGGCTTCTCTGAACTTTCGACCGTATCCCTTCGAGCCGCGATGACTCAGCTCAAAAACGGTGAAGCCTCGACTCACGAAATACTGGACGTACGAACTCCACCTCGATAGTTACGGCGGAATGGACCCCCGGAACGGGGAGTAGGCCTCCATCCGAGGCTTGGTTGTCATATTGTCTAGTATCGGTGGTGCTGAAAACGCAGCTTGAAATTCCTCCGCCTATCCGGTTGGCTCCGCTCGTGACCTTGCCTGTCACGACCTTGACGCATTTTTGTGGCTTCCTAGGAGGAAGTCCGAATGCAGTTTTCGCGCACGCTTGTCGAGTTTCAAGATCAGTTCCCGGTGAGGAACATTGTTGGGCGTACCTACGCTGCGCCCGCTGGCCGCGCGGTTTTGTTTGCCCGCGCTGCGGCGGCCGCGGCAGCCACTTCTTGGCGAGCCGACGCCTGGAGCAGTGCCGTACCTGTCGATATCAGGGCTCGGTGACTGCAGGGACCGTCTTCCATGGAACTCGTGTCGCGCTTCGCATCTGGTTTCTCGGCGTCTTCTTCTTGGCGCGTCACAAGAAGGGCATCTCGGCGCTTGAGTTCCAAAAGGACACGGGGTTGGGCAGCTACCAGACGGCCTGGACGTTGCTGCACAAGCTTCGATCGGGTCTTTCGGCCCTTCCCGCGCCACTCCTTATGGGCGACATCGAGGCCGACGAGACCTACATCGGTGGCTATCGCAAGGGATGGAACGGGCGTGGGGCGGGCAAGGTCGGGGTAGCCATCGCGGTCGAGCGCCGCGGCCGCACGGCCGGTTGCGTTCGCCTGGCCGTGATTCTCGGCGCGACGACTGCCGTACTGACTTCATTTGTTAAGGGCGCGATTGTGCCGCAGGCTGCAACGGTTCATACCGTACGCCGGCAGGCCAGAAGGTCCATGGCACCGGATTGATTGGCTCGCCCGACACGATCCGCGAAAAGCTTCGGAAATTCGAGGAATCGAATATCGATCCGGTCATCCTGCTCAATCAGGCGGGCAAGAACACGCACGAAGACATCTGCTCGAGTCTCGAGGTCTTTGCCCGCGAGGTCATGCCCGAGTTCCAGGCGCGCGAACCGGCTCATCAGGAATGGAAGAAAGCCGTTCTGACCGGCGACATCTCGCTCAGCGATCTCAGCACGAAGGATCCAATCTATCAGCGCGCCACGCTCTGAGGCGAGGCGTGCCGATCGGCACGACCGGTGGAAACGCCGTCGTCCTTAGTTGTCTTCGGGTGGATCCGGGTCGAGAATGTCCTGAGTACGCAGCTCGAAGTCGCTGGCGTCGTGGCGCTCGAGCAGCTGCTTCGACTTGTCGCCGAAGGGTCGGTTGACCATCTGCCCGCGTTTGACCGCTTTCCGCTCGTTGACTTCATCGACCCAGCGGATCAGATTTGTGTAGGTGTGTGCCTCGAGGAATTGCGCCGCCTTGTAGACGAGGTTGCGAACGACGCCGCCATACCAGGGCCAGATCGCCATGTCGGCGATCGTGTACTCGTCGCCGCAGATGTAGCGGCGCTCAGCGAGGTTCTTGTCGAGCAGGTCCAGTTGGCGTTTGACTTCCATCGTGTAGCGGTCGATGGCGTACTCGATCTTGACGGGGGCATAGGCGTAGAAATGGCCGAAACCGCCACCCATCAGTGGCGTTGCGCCCATCTGCCAGAACAACCAGGACAAACACTCGGCGCGTGCAGCCGATTCCACCGGCAGGAACTCTCCGAACTTCTCTGCGAGGTGCACCAAGATTGCCCCCGACTCAAAAACCCTGATCGGGCTGTCGCCGCTGTGGTCCACCAGCGTCGGGATCTTGGAGTTGGGATTGGCGCTGACAAATCCGCTGCCGAACTGTGAACCGTCACCAATATTGACCAACCAGGCATCGTACTCGGCACCGCTATGGCCTTTGGCCAGCAACTCTTCCAGCATCACGGTCACCTTGACACCATTGGGCGTGCCGAGTGAATACAACTGCAGCGGATGCTTTCCGACCGGCAGATCTTTTTCCTGCTGCGCGCCCGCCGTCGGGCGGTTGATATTTGCGAAGGCCTGATTGCTGTCGGGATTCCATTTCCAGACCTCGGGTGGCTCGTATGCGTCTTGCCCAGCCATGTTCGTCGCTCCAATGATTCAGGTGATTGGGGAGTTCATATTACTGCATGGCGTCGGAGTCTGAGCCGTCATCTCGAGCTGTGTCGATCGACGTCAGAGAAGATCGTTGAATCTAACGCCATGGGGCGCGCCAACCACCTGACTCCAGTTCGGATTCTCCAGACCCCAACACCCGAAACCCGGGGAATCGCAGGAATCTCCCGATCTGAATTCGGCTCGCCATCAGCGAGAGCCTTTGAAATCCAATCGATCAACATACTATCATCCCGAACTTGAATTCTGTTGAGAACGTCGAACCGGTGGGCGGAACTAGGAGCCTGACCCAAGACTCGTCGCGACGCCCATGCGCCGATCCATCACCGCTGCGTGCGTTGCGAGACCTTGCTGTAGCTCGCGACAGCTGCGGCCCCGCGCCTTCCCAGCGGCGCGTCTCGACACCTGGGCTTCCCACGAGAGTCTTGGGTCAGGCTCCTAGTCGCGGCGTCCAGCATCACTTCGCCGTATTACTTCGCGTTCCAACGGCATGCGCCCAACGGGAATTCGCATGGCTCCGGGTTTCGAATCAGCTCGCAGTGGAAAGGAGGAACACGAATGACTGACGCCACCCTGGGATTCTCTTCTCTCGGCGTGATCGCGCTCTCGGCCCGCTTTTGGTTCAGAGCTCTCAAACGGGTCGAGATCCCGGAGAATCACGGGTTCTTCGTCGCCGCATGGGTGGGCGCCGGGACATTGGGCGTGGCAGCGCTTCTCGGTGAGCCCGGCTGGCTCGGCGGCATTCCGGCAGGAATCGCAGTCTTTGCGTCGTCATTCTTTATGTTGACCGTCGCGATCGGCGGCCAGAAGGTCGGTGACGGAGCGATCCGTGTCGGGGCCCCGATTCCCGAATTCACGGCGACCGACGAACACGGAACTGCGTTCGATTCGCAAAGCCTTGCCGGGCACCCGGTGCTCATCAAGTTCTTTCGCGGACATTGGTGACCCTACTGTGTCGCCGAGTTACGGCGATGGGAAGAACTCCGACCCGAATTCGATGCGCGTGGCGTGAAGATCGTGACGATCAGCACGGACACTCCGGAACAGCTCGCCAACGGGCACCGCAGGCACCGACTCGGAGCGACGATGCTCTCGGATCGAGAGCTCGACGTGACCGATCGCTTCGGGCTGCGCAACAAGGGCTTCCACTCGGGCCCGCCGCCAGCGATCGGCGCCAAGGCCCTGCCCGTCCCGACGTCTCTGCTGATCGATGCGGATGGGAAGGTGTTGTGGATGGACCCGTCCAAGAACTACCAGCGACGGTCGGATCCAAACTACGTCCTGGCGGCACTGCGCGAACACCTCGACGCTGCCCATGACAATTCGTCGGCTGCCGTGAGTACTGCTCAATGAAAAAGTGGTTGATTCGAGTCATCGGTGCGGTGGTCGCTTTGTTCCTGGCCGCGTTCTGGCAGTTGTTCATTTCGTCGCGACCCCCACTGACGACCGACCCAGCAACACTCGCGGGTGACGGCAGCGCGGTCGACTACTGCGACCTGCCCGTGCTGGACGGGAATGGAAAGATGGCGGCAGAAATTGCGAAAGGGAACACGCCGGGCTGCAGCTACGATCACTTCCCACTCCCGATCCTGGCCGACTGCAGTGAGCCGCTCATCGAGGGAGCCGCCGACATTCGCGGGCTGTGGATCGGCGTGGACGGGGATCACGTCGGTCACGTGGAACGTGTCGAGCAATGCGGACGACGCACGGTGATTACCTCTTCGGGCCTCATCCACGACTTCGGCCCCAACAGCACGCTCGGCGAGAACACAAACGACACCGAAGGCGCGGTGGTGTTCACGATCGGCAATCGGGAATTCTGCCCGCGCACGTCGGCCAGCAAGATCTGGAACGACGGCGTTCTCGACTTCCACGTGTTCGGCTGGGGACCCGTCGTCGTCCGGCGCTACCTCGACGGCGATCAGCTGATCTGGGAATACGCTGACGGCAGCATCACGCGCATGGACAGGATCTGCACCCTACCCGAGGGCGTGAAGGTTCCCAAGGCGCGGGGCCCTCGCTATTCGCTGTTCTGATCGGCGGCCAGACGATCGCCCACGCGGGAACCGAGCCGAAATCCGAGGAGCGTTCGGGAATGCCCGGCGACCGCTCTCCCACTATGCTGATCCGATTGGAGGAAGACCCAAATGACCGCGACAGCCACAGAGACGCTTCGACCGACCGAGTTCCGGACTCCAGAGCAGGAACAGGCGGAGAAGGGCCGCGACGTCGCGGCGGCTCACGATCTCGCGCTCGAGGACATCAACCCGCTCAACGCACATCTATTCCGCGAGAATCGCTGGCAGGACTATTTCGAGCGGCTGCGCAAAGAGGATCCCGTCCACTTCAACGAGCTCGAATCCGCCGGACGATATTGGTCTGTCACGAAATACGAGGACATCAAGACGGTCAGCTCGGACTGGGAGACCTTTTCGTCGGCCCAGGGGATCACGCTCGGCTTTCGCGCCGACCGCCAAGCCCCGACCCTGTTTCCGGCGAGCAGCCCATCGTTCATCTCTCAGGATGGACCCCGTCACGATGAGCAGCGCAAGACGGTGCAGCCCTCGGTCGCGCCGCGACATCTGGCCAAGCTGGAACCCGTGATTCGCGAGCGTACGTGTCGAGTTCTGGACGCCCTTCCGGAAGGCGAGAGCTTCGACTGGGTGGACACGGTCTCGATCGAACTGACCACGATGATGTTGGCGACGCTCTTCGACTTCCCCTTCGAAGATCGTCGCAAGCTGACCCGATGGTCCGACATCGTCTTCGCGATTCCCGAACCCGGCGGCGTCGTCGAGTCGCAGGAACAAAAGCGCGACGAGTTGATGGAGTGTGTCGAGTACTTTTCAGCGCTCTGGGACCGACGCCGCGAGCAGCCCGGCGACGACCTGGTCTCGATGCTCGCGCATGGGGAAGCCACTAAACACCTCTCCGCCGCGAACCACCTGGGCAACCTCTTGCTGCTCATCGTCGGCGGGAACGACACCACGCGCAATACCATGTCGGGAAGCGTCTATGCCCTCGACAAATTCCCCGAGCAATACGACAAGCTCGTCGCCGATCCCGGTCTCGTCAAGAAGATGGTGCCCGAGATCATCCGCTGGCAGACGCCGCTTCCCTATATGAGAAGGACGGCCACTCGCGACTGCGAGCTCGCCGGCAAGTCGATCCAGAAGAACGATCAGTTGTTGCTCTGGTACCTCTCAGCCAATCGCGACGAGGACGTTTTCGAGAACGCAGATGCCGTCGACATCGAACGCCCGAACGCGGGACGGCACCTGTCGTTCGGCTGGGGACCCCACTTCTGCATGGGAAGCCGGCTGGCCGAACTCCAACTGCGCGTCCTCTGGGAGGAGGTCCTGCGACGATTCGATCGGATCGAGGTGCTCGACGAGCCGGAGCGCACGTTCTCTTCGTTCGTGAAGGGATATATGTACCTGCCGGTCAAGATCACTCGGAAATAAATCGAAGGATCAGTCACCGGTCGAAGACGGCGCGATGTTCCCGACGGACGGCGTCGGCTTGCGCCCGGTGGTGGGAGTCTGGGCGCCGTCTCCAGCTCTTCTACTCCGAACGAGGCGCGACGCCGAATTGGCTGATCAAGAGCGCGCCGCCCGTCATGGCCAGCCCCATCAAGAAGAAGGAAGTCTGGATGGCTTGCATTTCGGCGCTCTGCGATCGTGGTGAGGTGACGATTGCGATCTAGTCTAGCGGCGGATTGGACGCAGACGGTCGCTAGGCGGGCCGGTCGCCGACCACGGTCACGCGCTCCATGCGTCGAA
>Ga0310122_10001237_pt1 | contig 16374 bp, 14 predicted proteins | sample CB6_Bottom_1051__FD_203503 | JGI IMG/M metagenome (GOLD analysis project Ga0310122, IMG submission 203503) | Marine microbial communities from Western Arctic Ocean, Canada - CB6_Bottom_1051 | ecosystem: Environmental > Aquatic > Marine > Oceanic | place: Canada: Western Arctic Ocean | collected...
GGTGGGGCTGCTTATTTTTACGCGGCTGCAGTCGGGGACGATACGCGGCACGAAGAGCTGGATTGCGATTGGCGGGTTTCAATTTGAGCCCTCGGAGTTTGCGAAGTTTGCGCTCATTGTGTTTCTTGCCGGATTTTTTTCTCGGCGCGGGGCGCAGGTATGGCTGGGTAAGAATATTGCTCTATCTCTTTTTTACGCGCTGCTGCCCACGGCGCTTGTTATTATGCAGCCGGATCTTGGTTCGGCGCTCGTGCTGCTTGCCGTGTGGATGGGCTTTTTGCTTATGAACGGTCTGCATGTACGGCGCCTGTTGCTGCTTGCGGGAGGATTTTTACTTGTTGCGGCTGCGTCGTGGTTTTTGCTTCTCGAGCCGTATCAGAAGAGTCGTATCACGTCGTTTGTGTTTCCCGATCGAGATCCGCAGGGGGCGAGTTATAACGTAATTCAGTCGAAGGTTGCGATCGGTTCTGCGGGGTGGTTCGGGAAGGGGTTTGGGTTGGGGACGCAGACGCATTTGCGATTTCTTCCCGAGCCGGAGACGGATTTTATTTTTGCTGCCCTCGTTGAGGAGTGGGGCGTGCTTGCCGGCGGAGTTGTGCTCTTGCTTTTTGTACTAATTCTTTTTAGAATTACTCGTATTGGTGTGCATGCGAGAAATAGCGATTACCAGCTCGTGAGCTTGGGTGTCGTGGTTGTACTCCTTGTGCACTTTCTTGTGAACATCGGATCGACGCTTGGTTTGACGCCGGTGACGGGTATTTCACTCCCGTTTGTGAGTTACGGCGGTTCACATCTCTTGACACTTTCTCTTCTGGTGGCTATAATGCAACGCATTAAACTTGAATCCGTCTTCTAGACAACAATTCAATTGGCGCTTTCTCGCCGTGGTGGGGCTCTTTTTGTGCCTCATTTTGGGAGTGGCATATTTCTTTTACGGTATTCAGCCGAGTTATGCCGACGAGGGGACGTCAACGACGTTTACGATTGAAGCCGGAGAAAGTTTTCGCGGTATTGGCGCGCGGCTCTCGCAGGAGGGTTTGGTTCGTTCAATTTCGATGTTTAAGGTGTATGCGTTTCTGACAGGCCGTGCTCAGAAGTTTCAGCCGGGTGTGTATACGCTTTCGTCGGGTATGAGTGTTTCGGAAATTGTCTCGACGATTACGACGGTTGGCAGTAATGAGGCGACGGTCACCATTCCCGAGGGGGCGACGATACGCGATATCGATGCATTGCTTTTCCGGGCGGGTGTGCTTGCCGAGGCGGGTGCGGTGCTGCGGTATGATTTTACAAAGTTGTTTGGGATATATCCGTTTTTGACCCCCGAGACGAAGAGTTTGGAGGGCTATCTTTTTCCTGACACGTATCGTTTTCATCTTGGTGCCGATGCTGCTCGTGTGGTGGCTCGGTTTCTCGATACGTTTCAAGAAAAGGCATGGCCGCTTCTTGAAGGGCGCGAGCGTATGATAGAGGATTTGATACTCGCCTCGTATTTGGAGCGGGAAGTGCCCGGATTTGATGATCGGCGGATTGTTGCCGGAGTTCTTTTGAAGCGTTTGCGGATTGGGATGCCGTTTCAGATTGACGCGGCGATCATATACATACGATGTAATGGGGCGTTTCTTGTGTGTGAAGATGCCACGTTACGCCGGTCTGACTTTTCTCTTGCTTCGCCGTACAACACGTATCAGCGTGTGGGGTGGACCCCGACGCCGATAGCGAACCCGGGTGCTGTGGCGATCAAGGCGGCGATTACTCCCGAGACGACTCCGTATTTGTATTACTTGTCTGCGAAGGATACGAAGGAGACGATTTTTTCGAGAACCCTGGAAGAGCACAATAATAATCGGGTTAAATACCTATAGTGTTACATTGTGCGTTCCTTATGTATTGTATCTTGTGTTTTGTTTTGTTGTTTGTAATTTCTAATATTCAATTTCTAATTTCTATTAAATTTATAATGAATTAGTTTTTAAACACGGATGGCGACGTCGCGGCGTTTAGAAATTGAACATTAAACATTTAATAGAAATTAGAAATTGAACATTAGAAATTTCGCGTGTTGTTAGTTTAGTGTGGTTTTTGCTTTCCTATGGCATTAGCGGTAAAACCTAAACTTTTTTCTTCATATTCCGGCCCGCAGTTTTCCGAGCGGAGCTTGATTGAGATGCAGATTGATTCGTATGCGTGGTTCCTGCAGGACGGCCTTCGGGCGCTTTTTGACGAGATTTCGCCGATTACCGATCATACCGGTGACGAGCTCGAATTGCACTTTTTGGATTATGTGTTTGATAAGCCGAAGTATTCCGAAGAGCAAGCAAAAGAGAAGGATCAGAGTTATGAGGCGGCGCTTCGTGTGACGCTGAAGTTGGTTGATAAGGTGCGGAAGCAGACGGAGAAGCAGGAGGTGTATCTTGGCGACTTCCCCCTCATGACGGATCGGGGTACGTTTATTATCAACGGTGTTGAGCGTGTTGTGATTTCTCAGCTGGTGCGTTCTCCGGGTGTGTATTTTTCCGTGACCGTATTTCGCGGGAAGAAGTTTTTTGGAGCGAAGATTATTCCCAATCGCGGATCGTGGGTTGAGTTTGATACCGATACTGATGGGTTTTTGGGGGTTCGTGTTGATCGTAAGCGCAAGGCGCCGGTGTCGCAGTTTTTGCGCGTTTTTGGCGTGGGTGAGGATGATGCTTCGATGTATGCGCCGTTCAAGGATATTGATACGGGTCCCGTGAAATATATGGAGGCGACGCTTGCGAAGGATGATGCGAAGACGCTTGATGAGTCGTATGTTGAGATTTATAAGCGTTTGCGCCCGGGCGACCTTGCGACGCCGGACAGTGCGCGGACGCTTATTGATCCTATGTTTGGGCGGTTTGATCGGTACGATCTCTCCGAGGTGGGCCGGTTTAAGTTTAATCAGCGTCTCGAGCTGACGAATGAGCGCGAAGGGCTTTTGGGTCAGGATGATCTTATCGCGGTGGTTCGCGAGATTATTCGCCTGAATAATGACGAGCTTGCCGAGCCGGATGATATTGATCACTTGGGGAATCGACGGGTGCGGGCGGTGGGGGAGCTGGTGCAGTCTCGCCTTCGTGTGGGATTTGCCCGTCTTCGCCGCGGGGTGCAGGACCGCATGTCGACCCTTGAACGCGAGGGACTTCAGCCGGTTCAGCTGATCAATTATCGTGTTCTTTCTGCTGTTGTTGCCGACTTTTTCGCTTCGTCACAGCTCTCACAGTTTATGGATCAGGTGAATCCTTTGGCCGAGCTTGAGCATAAGCGTCGCTTGTCTGCCATGGGCCCGGGAGGTCTTACTCGCGAGCGCGCCGGGTTTGAGGTGCGTGATGTGCACCCGTCGTATTATGGGAGAATTTGTCCGGTGCAGACGCCTGAAGGAGCGAATATCGGTTTGGTGAGTTACCTTGCCGGTCATGCGCGGGTGAATAAGTTTGGGTTTCTTGAGGCTCCGTATTTTGCGGTTAAAAAAGGAGTGGTGACTTCCGAGATGGTGTGGTTTGATGCACTGCAGGATGAAAAATATAATATTGCGCAGGCGGATGCCGCGCTTGACGCGAAGAATAAGATTGTCGAGCCGCGTATTTCCGCACGCGTGAAGGGGCGCGCCGGTATGTGCGGGCGGGATGAGGTGGATTTTATGGATGTGTCTCCTGATCAATTTTCGAGTATTGCCACCTCGCTCATTCCTTTTTTGGAGCACGATGATGCCAACCGAGCACTCATGGGTTCGAACATGCAGCGGCAGTCCGTTCCTTCGGTACGGCCGGAGGCGCCGCTCGTGGGGACGGGACGCGAGGAGAAGGCTGCACGTGATTCTCAGCAGACGGTGTTGTCTGATGTTGCCGGCGTTGTGACGGAAGCCGATGGCGAGTGCGTTGTGATACGTACGGCCTCGGGTAAACGGGAGTATTCACTTTTGCGGTTTACTCGCTCGAACCAGTCGACCTGTCTTTCGCAGCGGCCGGTGGTTCGTGTGGGGGATGTGGTGAAGAAGGGGACGATTCTTGCTGACGGCCCGGCGACCGATCACGGTGTTCTTGCATTGGGGCAGAACCTTGTTGTCGCGTTTGTGCCGTGGGAGGGGTGTAACTTTGAGGATGCGATTATTCTTTCCGAGCGTGTTGCCCAGCAGGATCGTTTTACGTCTATTCATATTGAGACGTTTGCGTGTGCGGTGCGTGATACGAAGCTGGGGCCGGAGGTGACGACGCCGGATATTCCGAATGTTTCCGAGGAGAAGCTGCGGAACTTGGATGAGGAGGGTATTGTGCGGATCGGTGCCGAGGTGCGGGACAGTGATATTTTGGTCGGGAAGATTTCACCGAAAGGCGAGTCGGAGCTTACCTCGGAAGAGCGTCTCTTGCGTGCGATTTTTGGCGAGAAGGCGCGTGATGTTAAGGATGCTTCGCTTACGGTGCCGCACGGGAAGCAGGGGCGCGTGATTGGTGTGAAGATTTTTTCTCGCGAGCGCGGTGACAAGCTCGAGCCGGGGATTATTCGGAAGATTCAGATTGAGGTGGCGCAGCTTCGAAAGATCCGCGCCGGCGATAAGCTGACGGGACGGCACGGGAACAAGGGAGTTATTTCGCAGATTCGCCCCGTGGAAGATATGCCGTATCTTGAAGATGGGACGGCGGTTGATGTTATTTTGAATCCCCTTGGTGTTGCCTCGCGTATGAATTTGGGACAGATTTTGGAGGTGCATCTTGGCTTTGCCGCTCGTGCGCTTGGCTATCGGGCGCAGGTCCCCAACTTTGCGGGTCCTTCGGAAGATGATATTGCTGCGGAGATGAAGCGCGCCGGTATTCCCGATAACTGTAAGGTTACGCTGTATAATGGGCTTACGGGGGAGGCGTTTCGTGAGCCGATTGCCGTGGGGGTGATGTATGTGATGAAGCTGAACCACTTGGTTGAGGATAAGATTCACATGCGTTCAACGGGGCCATACTCGCTTATTACCCAGCAGCCTTTGGGCGGAAAGGCACAGCTTGGCGGACAGCGTTTCGGGGAGATGGAGGTGTGGGCACTTGAGGGGTACGGTGCCGCGCACATGCTTCAAGAGATGCTGACGATTAAATCTGATGATGTTTTGGGGCGTGCGTCGGCGTTTGAGTCGATTATTCGCGGTCGGGAGATCACGAAACCGAATATTCCTGCCTCGTTTGATGTGCTTGTGTCCGAATTGAAATCTTTGGGGTTGAGCGTGAGCTGTGAGACGGACGGGGGATCGGGAGATAAAAGGTCTCGTGATAAGAATGATGATGAGCGTGAAGAACAGAGCGCTGATGGGTAAAACAGATGAGCTATTAGCGATTAGTTGTCGCTGTCGTCCCTCATAGCTCGTCGTTCATAGCTTATAGCTTTTCAGTATGGAAAAAAAATTAAGAGACATAACAAGTATTTCGATACGACTTGCCTCGCCTGAGGAGATTTTGGAGTGGTCGCACGGTGAGGTGACGAAGCCGGAGACGCTGAATTATCGTACGCAGCGGCCCGAGAAGCACGGATTGTTTTCGGAGCGTATTTTCGGACCGACGAAGGATTACGAATGTTACTGCGGTAAGTATCGTAAGTTTCGGTATAAGGGTATCGTGTGTGAGAAGTGCGGTGTTGAGGTAACCCGTTCTGTTGTGCGGCGCGAGCGTTTGGGGCATGTTGCGCTTGCGGTGCCGGTTTCACATATTTGGTTTTTGCGAACCGTGCCTTCGAAGTTGAGTTTGATTTTGGATATTTCGGTGCCGAAGCTCGAGAAGGTTATTTACTACGCGGCCTTTATCGTGATGGCGGTCAATGAGGAGGCGAAGAAGCGTATCTTGGGAGATATAAAGCGGGAATATAAGTCGCTGAAGGATGTTGAGGGGAAGAAGGCGGCAGAGACGGCGAAGGAGCGGAGTGAGGATCTTGTTGCGGTCTTGCAGCCCGGCCTTATCTTAACCGAGGATGAGTACTATGAACTTTCGCAGCGGTTTGGCGATCTTTTTGAAGCGGATCGGGGAGCCGGTGCGGTGCGGAAGATTTTAGAGCAGGTTGATATTTCGAAGCTGCACCACTTGATTGTGGAGCAGTTAGAGACGGTAAAGGATTTCAGCCGCCGCCGGCGTATGCTGCGCCGCTTGCGTGTTGTGAAGTCCTTCATGCGTTCGGGTATTCGCCCCGAGTGGATGATTATGACGCACGTGCCGATTTTGCCGCCCGACTTGCGCCCTATGGTTGCGCTTGACGGGGGGCGGTATGCGACGGCGGACCTGAACGATTTGTATCGACGTGTTATTAACCGCAACAATCGTCTGAAGAAGTTATTGGATTTGCACGCGCCGGACGTCATTATTACGAACGAGAAACGCATGCTTCAGGAGGCGGTGGACGCGCTTATTGATAACACCTCGCGGACCGGCGGACAGATACTCTCGAGCCGACGGCGTCCTTTGAAGTCGCTTTCGGACATGTTGAAGGGAAAGCAGGGGCGGTTTCGGCAGAATTTGCTCGGGAAGCGTGTTGACTACTCGGGGCGGTCGGTGATTGTGATCGGTCCCGAGCTCGATATTAATCGGTGCGGTTTACCGAAGAAGCTTGCGCTTGAGATTTTTCGTCCGTTTGTGATTCAGAAAATTATTGCCCGAGAGCTTGCACATAATATTAAGCAGGCAAATCGGCTTATTGAGCATGGGCCGCCCGAGGTGTGGGCTATTCTTGAGGAGGTGATGGAGCATCGGCGTGTACTTTTGAACCGCGCGCCCACCTTGCACCGTCTCGGGGTGCAGGCTTTTAAGCCGCTCCTGATTGAGGATTCGGCGATTCGTGTTCCCGCTCTCGTGTGCGATGCGTTTAATGCGGACTTCGACGGCGACCAGATGGCGGTTCACTTGCCTTTGACCCTTGAGGCGCAGTATGAGGCCGGTGAACTTCTTGATGCGTCGCGTGCTATTTTGAAGCCGGCGAATGGTGATCCGATTGCTGACCCGAGTAAGGATATTGTTTTGGGATGTTTTTTTCTCACCGGTATTCAGGAAGGTGCGACGGGTGAGGGGCGTGCGTTTGCGACTCTGACCGAGGCTTTGTTTGCATACGAGCAGGGAATTATTGATATTACGGCGAGCATAACACTTCCCGCTTCGATGCTTATGAGTGAGGGGGAGCTTGCCGCGCGCGAGGATGGCGCGGATACGATGATCGAGACGAGCTATGGGCGGGTTGTGTTCAATCGCATTCTTCCGTCTGACTTTGATTTTGTGAATGAGCATATGGACAAGAAGGCGCTTTCTCGTCTCGTTTTGAAGATTGTTGCGCAGTATGGGATTGCGGGGACGAGCCAGTATCTTGATGCGATCAAGCGTCTTGGTTTTTCGTATTCCACCATGTCTGCGATTACGTGGGGGATGACTGACACGAAGGTTCCGAAGGAGAAGCCGGATATTATTGCGGAGGGAGAGAAGGAAGTTGTGCTTGTTGAGTCGCAGTATCATGATGGGCTTTTGACGAATAATGAGCGGCGCGAGAAGGTGATTGAGATATGGACCGGGATACGCGAGAAGATCGCGGAGTGTATTCCTCATACGCTTACCAAGAAAAATCCAATTTACTCGATTGTTGACTCCGGTGCGCGCGGAAGCTGGTCGCAGCCGATTCAGATGATGGGCATGAAGGGTCTCGTGATCAACCCGCGCGGTGAGATTATTGAGCTTCCGGTGAAGGCATCGTATAAGGAGGGATTGAGTGTGCTCGAGTACTTTATTTCTACCCATGGTGCGCGTAAGGGTTCGACTGATACGGCCTTGAAGACGGCCTCGGCGGGGTATTTGACGCGCCGTTTGGTTGATGTCGCTCAGGATGTAATTATTCGCGGTGAGGATTGTAAGACCAAGAATGGTATTGTGGTAGCTCGCACGGAGGGAGCTGAATATGGATATGAGTTTGGTGGGCGGCTGTATGCGCGCACCGTGCTTAAGGATATTAAGGTTGGCGGCACGACGCTTGTGAAGCATGGTGTGGTGATTACGAAGGAGGCTGCGCAGGCGATACAGGAGTCGGATGTCGCTTCGGTTGCGGTGCGGTCTCCGATTACGTGTATGGAGCGTTTTGGGGTATGCGCGACATGTTACGGGTATGACCTGAGTACGGGAGCGCCGATTCGGATGGGTGAGGCGGTTGGTGTTGTTGCCGCACAGTCTATCGGGGAGCCGGGTACTCAGCTTACGATGCGTACGTTCCACGTTGGGGGTGTTGCCGGTGTTGATATTACGCACGGGCTTCCTCGTATTGAGGAGATTTTCGAAGCGCGTACGCCGAAAGGAAAGGCTCCGCTTGTGAAGGCGGATGGTGTTGTTACCGATGTTGAAGTCGGGACGCTGTCACAGACGATTCGTGTCAAGCCTCATGCGCCCGCTCAATCGAAGAAGAAGGATGATGAGTATTTGGTGTCTGCGAATGTGTCTTTGTATGTCAAGAAGGGGGATGTGGTAGAGAAGGGGCAGACATTGTGCGAGGGGCCGCTTGATGTGCAGGAGGTGTTTGCGCATCGCGGGCGTGATGCGGCTCAGCAGTATATTATCAATGAGATTCAGAAGATTTATGTGCCTGAAGGTGCGTCTATTTCCGATACGCATATCGAGGTTATTGTGCGTCAGATGTTTGCTCGCGTGCTTGTAAAAGATCCGGGTGACACCGAGCTTGTGATTGGTGAGGTGATTGATGTGTCGCGTTTGCGGGAGATTAATGTCGAGATGGAAGCGAAGGGGAAGGAAGGCGTGAAGTTCCAGCAGCTTATTCTGGGGATTACACGAGTGGCGCTTACGACTGAGAGCTTTTTGTCTGCCGCATCGTTTCAGGAGACGAGCCGTGTTCTTGTTAATGCAGCGATTGAAGGGCGGCGTGATACGCTTATGGGGCTGAAGGAGAATGTGATTATCGGGAAGCTGATTCCGGTTGGTACGGGCTCGCGCACGTTTTCTACCGAGGAGTTGAGTGATTTGCGATCGAAACTTTTCCCGCCTGAATCGATGTTTGTGGATGAGGAGGGGAAAGACGGAGCGGCATCGCCGCCCTCGAAAGATCCTTTGTAATTGACCTTATGGGAGGTTTTTGGTAGTTTACAATAAGCTATTAGCTACGAGCTATTAGAGGAACGGCGTACGGCATCGTCGACCTAATAGTTATTAGCTCATAGCTCATCGCTAACCTTATGTCTGACACCGAAACAACAACACGTGACTATGAGATTACGTACTTGCTCGAGGAGGAAGATGCCGCTTCTGTTCGGGATCTTTTGAGTACGCGAGGCGGTGTGATTACCGAGGAACGGCCGCTTACGAAGGTTCAGTTGAGCTACCCTATAGCGGGTCGTGCACAAGCATTTTTGGGAGTTACTGTTTTTCAGGCCGCTCCTGATTCGATTGCTGTGCTTCGCAGTGACCTTCGTCTCGCTGGTCGTGTTTTGCGTTCGCTTATACTTTCATATGTGCCTCATCCGCTTCAAGAGACGTCTTCTTCGCCTTCGTACTCGTCTTCGTTTGGGGTTGGAGGTGCTGATCGTTTGGTATCTTCCGACACTTCTTCACCCGCCCCTAAAAAGCAAGAGACACCGCGCCACGGAGGGGTTGTTACATCGCAAGGCTTGACTAACGAGGCGCTTGAGAAGACGATTGAGGAAATACTGAAGTAAACTCTAAATTCTAAATAAATCGAAAATCCAAATGTTTTAAATGCACATGTTTAGAGTTTAGGATTTAGAGTTTAGAATTTTACCGTATGGATTTAAACAAAGTAATGCTCATCGGGCGGTTGACGGCGGATCCGGAGCTGCGGACGATCCCGAACGGGCAGTCTGTGGCGACATTCGGGCTTGCGACGAATCGGCGGTGGACTGATCGGGATGGGCAGAAACAGCAGAGTGTTGAGTTCCATAATATTGTTGTTTGGGGGCGGCAGGCAGAGACGACAAGTCAATTTTTGAAGAAAGGAGCGATGGCATATATCGAAGGACGTCTGCAGACACGAAGCTGGGACGGGCAGGATGGGCAGAAGCGGCGGACGACGGAGATTGTTGCGGAGCGCGTGCAGTTTGGGCCGCGTGCGATGAACCCGGGAGGCGGCGGTTCTCCGAGTTTTGTACCCCCCTCAGGAAGTTCTGCGAGCACTGTCTCGCCGCCCGGCGGTGCGCCTGGGCCGCAAGTAGCACCTTCTTCATCTTCTTCCTCAAGTGGTCCGGCACGTTCAGGAGGTGCGGATGCGGGAGATGTTTCATCACCCGTGGAAGAAGAGTTACCGCAGATTGATATTGACGAGAATGAGATTAAGCCGGAGAATGTACCATTTTAGTCATGAGCGATTAGCTTCTAGCTTCTAGCTATGAGCTATTAGAGGGACGACGCACGTCGTCGACCCTAATAGCTCACAGCTAACAACTCATAGCTATCCTTTTATATGAGACAATGTATCTTTTGTTCACAAAATACCCAACACGTTGATTTTCGTGACGTGGAGTCGCTGCGTCCGTATGTTTCGCGGGCGGCGAAGATTATTGATCCGAAACACACGGGTGTTTGTGCGCGTCACCAGCGGATGATCGCGACGGCGGTGAAGCGTGCGCGGGTTATGGGACTGTTGCCGTTTGTTGGAAAGTAGAAAGTAATTTTCAATTTACAAATTTTCAATTTTCAATGAATGTTCAATGATTAAATTTTCAATGTAAAAACATGCGCGACGACGTCGTCCGTGTTTGAACATTTACTCATTGGTCATTGAAAATTGGTCATTGAAAATTGTATAGTTTGCTGTGTCTTTTGATCTTAGTATATTCTCCATTCTTCATTCTCTTACGGGGAAGTCGGCACTGCTTGATTTCTTGATTGTTTTTTTTGCCGAGTATCTTCCCTACTTATTTTTGGTCGTGCTGTTGGTTTTTTTGTATAAGATTCCCCGTTTTCGAAAGCGGGTGTATACGTTCATCTTTTTCGCGCTTTCCGGACTTGTGGCAAAGGGCGTGATTGTTGAGGTGGTGCGATTGTTTTGGGATCGCTCGCGTCCGTTTCGAGCGCTCGATATTGTGTCGCTTGTGATACATCATAGTCCCGCCTTTCCTTCAGGGCATGCGTCGTTTCTTTTCGCGCTTGCGTTTGCGATATTGTATTTCAATCGCTCGTGGGGGTATGTGTTTTTGGGTGCGGCGTTTTTGAATGGCATCGCGCGCGTGTCTGCGGGACTTCACTGGCCGAGTGATATCGTTGGTGGAATAGTTACGGGAGCTGTTTCGTTTGGGATAGTTTATGTGTTACTTCATAAATATGATCCTGATAAGAAGAAGGAGGTTGGGTGATTTTGATTAAGATACAAGGGCATACGATACAAGGATATAAACAAGCTCCAAGGTACAAGCACCAAGTTACAAACGTGACGACGTCGTCGCATGTCGTGTTTGTTCCTTGTAATTTGTATCTTGCCTGCCCCGCCTGCGGCGTACGGCCTGGGGTGATTTGTTTGTGTCCTTAATTTTTTCATCGGTATGAAGGATCTTATTCGTGAACGAGTTTTGGAGGCGGTTGTGGATCGTGTATTTCCAGGATGTGTGGTTGGGGTGGTGTATCGTGATGGAAAGCGGGTGGTAGTTCCTGCGGGGAGGTTTGCGTATGAGGAGAACGCGCCGAAGATGGATGCGGATACGATATTTGATGTAGCGTCCGTTACAAAAGCAATCCCGACTGCAAGTTTGGCTTTGAAATGTATCGATGACGGGAGATTGGAGTTGAATCATCTGGTCGTCGATTGCCTGCCGGAACATATTCAACTTGGTGACGAAATTGTTACATTTTTACCACGATCGTGGGGGAAATGTAACAAGGCGATGACGATTCGACACTTGCTTGCACAGACACTTGATTATGGGGATGAGTTTCATTTGTCGGCCTTGAAAGACAATCGTGCGCGGGAAATTTTTAATACATTGCTCTCTCGCGAGCTTGTCCGCGCGCCCGGGTCTACGTTTTGTTATACCAATGCCGCGAGCATTTTGCTCGGGTTGGTTGTCGAGCGTGTGTACGGAGAAACACTTGATGTTGTTGCGGCGCGCGAGTTTTTTGAGCCATTAGAAATGACGCGAACGATGTTTCGCCCACTCGAACGTTTCTCGCGAGATGAGATCGTGCCTACTGAAATCGACGAGTGGCGTTGTGGTGCGGCACAAGGCGTGGTTCATGACGAAAGTTCGTATACGCTCGGGGTGCCGGTGGGGTCGGCGGGATTGTTTTCTACTATTCCGGATCTTCTGACGTTTCTTGAGATGTTGTTACGCGGCGGAGAGTTGGGCGGAAACCAATATCTTTCATCTGATATTGTTCGAGAAATGGGAACAAATCAGCTTGCGGATATTGGTGCGTCGCACGGATTGGGATGGGAGGTGAATCAACCGCAGTGGATGGGAGATCGATGTAGTTCCACGACATTTGGTAAGACGGGATTTACGGGATGTTCGGTGGTATGTGATGTGGAGTGCGGTGTGGGTGTGGTATTGCTGTCTAATTTTACGTTCCCAAAACGGAGGTCTGATCGGGAATTGTTGAATGAGGTGCGACGAGATGTTGTGGATATGGCCTTTCAGGCCACATAAAATGAGCGAAGTCTGACTTCGCTCATTTTATGTGCGACCCACGACTTACGAAGTCGTTGGGTTAGTGTTTCTCGCCGAGTTCTTGGAGTGCGCGTGTTGCGTAGTGTGTGATGTTGGGTTGTATGCCGAACGACGCGTCGCCTAATTCTTTTCTGGTGAACCATTTCCATTCTTCTGTTTTTTCGCTTTCGCTTGGTGTGATAACGTCGGTGGATGATGTCGCAAAATATACAAGGCAGATGTGTTCGTGTGTTTCGTTTATTTTGTGGCAGTTGAGGAATTTTGGAGGGATGAGTTCCTCGTATTCCGGAGTTTTTTTCTCGAATGGGCGGAGATCGTCTGCGAGCGTTATGTTGAGTCCGACTTCTTCTTTCACCTCACGTATCGCAGTTTTGTTGGGATCTTCGTCGAGTTCTATGTGTCCTCCCACGCTGAGCCATATCTTATACTTATCATGCTTTCGGAGGAGTACTGTGTTTTTGTGAATGATAAAAACTTCTACGGTAAAGTCAATTTTTTCGTGGATGTGGCTCATGTTTGGGGGGTTATATTGTATACAACTTCTTTGGTGCGGTGGTGAGGTTTGTGCCGGAGCCGGTTACGATGATGTCTTCGATGCGGATGCCGAAGTTGCCTTTGAGGTAGATGCCCGGTTCGATGGTGATTATTTCGTTGCCGTGGAGGATGTCATATGACGCTGCGCTTATGGTGGGTTTTTCGTGGATGTCTAAGCCGACGCCGTGGCCGGTTGAGTGGACGAAGGCATCTTTGAAGGTCGAGGTTTGGATGATGTGGCGAGCGACTTTGTCAATGTCTCGTGCCGCGCGCGTACTCGTGAAACGGCACGCGCGAAGTGCGACATCTTGTGCTTGGAGGACGGTTTCGTATATAGATTGAAATTTCTTTGAGGGTTTGTTGCCGATCCATATGGTGCGAGTGAGGTCTGCGCAGTATCCTTTGTACCGCACGCCGAAATCGAGGAGGAGCGGACCGTTTTTGGGGAGTTTTTTGTTTGTGGGTGTGTGATGGGGGATTGCGGAGTGTTTTCCCGCGGCGATGATGGGATCGAACGAAGTGCCGTCTGCGTTTTGGATTGCCCAGATGTTTATTTTTTCTGTGATATCTTTTTCTGTGCTGTTTGGTTTGATTTGCTTTGTGATGAGGCGAAAGAGTTTATCAGTGAGTTTTTGTGCGTGCTGTGTTTTCTTGATTTCGTCTTTGGTTTTTATGGCGCGTACGTCTGCGATGATGTTGTCTACGATATGAAACCATATACTTTTGAGCTCTTTCTTGAAATACGCGAGTGTGCGGGATGGTGTGTATCCTTCGATCGCGATGTTCTTCACGCGGTTTTTTGCTATGAGTTTTCGCAGTATTGCTGTTGCCGAATTTTTTTGTGATGTGATATGTACGGTAACGCTCGCGTGTGTCTCCGTGTGAGCGCGTTCGGTATAGCGTGGATCTACGATGAGAGCGTTGTGTGCTTTCGTTTGGAAGAAGATCGCGGTGGTGCCCGTGAAGCCGGTTGCGTAGCGTATGTCACTATTGTCGAGGTTTTCGGGCTTTATGGTGAGATAGGCGTCGTGTTTTTCTCTCCACCTTTTTCTTATTTTATCTAGTTTCATTATTTTGATTATAGTGTTTCGTGGTGCGTGTGTGTAGTATTAAAGTAATATGCACGTGCATATTACTTTAATACATGCTAGCGTGCATTTTTTACTTCCCATTGTTTCGGTTAGAAAAGGACTGTATTATGTGCTGTATGAAAACGAATTTGGAACACTTGCCGGAGGATAAACGGAAGGAGGTTGAGAAGATTGCGGATATTGTTCGTGCAGAGGGAGAAGGGGTTGAGATGATTATTTTGTTTGGGAGTCATGCACGTGGGGATTGGGTCGAAAAGGATACCTACGTTGAAGGATACGCGACCTACGAGTACGTGAGTGATTTTGATGTTTTGCTTGTTGTGGGGAGTGAGAAGTTGGAGCGCAATCACGGTGTGTGGAATCGGATCGAGAAGATGATTGCTGATGATCCGAGCATTACGACTCCGGTGAGTTTCATTGTCGACACGATTTCGTTTGTGAATGAACAGCTTGCCGAGGGGCAGTATTTTTATACCGATATTAAAAAAGAGGGGGTGATGCTGTATGACTCGGGGAAGTTTACGCTTACCGAGCATAAGCAGTTGAGTGCGGATGAGGAGCGTGCGTTGAAGGAGGAGGATTATGCGATGTGGACGCAGAAGGCGACGGATATGCTGCGGCGGTATACGTCATCGTTTGAGCTTGTGCGCGAGGGGGAGCGGTGGAACAAGATTGCGGCGTTCGACTTGCATCAGGCGGCGGAAGCGCTCTACATCGCCTTTTTGCTCGTGTGCACGGGGTATCGACCAAAGACGCACGATTTGGAGAAGTTAGATACGCGCGTTACGAAGGTTGATCAAGAGTTTGCCGGTGTCTTCCCGCGTGAGAAAGAAGAAGACGCGAAGATATTTGATCTCCTGCGCCGCGCCTACGTGGATGCGCGGTACAAGAAGGAGTATTCGATTACGACAGATGAGTTACGGCAACTTGCAGAACGTATCAAAAAGCTCCAGCGACTTGTCACGGTGCGGTGTGTCGATAAGCTGAAGGGGTTGGGAGAGAGAGTGGCGTAACAATCCTAAAACACCTTTAGTCTCCCGAAAGGTGTTTTTGTGCGTTGTCTATTCTTTGTGCTTTTTTGTTTCTTTTTTTTTGGTGTGATTTGGTACAGTGGGGTGGTATGTTGAACTACACTATCACTGGGTATGTCTTAATAGTTTTAGTGCCTCTTTTAGTGCCTCTTTTTCTTGAAGTTTGTTATGACCACAGGAAACCTATTGCGTTGTGGTTGAGGCGTTGGAGACTTAGGTTATTTCCAGTGAACTTCAATCTGGCGCTCTCGATCGAGTTTGACGAGGGCTTGAACTCTGGGCAATATTTTCAGGAGATTAAGAAAAGTTTACAGATTCAGCTTGACAATGCGGGCTTATCAAAGTTTATCATCTTGAAAGATTTTTCTGATATTCATAAATTTGAAAACAAGCAGCAAGCACAAGATTTTCTACTGAAGAAAAATATCAGTCTCATTATTTGGGGTGAGTTTTCGAAGGATGGTCTTAAAAGAGATGGAGAGCTTGTGAGTAATATTAATCTTAATTTTACTTACGGGCATCCCGACACTAAGGACGGGAAAATTGGTCCTGCGATTCTGCTAGACATTTCCTCGAGCATGGCTCTCAAAAATTACTGGGAAATTGTTGATAGTCGCTCCCTCCAGGATGTTGAAATCATATCAAGCAACATTTTTGATATCGCGATGTGCATTGTCGCGCTTACGTTTAAGTTGTATGGCAAGATTGATAGGAGTGTTGATTTGTTCGAGCGCCTTTACAGTAAACTCACCGCTCAGCAGGATGATTTTCGCCAGCAAATCATTCCCCATCTTATGAATTGTTACTTTTTGATGGTCACGGAGATTGGCATTAAAAGGAAAAATTTTCCGCTTGGCAGGAAGTATTGTGAAAGGATGTTACTCCATAAACCAGGCGATTATTTCGCTCTTTCCAATCTTGCAGTTTTTCAGTATAAGACGGGTGACGAAAAAGGTGCTCGAGAGAGTGTTGAGAAACTTTTATCACTGTACCCTGGAAGACCAATTACTGAGGTTGATGCAGCGTTTTTTTGTGTGTTGCGAGAGGAGTACGAAAATGTCTTCGGACATTATTGCGTTAT
>Ga0310122_10001238_pt1 | contig 16368 bp, 15 predicted proteins | sample CB6_Bottom_1051__FD_203503 | JGI IMG/M metagenome (GOLD analysis project Ga0310122, IMG submission 203503) | Marine microbial communities from Western Arctic Ocean, Canada - CB6_Bottom_1051 | ecosystem: Environmental > Aquatic > Marine > Oceanic | place: Canada: Western Arctic Ocean | collected...
AGGCCGCCGACCCACTGGATGTCCGGCTGAAGATAGTCGACGACCCGGTTGCTGGCGGCTTGAAGGCACGGGAGTGAAGTATACCAATGTTCGCCGGTGGCCAGGTTCTGCCAGGGAAGCCGCTTGTGAAGCTCTGTGAAACCCTGGAAATCTTCTGGGATAAGGCAATCCTCCATCCATTTCAAACTGTATGGTCGTAGCCGCTCTCCGAGTCTGACTGCGAACTCCAGATCCAAGGCCATCCAGCAGTCCAGCATCAGTTCCACGCTTGGGCCGACCAACTCTCTGGTCTTGGCTACCAACTGCACATTTCCTTCCAGGCCCGTCAGTCTGTCGCCAGGCCCGTAGGGGCAGGCCAGTTTCGTGGCTTCGAATCCCAACTCCATATGCCATTCCGTGTCGTTGCCGGTGGCATAGCAGAATATTTTGTCCTTGGCAGGACCGCCCAGAAGTTCATAAAGCGGGCTTTGTTCAGAATCTTTCCCTTCAGGTCCCACAGAGCCAGATCGACAGCGCTGATGGCGTAGGAAGCAAGACCAGTAGCGCTATACGGCGAGGCGAGCCTGAACATCATATCCCACAGCTTCTCCGTTGCCATGCACTCCTCACCCGTCAGTTTTGGCGCGAAGTGGTCATTGATTATGGAGACCACCGGGGCATCATATGTTGTCATGCCCAGGCCCCAGGTTCAATCCTCGGCAGTCACGACGCACGCCACCTGGTCCCACTTTGGCATCCAGAGGCTGCGATGGACCTTAACATTAGGATTTCGAGACAAAGGATTCGCGACTTCGGCTTCATCAGCTCAGTCAGGCCGTCGGACCTCGGTTTTATAATTAGGAGACGGCAGTTTGAACTTGACGGCCTTTATGTCCTTGATCTTCATATACGATGCTCCATATCTCGTCAGGCGAAGTTGGTAGTCGGTGATTATAGTTGGCGTGATGTTCGCCGCCAAGACTTGAGAATAAGGACTGAAAATCAGCTCCTACCGCCTGCTCATAGATGATATAATGAGTAGACTGTGGGGACGCGTGGTTTCGACAGGGGACGCTCTTGCAGGATTGCAGGCCGAGGCGCCATCGCACCGCGTTAAAAGGTGGCAAAATTTTAACTGGCAATAACGAGCTAGCACTAGCCGCCTAAGGGTGGCTACGTTCACCGTCAACGTTCCTCGAAGGGGGCGGATGGGCGACACAAATCGAGGTGCGGTCTCCGGGACGCCGATAAACGAGACCAAAGACTATCTGGCTGGCTCCCGGGCAGTCCGCGTCGGTAGGGACGCACGGGAGCGAGAATTAAGTACCGACTAAGCCTGTAGCATATCCTAGTTGAGAACTCTTCTGGACGGGGAGTTCGACCCTCCCCCGTCTCCACCACAAACACGAACCGGTTTCCGTAGCGTCTTCGGTCAATGGAGACGCTTCTCCAAATTGGATGTCCGGGTTCACCAGAACCACCCCGCTGTCAGCCCTCGTTGTCGCGATCTGGAAAAGTGGCCTGAATGCTGGTTTTGGCCTGATTCCCACGATCCTCCGTTCCTTTCTGCATTCCACATACACAGCTTCCAGCATCGTTGTCAGTATTCGACGCCGCTCGCTCAGATCCGCCTTCTCCCACAGGTCTGGAAGGTCCTCGAGAAGCCGCCCGGCCTGCTCAGCCTGACCGACTCTGTCGACGATTTCCTCAAAGAGAGTCGAACGGGTAAAAACATCCGCCACAAGCTCATCCCTCTATTGAGACAGTCGGTCTTCAGTCGGCTTGCTGGATACGATGACACCAATGATGCCGACCGCCTTTCCCAAGACCCTGCCATGAGAGTTGTCGTGGGCTGGAAAGGCTCTGACAGGAAAGCCGCCAGCGCCAGCGAGATGGGCAGGTTCGAGACCGAATTGCTTACTGAGGAGTATAACCTTAAGGGCTTAGAAGGGCTGAATGTCGAGTGGGTGAAACGTGCTGTAGCCAAAACAGCCCGAAAGCGTGTCATCCTGGACATCGATAGCTCCGAGAGTCCAGTGCATGGTAAGCAAGAGGGAGCAGCCTACAACGGCCATTTCGAGTGCGTGTGCTATCATCCCCTGTTCTGTTTCAACCAGTTCGGTGACTGTGAAGGAGCGGTTCTCCGACCAGGCAACGTCCATATCGCCGACGGGTGGGAGGAGTTCATTGAGCCTATTGTCGAGCGTTACCTGAATATGGAGGTGAGGCTCCTGTTTCGAGCAGACGCCGCCTTTGCAAAGCCTGAGCTTTACGAGTACATGGAGGCGAGGCGCATCGGCTACGCTATCAGACTTCCAGCAAACGAAGTGCTTCAGCTGGAAATAGCGCACCTGCTGGTACGGCCTACCGAGTGGACCTCTCCAAATCCCATCGTCTCCTATCACGACTTCACTCACCAGGCCCAAAGCTGGAATGTTCCTCGGAGAGTGGTAGCCAAGGTTGAGTGGCACCAGGGAGAACTGTTTCCCAGAGTCGGCTTCATCGTCACAAACGTCAGTTATCCAGTGTCAGGAATAGTCAACTTCTACAATGGCCGAGGCACAGCGGAGCAGTGGATCAAGGAAGGGAAGTACGCCCTCAATTGGACTCGGCTCTCGTGCCATAAGTTCGTAGCCAACCAGGTGAGACTGTCGCTATTCATTCTGGCCTACAACTTGGGCAACTTCTTCAGAAGACTGGTTCTGCCAGAAGCGATAAAGCGTTGGTCGTTCACAAGCGTCCAGACGAGGCTCATCAAGATGGGCGGAAGGTTGGTGCGCCATGCCAGGAGGCTTTTGTTCCAGCTTGCTGGGGTGATGGTGTCAAGGGATATGTTCGAAAAGATCGGAAGGCTTCATTTCAACTCTGGATAGGAGCATCTGTCGCTCATTGAATCGTGATCATACCCAGGCTGCCCTGGGCAAGGGGCGTCACCTTTTGGGTGAGGTTGGTCTGAATGAGCCGTTTTAGCGCCTTTATGCTTGTTCGGATTGGCTGAATAGCACTATGAGGCTCGATGGAGCACTTAGGATGGCAATTGACAACATCAGGAAGTGATCGTACAGTTGTGCAATCCCAGTATGGTGCGTTCATGAAAGTACTGGATTCCATCTGGGAAATATCGGTTGACAACTTCAGATGGCAGGCATAGGGTGCGACAATCCCAGGGTGGTGCGTTGATCAAAGCGCTGGGTTCCATCTGAGGAATTCCGGCTGAGTCAGAGTTCAGGCAGGCTATGATTGGGCATGTAAACACACTGCCGAAAAATCTCCACATCATCAAGACTGGCACCACTAGGGAGTGGATTCTGGTGTCAGATACGATCTTCTCCTCTTATTCGACATCACCTATTGAGTCTGCGGTCGCTTGCAAACCGTCCTTCATGTTGGCTCCGGTCGAATTCCCAGATTATCTGAACGCAGACTGGCATTCGATGATTCCACATGTAGCGACATATGAGGCGTTCCGAGACGCCGCATTCGACGCAGTTAGAGCGCCACTCCGCAACGAATTGGGTGAATGGGCGGAACGCGAAATGATGAGCGTCGGTGATCCAATATCCAACCTGGTTGACTTGCTCGCTGGCGCAAGCGGCGGAGAGGTCCGACCAGTTGTGACTATCACAGGGGAAGAAATCGCATTCGCGAGTCCAGAACCTCTGAAACCGTCCATCGTCAGGGGGGTTGTCTCAAAGGGCAGACGCACTCTCGCTGGAGTCTACCGTAGTAATGGGAACCCAGCCCGATCGCAAGGACGACTACTTCACCGCTTCCGACGTCGATGTCCGCGTTTCGCGCTGGCAGTCAGTGATGAATTAGGCGCATTCCCATCACTGGATGGTCGACGCCTGAGTTTGTGGCCTTGTGGAAACGCCTTAGGACCTCAGGAGATGCACCGTTCGGCAGGTGAGAGTATCGTCATACATACTATACCAACGAACCCTGGACGATTCTAGCGATGCCGAAGAAACATGTTGACGTTTTACTGTTCGTTGAGCATGTCGCGAGAGAGTTGGATGTGGCGTGCGCTGTAAAATACTTGGCCTGCTCCCGTTACAACCTGAATGTTGAAATCGCCTCGACGGTTTTCGATATCGATCGGACCCTCAAGATGTTCAAACCTGAAGTCGTGGCAGTGCCATACTGTATTGGCATAATCTCATCGCCAATTGATCAGTTGCTTCGGGAATGGCCTGATGCGGTGTACGTAAATCTGGCATATGAGCAACTTTTCCGCGAGCACCAGTTGGCGGCGAAAGCGCCGAAGGACGACCTGGCACGGTCACACTTGCTTTACGTGTCCTGGGGAAAATTCAACTCTGACTTCCTGATAACCAACGGCGTTGATAGTCGGAATATTGCCGATATCGGCAATCCGGTTTACGCGCTCTACCGAGGAGTGAACTCACATTATTTCGAGTCCCGTGCTACACTTGCGAAGAGGTTTGGCCTGGATGACGCAAAACGCTGGGTGTTCATCCCAGAGAACTACGGAGCGGCATTCGGGACTGATCGCACCGTCCGCAGCCCTGCGGCCGGCGGAGGCAAGATTGCCAGTGAAGTTCGGGAATTTGCGTTGCGATCTTTCAACGAGGCAGCTTGTTGGTGGTCAAAACTAGCGGAGAGTCAAGAAATCGAATTAATTGTTAGACCACGCCCAGCCACCGCATTATCCAATTTCACGCAAGCGTTGCGTGAAGTTGCCGGAACCATCCCCGAAAGACTCCGGGTCATTAAGGACGGCACGATTCGGGAATGGATACTCGCCAGCGATGCGGTTTTCTCATCTTATTCGACTTCACTGATCGAAGGCGCCATCGCAGGCAAACCAGTGCACATGCTGGCCCCTGTCGCGTTTCCGATTCACCTGAATACCGAATGGCATTCGATGGTTCCCTCGGTGACAACATTTGAACAATTCGCCGGATCAGCGATCGACTCAAGGGCGCAGTTAGCGGGCGCCGAACTGGGAACGTGGGCTGAAAACGTGATGATGGCTAAAGAGGACGCGATTCTAGGATTGACGAAGTATTTGTCGTCGATCCGGACTGGCGATACACACATTCCGCAGAAAGTTCCTTCAGAAATGATACGTGGATTCGATCACAACAATAATGGCGTTCAGCGACCGTCAGGTGGGTTGGCGGGCCAAGTTCGAGGGATCGCTGCCAGAGTGTATCGAACGGTCAGGGGCAGTGGACCCAGCGACCACGAGTCAGATAAATTCAGTAACGAAGATGTTCACGAGCGCGTCACGCGCTGGTCAGAAGTTTTGGGTTGAGGACTCGAAAATGACGACGTGCCACACGTCACTTGCGGTTTGTGGTGATCTACAGGACCTGGAATGAGGACCTGGGCTTTGCCTCTGCTTCAGTGTGTGCTGTGTCATTCGGCTTTGGATTACGAGCAATTCTCTGGAGATGATGAGGTCCTTCCAGACGGCCTGCTTAGTTGTGCTGGAGACTCCTGTTCAGCCTGGTATCCTGAAGTTGGCGGGGTGCCGCGTATCCTGCCCCATGAGTTGATCGAGGGTACGATAACCGATTTCATTGGCAAGTACTCAAGTCGGCTGGACCGCCGCTCCGACGTTCAGATCGCCAGCCCTGGTGCCGCCGACGAGTTGAAGAATCTCAAGAAGCACACCCAGACAAACTTCGGATTCGAATGGGACGAATACGATCGATTCGGCTGGGATGACGAAGTATTTACGATGGCCAATGAAGAGGCCGTTTTTGGATACAAGTCGATGTTGACTGAACGTGAAGTGGATGGAAAGTTCGTCCTAGACGCTGGATGCGGAAACGGACGATACAGCCAATGGGCCTCTGAGTACGGCGCGCGCGTAATCGGCGTGGACATCAGCGACGCCGTGGATTCCGCAGCCCGAAATACTCATGAAAATCTGAACGTGCAGATTATCCAGTGCGACATATTTGCCCTACCCTTCCACGAGCACACATTCGACACGGTGTTCAGCATCGGGGTCTTGATGCATACTGGAGATGCGAAACGAGCCGCAGGCAGCCTTTCAGGACTTCCCCGTCCAGGCGGGTCCCTAACTGTGCATTTGTATGGCAAAGGCAACCCATTCTACGAGATGATCGACGCCGCGATCAGGAAGCGAACCACCCGAATGTCCGTCGATGGCCTGTCAAGGTTCACTAGGCGGATGTGGAGATTATCCAGATTCCTTCAATCGGTCAGACTTCGCGGCCAGGCGCAAAGATTCATGAAGCTGGACGCTCACCCTCACTGCATATTCGACTGGTACGCAGCTCCTGTCGCTACCCATCACACGTACCCAGAGGTGGAATCGTGGTTCTCCGCCAAAAACTTGGAGGTCCAGGCGACCAACCGGCTGAAGAATGTATCGAAGATCCGCGAGACCTGGAGGTCTTGGCTGGGCGGAGCGCCTACGGTGACCGTAAAATGGAAGAAAATGGAAAATGTGCGGAATAACCGGGCTTTGGGATAGAACGGGGACCGGCGATGCTTCGGCGGTGATCGCCATGCGCGATGCATTGAGCCACCGCGGCCCGGACGACGCTGGCGTAGAAACTTGGCCCGAACACGGCGTTGGGTTGGGACACACCAGGCTAGCGATTCTCGACCTTTCCCCCATGGGGCATCAACCCATGTATAGTCACGATTCGAGCCTGTGCATTACATACAACGGAGAGGTATACAATTTTAAGGAGATTCGGCGAGAGTTGGAGCAATTGGGCTACAAATTCAGGTCCGAATCTGACACCGAGGTTCTGCTGCAAGCCTACCAGGAATGGGGCGAGGCTTCGGCATGCCGTTTCCGAGGGATGTTCGCATACGCTATCTGGGATACCTATCGCCGCCAAATGGTTTTGTTCAGGGATCGAGTGGGGATCAAGCCTCTGTACTATTACTGGGATGGCAGGACGTTCGCTTTCGCCTCTGAGATCAAGGCGATTCTGGCCCTACAAGCGGTGAACCGAGAGCCTGATGTCGGCGCGATTTCAGATTACCTCACCTACCTCTACATTCCTGCTCCGAAATCTGCTTACAAATTCATCAAGAAGTTACTGCCGGGCCACACATTGTCATTGCCACACGATCAGGGTTCTCCTATCCTTCGACGCTACTGGCGACTAGAGCCTTCGGAATCCGGCATCCAGAATCGAACCGATGCCATCCATGCGGTTCGGGACGAACTGAAATCCGCCGTTCAAGCCCATTTGGTCAGCGACGTGCCGGTTGGAGTGCTTCTCAGCGGTGGAATCGATTCCAGCACGGTCACTGCTGTCATGAGCGATCAACTATCGGACCCAGTTCATTCGTTCTCAGTCGGTTTTAACAGCCAACTTCACGATGAAACAGAATATGCCAGAGAGGTCGCCGAGATGTTCGGCACTTCTCATACTGAAAAGATTGTGGATGGCGACATTGCGGAAGACATTCTTGATCAGACGGTCAGGATGTACGATGAACCATATGCAGACTCATCGGCTATCCCGACTCATCAAGTGAGCGCCCTCGTTCGCAGCCAGGGAGTCAAGGTCGTGCTATCTGGCGATGGAGGAGACGAGGTATTTGGAGGCTATGCCCGGTACCGAACATGGCTGAATCGACGATTAATAGATCGGACGCCTCTCAGTCTACGACGGACGATTCTCAGATCGGGAATGGTATCAGATTCGTTGTTGGGACGGTCGATAAGGCAGGCCCGTCTGGACCCACTCCAGCGATACGCCAGTTATGTAGAGCTTTTTACGAGGGACGAAAAGTCCCAGATTATCAGCCCCGATGTATCAGGCCAGGCTGAAGATGACCCTTATTGGTATTTCAGACAACACTGGAGGCCCGACCTAGACTCGGTTACCCGACTTCAGTATCTGGATTTTAACACCTACCTCCCCGATGATATTCTGACCAAAGTTGACCGTGCCAGCATGGCGGTCGCTTTGGAGGTGAGACCACCGCTATTAGATCACATGCTAATCGAAAAAGTTTTCTCGATTCCTTCGCGGCTCCGTTGGTCAGCGACGAACCAAAAAGGGCTGCTCAAGGATGCCGCTCGCCAGTGGCTGCCAGATTCAATCTTGAATCGGCCCAAAAGGGGTTTCAGCTCTCCTATCGCTAACTGGCTCGGACCGAATAAGGACTGGGCCATTGACTACATCGCACATGGCGAGGCACGGAAATCCGGATTGCTAGGCCCCGGCTCAGTGACTATCGACCCAATGGACGGAGCCTGGGGGCCGAAGATTTGGGCGCTTCTTGTATTGGAAACATGGATGCGACGGCAGAGTTCAGTGACACCGGTAGACCCACGAATCTAACGTGCGAATCGGATACGTCTCAGACTCGTTCATCCCTTCGGGCGCGGCCAACTCGATGCACGTTATGAAGATGGGACAAGCATTGGCCCAAGAAGGTCACCAGGTCAGGCTGACAGCGAAAAAGTCATGGGGGGCGATGGCGCCCGACAAAGGCTATCTGATGTCACACTACGGCTTGGAGAGACTGTTCCCCATAAGATTGATTCCCTATCACCGACTGACTAAGGGACTCGACTACGATATTCGATCCGTTCTATGGGCCAAGCGTCCCGGGTGCGACATGATCTACACTCGCAGCATCCGGGCCGCATTATTTGCCACAGCCATCGGACATAACACGATATTTGAAGCCCACAACGTGCCAGCCGGTTCCTTGGGCGCCTGGTATTTTCGTCGAATTTTGAACAACGGCAACTTATCAAAAGTCGTTGCCATCACCCACGCGCTTAAGAAACTTCTCCTGGAGAACTTTTCCGATGTGTTGTACGACGACCGAGTGATCGTCGCGCCGGACGGCGTGGACCTGGAACGGTTTTCAAATCGACCAACTAAAGCGGAAGCACTGCTGGCGCTGAATTTGGACCCGCAGGATTTCGTCGCTGGATACGTCGGTCACCTATACCCTGGACGCGGCGTGGAGCAAATATTGGACATCGCGAAACGATCTCACGACATTGTTTTTCTGTTTGTCGGAGGCACTCCCCAGGATATTGCGAACCGTAAACGGCAGGCTGCAGAAATGGCCTTAGACAACGTGCGCATTGTCGGGTTCGTTGCCAACTCAGAACTGCCGACATTCTATGCTGCCTGCGACGTACTGCTCATGCCATATCAGCGCGAGGTCGCGGTCAGTGGAGGTGGCAACACAGCCAATTACATGAGTCCCATGAAGATGTTTGAGTACATGGCCACCGGGCGTATGATAATAGCCAGTGACCTGCCGGTTCTGCGGGAGATCCTCGACGATACGAACGCTGTCCTATGCGACCCTGACGACATCCCAGCGTGGCGAAATGCTCTTCAGCGGGCGAAAATTGATGCCGAATGGAGTCTGAGTTTAGCCGTGAACGCTAGCGCCAAGGTGGAGAATTTTACGTGGAAGCGCAGGGTCCAAAACATATTTCATGATTTCACACCCGCAAACTGATTTGTGCCGGAGTTAAAGACGGTCAAGATCATGATGAACAAAATCCTTCCCAAGTTTAGTATCGTGACTCCGTCATACCAAGGCGGCCGGATTCTTGAAAGCGCGATGCAATCTGTTATTGACCAGAAATACCCTAATCTGGAGTACATCGTTATCGACGCCGGCAGCACCGATGGGTCATTGGACATTATTCGCAAATACGAACATGATCTGGCGTATTGGACTTAAGCGCCTTTATGCTTGGTTCGGAGTGGCTGAATAGCGCTATGAGGCTAAATGGGAGCGCTTTGGATGGCAATTGACAACATCAGGGAGTGATCGTACAGTTGTGTCATCTCCGTATGGTTCGTTAATGAAAGTACTGGATTCCATCTGGGAAATATCGGGCCAAATCAACCGCAGATATGATCAAGGAAAGTTACTAGAAGCCGTTGGAGGGATGAGGGCGCTGTGCCCCGCACAAAGAAGCACTATCAATAACATTGGACTTTGGACGATATATCAGGACAGTGAATTGATAACAGCGCTGAATTCCAACTGGGAAATTCCGGTTACCTCGAATAACGCTGACATTGGAGGAACCGGAAATTTACAGGCTTAGACAGCTGAACCTGCCCGCAATCTCTACTCAGTGGCAACTGGTCGCCGTCATCATGCTTATAGCCTTGGCTCCCCAGGCTTACAAGCTGATCATGCCGCCTGTGGAGTTGACTAACGGATTCATCTCCGATGACACGTTTTACTACCTCAAAACCGCTCGAAATATCAGCGCCGGGTTGGGATCGACCTTCGATACGATAAATCCCACCAACGGGTACCACCCCCTGTGGATGCTGGTTCTTTCCGTGCTGGCGATGATCCCTCACAGCATACTCGGCTTTTATTATGTCGCTCTCGGCGCGAATCTGTTACTGGTAGCTGCAGTCTCGCTGTTGGTCTTCATAATGTTCAAAGATTACTTGGGGGTATTTCTGACAGGGTTTCTGCTTGTGTTGATGAATGGGGCCTTTGTTAGCGCTCAGGCCTTGTTTTCTGGCAAAGAGACTGCTCTATATATTTTGTTGTTACTCCTGAGCATCCAGGTCTTAAGTAATATCAGTTTTGCCGATAGAAGAAAGCTGTTGGCGCTGAGCGCGTTATTTGGTCTAACGTTTCTCGCGCGCACAGAATTCGCGCTATTTGCTCCAACGTTCGCGCTGTACGTTGGATATAAATTGGCAACAGATAACTCATTAAAGCTCAAAGAGTTTGTGGCTGGATTACCATATCTAACAATTCCATTTTTCGTAATCGTTACGCCATATTTGGCTTGGAATCGTACGCAGTTCGGCAGCTTCCAGCAGCTTAGCGGGCTGATAAAAAGCAGAGGGCCGTCCGACACGCTGGAGTCGGTGAGCAACTTCGTCCACACTCTGAAAGTGTTTGGGCACACTGTCTACGGCGCCATAGAGATGAGGCCCACGTTTGCTGGTGTGTTCATGTTGGCTGTTGTCGTCCTGTTCGGTTACGTGTGGGTCAGAGGTAGAGGACGCTTGGGTTTCTTCGCCGATAGGAGGATCGTCCTGTTGTCGTTATTCGCCCTCACGGTGTTTGCTTACTATTTCGTTGAATTTGGCGCTCTGCGCCTTCGTTCTTGGCATTTGGCCGTTGTGTACATCACCGCCCAGATTTTGTTCGTGCATGCCATCAGATACACGTTTCTCCACTTCTACAGACGAGTTCCCATCGATTGGCCCCCGTCAGTGGACCTCCGCAACCCAAGACAAGCGACACTGCGTCTCGTGGGCAGTTCCCTGAGCGCAGCCCGCAAAGCGCCTTGGATTGCCGTGATATTACTTCTGGTTCTGGCGATGGCAGCCAATCACTGGGTGAAGACGCCTTATTATAGATTTGCTCATCGGAATTCTCATATTCATTATGTCGCTCCGAAGCCGTATCAGCATTTTGTCTCTGAATGGATACGAGACAACGTTCCTGATGAGGCAACGGTCGGGCTGGACGACGCAGGATACGTCGGATACTTCTCAGATAAGAAGATCGTGAACCTCGACGGACTGGCAAATGGACGTGAGTTCTACTGGGAATACCTTGAGAGAGGGCGGGGTGTAGACCAGTACATCATAGACAAAAAGATCGATTACGTGACCGATTACTATTTTGGAGAACCTAGTCTGCCTCAATCTCCGCTGCTTGGTCCCAAGCTTGAGTTAGTCTACAACGTGGGGAGATCGGACATCGTCCGCCAGGGAATTGAAACGTTCGTGGACTGGTACGTCTGGAAGGTCCACCATGATCGGTGATTAACTTTGAGAGGGTTTCAGGTTGGACTTTGGACAAAGTGAACGTCATGGCCTCGATGAGCAATACCAACTACTACAAGATAGGCTTGTGCGTCCTAAAGACGGCCCCTTCGGAGGTCCGATCTACAAGGACGGCAACCAGGATGCCATTGACTCCATCGAGGAGAACGGCTGTGTTGACATCCCCGAAGGCTTAGGCGTCGCGAGCGACTGCGACTTCATCACCGCCAGCCAGATCGGCTCCCAGGTCATCGAGTAACGTTCAGGATTCGGGGCCGAAATTTATCGAAACCTGCGTGAACTCGAGTTGCCTGTACTTCTTGCCGCCTGGAACACGATCGAATGGCCCATATCTGACGCTTCGGCTTTGAAACCTGTCTAGGATATTCAATCTTGAACTGGCGTATCCACATTAATAATAACAGCCGTTACAGCCGAGAAAACATTTGGGAGGAATTCGACTCGGTTTTCTATACCGCGGCTTATCAATTGGTTCACTCTATTTTTGAATGCTGCACTCGTATCTGGGCTAATGACACTTGGATGTCTGTCAGGTTAAATTTGGGCTTAGAATGAGGTATCCAGTCTGATTCTCAAGTCCGCTAAGATTGACTCTCTGAACCCTCACAAAAGTCGTCGGGAATGCACTTAACTAATGATGATGTCATCGTCCCGTTATGGTATGTCTGGGTGCTGCACGATTGAGCGGTGACACGCCGCTCTCCGTCTGCTGCAAAACGCTCAGAACTAATCGTAAAACATACGACTCGAGGCAGTCCCACGCTTGATGGTCGTAGGCGACCTAGAAGCGGTCGATCAGGAGAACGAGTTGCAATTGTGACGTCAGACAGAGTTTGACAACATTAACGGGCGGTCATATAGTCGGTGACGTCGCAGAATGTGGTGGTTACGAGACCACTGGGTTCATCTGGGAAATATCGGATAGAAGGGGATCATATGGTTCACACTATCTCAGGGTGGTGTATTTATGAAATCAATGGAACCTGTCTGGGAAATGTCTCTTAATATGTCCTTGGATCGAACGCCATTTTTAGGAGTTCCAACAGTTGAATGACCCATTGAGCAATTTTGCGACGATAATGGATGTGGATGGCCGATTGCTGGCTAGGCAAGGTTACTACATAGACAACTACCTATTTCTCACTGATATATCTGGACAGCAAATGCTAGATATCGGAGGTGGAAACGGTTTTTTGGGTTTGTACAATCTGATCGTCAGGGGCATATCCTCTATATCGATCGTAGACTCATATGACTCGCATGGAGGCAAAGGAGGGCATGAGTCGGCTTATGACCCCCTGATGGGGATAATTCAACGACACAAAATCAAGAACATTGATGTTATCAAAAGCGACATTCGCGACGTGAAGTTGTCATCTGGAAAATACGATTCCGTGTATGCAAGGAACGCGTTTCACCACATATTCACACACGGTCGTACGAAAGATTCGGATATCGTCGAGTTCATGCAGTCGATTCGCGAGTCGCTGGTTCCTGGCGGATCGCTGATAATTGGAGAGTCGTCTAGAAATCAAGTGTGGAGGTTCATCCCACCAATCCGCAAGCGTATGGCTAACGGTCGCTGGATTCAAAATCTAATCGCGCCTGGGCGTTGGAGACGCTGTGCCACATCAGCCGGATTCAAGACTGTCGATCTACGGTGGTATACGCCGTACCGACTCAGATGGCTGAAACCCATATTATCGAATCAGGTAGCTAACGCGTTCATGACCGGATCCTACGTCCTGGAGTTACGGAAGTAGCTGGTTTGCAATCTGAACGAGTAATGGCTGAAAAGCGCCATTTTCTGGTTAGCGGTCGAATCGCTCGCGGGTTAATAGACATTTGTGACTAAAACGAAACCGGCCCCTGGAAATCACTCCTAGGGGCCGATTCGGCCTTACGCCGTTGGGCATCCTGGTTCATGAAGCCGGACACTACTTCGTGGCTGGATACTTTGGTGCATATGATCTACAACTTCACCACCGCGGTTACCGGGGGTTTGTGAGATATTCCGGGTATATGAACTGGCCAGGATCAATCTGGTAAATTCTAGTCAATCAATCTCTGGCCAATAATCGAATTGGGAGGCGTCAATGTACCTGATCAGGCGGGTGTTCAAGTGCAAACCTCGAACAGCTCGTAAAGCGGCTGAGCTGATTACTAAAATTGGAGAGGCTTATATGAACGCAGGCCAGAGGTCTCAGATACGAGTATATTTCAGCGGTGGAACTGTGCCTGAGCCCGCAGACACGTTGTACATGGACTGGACGAGCGAGGCCATCGAGTCACCCGGCAGGGAGGGAAATGTGACGCCGCGCGAAATAATAATGCCTCTATGGACAGAGGCTCTCGAGTATGTGGAGGAAGACCACATCGAATTCTATGAGATGTTCGAGCCTCGCTGACATACTGGACGAGTCACTGGCAGTTACTGTGGGAGTTTGGCATGCGCCCCATTGGTTCAGATGTAACTGTTGGTATCTCGCTTAACGATCACGCCGCGAGCAGAACGCGGATTCCGTGTTCACGGTATAGTTCGACCCTCCCCCGTCTCCACCACGAACACGGAGCGCCAGCCTCCTGATCATCGGGCAGAGGCTGGCCTGGCTTCTGAGGCTCCATTCCACCATTGCGTTCGTCCTCTTCGTCGTCATGTACCAGCACTATATCCGAGCCCTCACGGGTGGTGGCGATCTCCAGCAGGGGCTTGAACGCTGGCTTAGGCCGGGTCGCGACTATACGCTTCTCATCGACCGTGTCCACGTAGACGGCATCCAGCATGGTCACCAACATCTCTCGCCTCTGCCCCAAGTTCGCCTTGCCCCAAAGCTGCGGCAGGTTCTCAACCATCTTCCCGGCGGCCTTTGCCGAATCGACTCAAGGCACCTCAAACTCGACAGCCTGGCCTCCAGAATTCGTTTCTGACGACAGGCACTCCTCGTAATCGATAGATTGTCCAGATAGACCTGGCCCAGCCTCTTCAAACGACGCTGCACGCTGATCCGTTCGTTCTCCAACCTTTCGATTTCGTCAGTTAACCGCATCTTCGCCAGGACTCGGTCCATCCAGGCGCCTGGCAGGACTATCGCCTCAATCAACTGGTCCATCTGACGTTCTACATTCTATGCCGAGGTGGACGGCGACGCCATGGACTGGGTAGGCCCGGTCTTCACCAGAATGCGCCTTACTGTTGGCCGAGACAACTCCACTCCCTCTCGTTCGGCCAACAGCTCAGTGAGACGGGTATGGTTGATCCCTTTGTACTTCTCCTGTGCCAGGGACGCTACTTTTCGTTGTGTCTCCACAGGCGTGGTATTCGGTGGCTTGCGTCACGGTTTTTGTTGGCAAGGGCTGTTGCTCCCTCCTTGCGATATGCAGTTATCAGTCTCCAACCATGCCGCTCAATGACTCCTATCACCTGGCTGCCTCAGCCATGTACCACTAACCCGATATCACCGCATTCAATACCTGTAACCTACTCAGTTCCTTCGCGCTCAATGTCAATCCTTCCATGACTGATATTTTCCCTGAACAGTTAGTTACTAACTAAATCGTAGAACATCGACAGGGCTATTTCTGGCCATTCCTCCCAGGGTTCCCCTTACGAAGCGCAAATCTGACCATCGGTTCTCCCGCCTGTTGGGTTCGAATGCCTTATGGTTGCCCGGATAACACTCTCACGCCCCTGAATCGACGGGGATCTCACCATTCCTCCAAATTCTATTTACCCGTATCTGGGGACCAGTTGTAAATCTTCGTGAGGGAGCCGCCCATAAGCGCCGAACGCTCTGAATCCGAGAGCCGATCAGTGACCTGGAACGCCTTAACTCCCTGCTCGTAGGTCAACAACGACACTGCGCGGGTCCAGTCGGTGCCCCACATGCATCGTTCGAAGCCGAACGCGTCCAATATCTTGCTCAGGGGCTCCCAGATGTCTAGATAGGGGAACGGCTGATGGGACAGAGTGCAGGCCCCTGATATCTTGATGGCCACGTTGTCGTGTTCAGCAAGCGCGACCACGTTGTCCAAATCAGCGAACGGTTCTGGCGGCGCTGGCGGCTCGAAGGGCTGGACCAGACCCACATGATCAACCACAAACTGGGTGTCTGGATTACGGCGGACGAGTTCACGCAAAAGAGGTAGCTGACCCGAGCACATGACATTTACTGGAATACGAGCCCGGGAGCCAGCGGCGAGGATTCGATTGATTCCTGGGTGGTCAGCCTCGTATGATCCGTAGGTGAGCATAATGCGCGCTCCGACCACACCGGGTGTCACTGACCACTGAGCAACCTCCTCATCGATCGCATCTGAATTCGGATCAAACGGCCTGATAAGGCCGAAACGGCTCGGATGTTTCGCATACGTCTCGAGCGCATAGCTGGCATCGTAACCGTACATACTATATGGCGAAACCAGCAAAGCCCCGTCAACGCCGACTGCATCCATTGCGGCCACCATGTCGTCCCCTGTGACCTTGTCCGGACCTCGCAAGAAACCGCTCCAAGGACGCTCAGGGCTATTTCGCTCGTAGGCATGGACTTGTGAGTCGATTATGAAGGTATGGGTTGTCATCACTATCCTCTCTGCTGGCCGAACATGAGAT
>Ga0310122_10001240_pt1 | contig 16362 bp, 9 predicted proteins | sample CB6_Bottom_1051__FD_203503 | JGI IMG/M metagenome (GOLD analysis project Ga0310122, IMG submission 203503) | Marine microbial communities from Western Arctic Ocean, Canada - CB6_Bottom_1051 | ecosystem: Environmental > Aquatic > Marine > Oceanic | place: Canada: Western Arctic Ocean | collected...
CGTCATTGAGCACCGTGGTGGTGTAGTTGGTTGTGGTGGGCACAGCACCGATGACACTCCAGAGCGGTGCATTGGGCACGACCTCCCATGAGCGATACAGCACCTCCGACTCGGAAGCCGGCACGTGGATGTTGGTGATCACATTGCCGAAGATGTAGTCGTAGCTCGGCTGGAACGTTCGGGACTTGTTGGTCACATAAACCAGCGTGGCCGGCTGGCCAATGGGCGTCCAGGGGAAGTTGGTCAGGTACGGGGTGACGTTGGTGGTCCAGCCCATCGCCCACGCCACGTTGGTCTTGAGGATCAGCAGCGGCGGGATGTTGAGGTTGGTGACCACCGAGCCCCACCACTGGTTGGTCGCCACGAACTGCCGGAACGACGCCGGGGTGTTGGTGCGGGACTCCTTGCAGAACCAGCGCAGGTCGATGCTGAAGATCGCCGGGTTGGTCAGGTTCGGCTCGTTGGTCATCACCTGATAAGTGAACGGCGGCAGGCCCTCCATGTTGAAATTATCCTTCCGATACAGGTAACGGTAGCCACCGATATCGTCGCGCGTGGGGGCCACGAGATATTTGCCCTCGTCGAGCCTCGGCACCCGGTGGTCGGTCGTGCCGGCGAGCGTGATGATCGGCTTGGTGACATCGATCGGGAACGGCTGGGCGTTGGTGGCCCCCAGCACCACCCACGAGAGCAGCGTGCCGTTGACGTACTTGCTCGGGCCGTAGCTGATCGGATCCCAGTTGCGAAGCGTGACCGACCCGAACTCGAGCTGGAACGCGCTGTCCTCCGGGTTGCCCAGCCCCATGAAGCCGAACAACTCGGCCAAGGCGTACGACTTGATGTCGAGAATCCGGTCGTTGTACGCACGGGGATGAAAGCGATCCGGCCGAACCGGGTAATTCCAGAGATTGTTCTCGCTGGCGGAGGCCGGCGGATAGTTGGTGGCGATGGTGGAGGCCGGTGGGATGGCGTTCAGGATGCCCATCGCCTTCTCGATTGCCACGACGCCGTTCGACCCGAAGTAATTCAGGAACGACTCATCGTAGGTGTACGTGATCACCGGCGAGTTCCAGCGGTATTCCTCGCCAAGGTTGTTCACGACCACCCGGTTGGTGCCGTTGGCCAGGGTGAAGGCATGCGCCCCCGCCGCCCCCGCAAGGAGGAGACCCGCTGCCAACACCGTTCTTTTTGAAAAATTCAACATACCGTCAACGAATCTTTTTGATCCGGTAAAAATTCATGTTTGCGACCGATTCCAGCGTGATGCCGGCGCGGCCCTCGAGAGCCAACACCGGCTCGCCGACGTTCGCCCAGTTGCCGCTGCCCAGCGCGGCGGTGTGCTGCAACTGATACAGCACGCCGGGCCGTGCGTTCCACTCGAGCCGCGTGCCCTTCTCCAGCTTGGCCAAGCGGACACTCAACGCGTCCGCCGCATCCGACGGGTCGGTGCCGGCGACAAATTCCTGCTCGTTGCTGGCCCCGTCACCATCGCTGTCCTCGCCGGCGCCTGGCCAAGCGGCGGCGTCTTTGCCGAAGTGCCGGCGCTGCCAGTCGTCCGGCAGGCCGTCGGTATTGTAGTCGCGGCCCCACGTCTTGGTGACGCCGAAGCCCGAGAGCTCAGAGCGCCGTCCGTCCCCGAGCACGTAAGCCACCTGAAAGGCGTACTCGCTGCCGGGACGCAGCCCCCGCCAAACAACATGGTTGTCCGTGAACAACTTCGGCGTGGTCAGGCCATCGAAATAAACCTCGTACTGTTTCACGTTCATGCCGTTCACCGCCGGCCAAGAGACGAGCAGCTCCGTGTCGCTGACCGCGTTCACGAACACCTCGGCAATGGCCGGCAACAACGCGGGCGCCGCGTCGCTGCCGTAACGCTGGCCGACGATGTCGAACCCGCTCTGCCCAAGCCTCGGCGTGGACCATGCCACCAAAAACTCCCCAGCACCCGAGACGCTCAGCGCCGGCTGCACCTGCGAGTGGGCCTGTGCGCTGTTGACGCGCACCTCGTCGTCGAGCAACCGGCCGGTCGTGCTGATGAACCGGCCCATGACGGCCTCGCGGGACTTGTCCTGCCCGAGACTGTTCCACACCAACATCGCCCCTTCCGTGCCACCGCGCAACTGGGGCGCGAACTGGTCGCCGGCCAGGTGCGTGTTGGCCAGCAACGGCTCGGAGAGCGGCCTGAGATTGAGATCGAAACTACGCGCCCCGATGTCCCACCGATGCTGCTTCTGCTTCAGGTTGAGCTGCTCCCACGCGACCACGAGGCTCCCGCCGGACAGGGCCACGCTGGGGTTGGCGCTGATGCCGGGCGCGTTGACAACGACCTCGGCGCCCTGCGCCTGGCCGGTCGCGGAGAAAATGCGGGCCACCACGTCGAGCGACCTGGCGTCCTGCTGCTGGTCGGACACCCACACGGCGGCGAACCCGCCACTGGGCAGCGCCACGAGGCGCGACTTGTGCTGGTTGCCCAGCGAGAATTCATTCAGCCGGAACGGATCGGTCACCGCCGTGCCGTCTGCGCCAATGATCCGGGCCGAGACACCCTTGACGCTGCCGTCGGCGAGGTAGTCGGTCCACGCCAGCACCGAGTTGCCGTTCTTCAACACGGTGAGCGACGGCTCAGTTTGCTCGCCCGACTCCGGGCCGGTAGCCAGCACATCGTCGGCGAGGAACACGCCCTGCGCGTTGGCGACCCGGTAGTGAACGCGGTGAAAACCGCTCGCGCCGCCCTCCCAGGCGAAGACCGCGCCACCGCCGGGCAGCATGCCGACCTGCGGGCTTTCCTGGTTGCCCTCAAGCAAGCTGTTGATCCGCACCGGGGCGCCGACCGGGTTGCCGGCCGCGTCGACCCGCAGAGCGCTGATACCCAGTCCGGACTCGTCGGTGGCGTTGTCCTGCCAAACGAGGTAGCCGCCCCCAGGCCCCATGGCCAGGCGCGCGCCGACCTGGTCGCCGACGAGTTTGCCGGTGAGGTCGAACTCGGTGCCCTTGGCCTCGTAACGCAGGTCAGCCGTGGCGGTGCAGAGCCCCACCGCTGCCAGGCCAAGCGCGCAAGCCAAGCGCTTTGTTTGTGCTGTGTACTTCAAATTCATCATTCAAACAGGACGCCCTGCCGGGCCTCCCGCAAATTGTTCAGCATCGTCCTGAAGCCCCACGTCTCGAAGAGCTTCTCCAGGCGGGCCGTGTCCTGGAATCCCCTGCGGAGATCGTCCAGTCCCGGCGCGCCCGGCAAATCCAGTTTCAGCGCCACGAGCGACTGGTTGCGGCGCACGACCGCCTCGGCGGCGGCGAGCGACTCGCGCTGCTTGTCGCGCCTGACCTCGGCCAAGCGCCCGTAAATCCCGTCCACGGAGCCGAACTCGTTGAGCAGCGCCGCCGCCGTCTTGACGCCCACGCCCGGCACGCCGGGGATGTTGTCCGCCGCGTCGCCGACGAGGCTCAGCCAATCGACGATCTGCGACGGTTGCACGCCGGTCTTGGCCACGACGGCGGCGGCGTCCATCGGCACGCCCGACTTGTCGGCCGGGTTCCACATCTTGACGCGGTCGTTGATCAACTGCAGAAAATCCTTGTCCGAGCTGGCGATGGCCACCTCGAACCCCTCGGCCTCGGCGCGCCTGGCCAACTGGCCGATGCGGTCGTCCGCCTCGACGCCGTCGTCACAAACGCTCGCCCAGCCCTCGGCCTCGAGGTACTCGGCCATTTCGTCGAGTTGCACCTCCATGTCGTCCGGCATCGGGTCGCGCTGGCCCTTGTAGTCGTCGAGCTCCTCGACGCGCTCCGCATCAAGGCCGCCGTCCCACACCACGACGGCATGAGTGGGCAGCACCTGCGCCTCGAGCTTGGCCAGCATGTTGATGAAACCGTAGATGGCGTTGGTCGGCTGGCCGGACGGCGACGTGAGCCCACGGATGCCGTAAAACGCCCGGTAGGCGAACGCATGCCCGTCTATGATCAAAAGTCGCATCTGCTTATCAGTTACCGTCAACGGTTTGTTAATCAATAACTGGCCTGATCCAGCGCCGGCTGCTGTGCCGGGATGTTGCCGGAGTTGTAGGGCCAGTCGTCCTCGGTATGCACCGGGTTGCCCGCCGGGTCGATGATCCGGGGGCTGACAAAAATCATGAGGTTTTTCTTCTCCGTGTGCGAACGCTCGCTGCGGAACAACCGGCCGATGAATGGCAAGTCGCCGAGCATCGGCACCTTGTCCTTCACCTTGACGACGTTCTCGGCGATCAACCCGCCGAGCACCAGCGTCTGGCCGTCCCAGACATGCACCGTGGAGGTGATGTAACGCACGCGGATGCTGGGCAGTGCCAGCGGCTGCTGCAGCGCGCCCGACACGGTGTTGCCGACACCGGCAATCACCTGGTTCTGGAACGGCGCATCCGTGTACCCGAGGAACTCGGTGATCTTCGGGATCACGGTCAGGTGAATGGTGTAACCGTCGGACGCCACATACGGGATCACGTCGAGCGTGGTGCCGAATGGCATCGTGGTGGTCTGGTAATTCTGAGCCGCGGAACCAAAGCCGGCGCCGCCGAGCAAACCGCCCAAGCCGCCACCGCCCTGGCCGCCACCGCCGAAACCGCCACCGCCCATGCCGCCACCCATGCCGCCACCCATGCCGCCACCCATGCCGCCACCCATGCCACCGCCCATGCCGCCGCCCATGCCACCGCCCATGCCGCCGCCGCCCTGACCGAAGCTGCCGCCGCCCTGTGAGCTGACCACGGAGACCTGCGGCACCTCAATTGGTTGGCCACCGCCGCCCTGGCTGCTGGTGGCGATCGATATTAAATCCGTCACGGTAATCTGTGTCTGGCGACCACTCAGCGTGGTGACTTTCGGCGCGGAGAGCAGATCCACCCCGTCGCGCCGCTCGAGGGCGCGGATAATCATGCGAAACTGTGGGTTGGTCAAAATACCGGTGATGGTGCCCAGCGTGGGGATGCTGGGGTTTTTGCCGACAGCCTGCCGGAGGCCGGAGGTCAAGAGCCCGTCCGTCTCGGCCGGGATCATCACTGTCGGGCTGTACCCATAAACCGCATTGCCCTGGCCGCCCAAACCGCCGCCCTGGCCCACCGCGCCCCCGACACCGCCCGCAGCGTTCGGGTCAATGGCACCGCCTTCCTGCTCAACGCCCGGGAAGACGCCGCCCTTGCCGTCGTTAAATGAAGGGGCGGAACCGGCGGAAACGCCGATTTTGCCACCCGGCATTATCCAGTTGCCCAGGATCCAGTCGAACCCGATCGCCTTCGAGTCGTTCTGCGAGAACTCGGTGAACTTGGCCTCGATCTGAACCTGTGGCGTGGTGGCGTTGAGAATCTTGATGGCCTCCTCGATGATGTCGAGATCCTGCCGAGTCGCCCTAACGAACAACAGGCCCAAGCGGTCATTGAAAAAGAGCGCCTTCTGGGCTGTGCCACCGCCGAGGCCGCCCGGATCACCACCAAAACCACCGCCGGCCTGCCCTCCCTGCCCACCCTGGGGCACGTTGGCTTGGCCAAGATCCACGCCGCAAGCGGTGAAAAATTCACGAACCAAAACCTGAATCTCAAGCGCGGAAGTGGCGCGGGTCACCCCGGCCAGGCCACCCTCGGCAAATGCAGCAGAGGCACTGCCGCCGATGCCGCCGCCACCACCAAAACCGCCGCCGCCACCCATGCCGCCGCCGCCCATGCCGCCGCCGCCCATGCCGCCGCCGCCGCCCATGCCGCCGCCGCCTTGGCCGGAATCGGCGCTGACGTAGGAAACGCCGACCGACTGCAGGCCCTGGATGAACGTGTCGGGATCAACCCGGTAAGTGCGGGTCTCGAGACGCGGCCCCTCGGCGGGCGCGTGGGAGAAAATGATACCCCAGTCCTCGACCGAGTATTTGATCGGGATGTTGGAGAGTTTAATGATGATTTCCAGCAATTGGCCTAAAGTGATGTTTCGTAGCGGCGGATCAATCGTAATGTTGACCTCCATAGCAATGTTCACATCGGTCGCCTCCTGCGCCTGAGGAAAACCTCCGCCGAAGGGGTCGTTCGGGTCACCGCCGAAACCGCCCAGTGACGGGTCAAGGCCAATGCCCGATTGCTGAATCTGGCCGGTGTTCTGGTCGATGATGATATTGATGCCCTCCGGGTCAATCCCCAAAATCGTTCCGGAGAGCTCGGTGATGATCTCCCTTAGCGAAATGTTGTCCGCCGTGCCGGTGACGGGGAAGTTATCCAGCCGGATGTTTTGGAGCAGGCGATGGATGCGCATGCGGCCAGGGCCGGTGTAAATCCTGGTGGGAAAACTGTTGGTCGGCGAAATGTTGGCCAGGGGGTTCGGCACTGTGAGACCCTCGTGGGCGGTGGGAGCCACCCAATCCTTGGTGACATTCTTGATGGCCTCGCGGGAGGTCATGTCGCGTTTCTTCACCTGAATGGTGTTCTTGGCTTCCTGCACGAGAACCATGTAGTAACTGGCGCCCCGGTTGGCCGGGTCGATCTTGAGCGCCTGCCTCAGCTTGGCCTCGGCCTGATCGTAGCGGGCCATTTCATATAACAGCTTGCCATCCTGCACGAGGGTAGCCGCCTGGATTTTCTCCTCAACGACGTCCTTGACCTCCCCGATGGTTTCCTCGCTTGGCATCCGGCCGCGGAGCTTCTCAAGCTGCGCGTCGATCGACTGCAACTGCCCGCGTGCCTGCAGGTTGCCGGGAGAGAGCACCAGCACGCGCTGCACCTGCTTGCGCGCCTCGGTGAGGTTGCCGCTGGTGGCGTGTTTCTCCCCCAAGGCCAGGCGGACGCGGGTCAGGCCCTCGACGGTGGCCGCGCTCTCCGCGTCGATACCCTTGGCTCCGGCGCCGATCGACTCGACCCCTTTCTGCGCTTGCTCATAAAGGATGGCGGCCGCAAGGAGGTTGCCGGTGTTCTCGACGGTCCTGGCCTCATCCAGTTTGTTGCGAAGTTCAATGATGGCTGCCTGCCGTCGCACCACTTCCCGGGCTGCATTCAGGGCCGGTGTCTGTGCCTGCGCGGATGGCAGGACGATGACACCCAAAAGCAGTGCGATGCCGGCTGTCTTGATAGGTTTGATCATGATTGCTTGAGTCAGTCTGTTAAATTGATTGGGGTTCGGGGTTAAAAAAATATTACGCTCAGTTCATTGTAAAGGGACTGGGCTTTAGCACCGGACATGCCATCGGCGAAGCGGCGCTGGCTGGGGGTGTTTGGCTTGGTTCAGCGCTAGGCCAAGCGTGGGCCCGGCGTGAGAGGGACTCGCTGCGCGTGGGTGCCACGCAGTGCCGCCTGGCCAAGCGGGCCTTTTTTGGGGCCAAGCGCCCCGGACCCACCCAACGGCCGGGGTTCCAATCATAAGCAGCAAAACCCCCTCGAGATACGAGGGGTGCGCCACGGTTGCACGAAACCGAATGGTAATCCATTGATTGTTGGTTCTAACGCAGGCGGATTGTGGTCCGCTTGGACGTTGAAGCGGTGGAAAGTACAACTTCGCGCTTCCCGATGGCAACGATATTATGGCCATCATCCGCAAAAAAAAGTTTATCCCTGACCCGCTTGTTGGCGTAGGTCTTGTTATCGGGCGGGTATTTCAGGGTGGCTGTGTAGCCGTCGATACGTTGGAAGAGCTTGCCTTTCTCGACGGTGATGTTGCCCGCGTTGTTGGCCAACTGCAATTCAAACGCAGTGGGATCGGCGGGGGCGCCCACGATCTTTATCAGGGTAAAGATGTCACGGGTATCCTTGTCGTTCAGCTGGGCCGTGGTGGTCATGCGGAGCCGTTTCTTCTTGGTTTCGGCCGCCTCGCGCGTGACGGCAAAGCGGTACCGGGTGTTTGGGGCGGTGCCGGTGGTGCCACGGTACTCGATCTTCAGGTAAAGCGGCAGGGTTTCACTGAGCACGATGGCCCCGGCGCCGATCTCGTTTCCGAGCTCGACCTTAAGCGTGGTTCCCTGACGGGTCACCCGCCACTGGACGGGGTTGAACAGGTTGTGCGGGTTGCTCAGGTTCAGCGTCTCGGCTTTCTCCAGCCGGGCCAGCGTGGCCTGATAGTTAATCATGACCATCTGAGGCATTGGCTTTTTATCCTTGTCGTCAGGCTGCTCGCGGGCCTGTACTTGCTCGGCGATGGCTTCCTCAGAATTATCGGTCAGGACACCGTAGGCCACGTACACCAAGGCCAACATGGCCAAGCCAAGGATCGCCTTCTCGTAATGCTGTTTTAGTTGCTCCATCAGCGCTTAAATTGGTTTGTTCTCCCCTTGGCCAAGTTCCCCGTGAATCGCTCCCTATTCATCATCCGAGCTTTCATCCTCCTCAACGTCCTCCTCCTCGGTGGAAAACTCGTCGTTGTCCTCCCCTTCCTCATCCTCCACCTTTGCCTCCTCGATAATTTTTGCCAAGGCCGATATAGCGTCGCTCTCGTCCTTCTCCTTGGCGACAACTTTCAGGGAGTTGATGCGCAGGGTGATCTTTAGCGGGCTCTCGTCCAGCAGCAGCGAAGCGGGGCGTCGGCGTTTGTTTTCTCCCCCGACCCCGCCAAAGCCCTGCCCGCCAAAGCCCTGCCCGCCAAGCATGGCCTGATAGCGTGGATCCATCATGCCTCCACGCCCCCCCATGCCGTACATTTCCCTACCACCACGGCCACCGGGACCAAAGGCGCCCAGAGTCATCTCGCTCTGTTCCTCCTCGAACACGTCCACGACATCGGTCGCCGCGATGACGGCGATGTTTTTCACCACAAAAAAGACCTGCGACTTGTACAGTTCCTCGAGCACCTTGGACAACTCGGCGCTGAACCCGCGAAAAGTCACCTCGTACGGCATCACCCGCGCACCGGCAACAAGGCCAAGCCGCGCGGTGCCGTCCGGGTTGCTGCCGGTGGCGAATTTCATCACGTCATTGAGAGAGAACTCATTCTCCTGCAGGTACTCCAGCGCATCCTCCATATCCATCCCCATGTCATCCGTTTTGCGCACGACTTTGAGGCGCTTGAGGTTGTAAATCTCATGGATGTTTGCCGTGAAGAGCGCATCGCAAAGCACTTCAATTTCGGCCAGTTGAAACGACATGACCTCGCGCTCGAGCGGCTCGAATTCATACTTGTTCCATACCTTGGAAAAGCTGAAGCGGAAATCCTTGCTTTCATCCTCGATCTGGGGAAGCCGGATGCGCTGCGCCTTGCACCGGCTTTGAAGACCGAAGACGGTACTCTGCATGAAGTCCCGGAACGTGTCGTTATCCAGCCCGTAGCGGGCTTCGGAGACGTCCTCGCTGACGCCACCGCTGCCCATCATGCCCATGCCGGGCATGCCCATCATCCCCATTTGGTTGGGCATCCCCACCTGACCCGGGGGAGCATTAAAGCCGGGAGCGCCGCCCTGTACCGGATCAAAGCCGTTCGGATCAGCGCCACCGCCGCCGCCGAGATCGTCGCCGATGATGATTGCGATGTCGCCCTTCGTGTAGCCGGAGCCTCCGGCGTCCACGGTGATTTTTTCAACGTAATACTGCTCCGGTGTATCCCCCCCCATGGAGCGGGTGCTCGCCACGAGCTTGGCGCCCTTGCCCTTGAGGCTCTTGACAAACACAGGCGGGGCGGTGGCGGAGTACTTGGTGCCGCGCTGCATCAACGTGACTTTCTTGATAGCCCCGGTCTTTTCGTCCAACTCAAGGCCGTCCGGAATGACCAGCGGCGCGAACTTGGTGCGCACCCGATTCAGATGTGAGACAAAGTTGGTCCTAGCCCTTTTCACCAAGGCCAGGTTTCCGTGAGACTTGTCCGTGGTGATGGAGGGAGAGTTGGTCAAGCCAAGGCTCTCGGGGAGCGAATAGTTTTTCTTTTCGTTGTAGGTTCTGGTTTGGCTTTCCAGTTTTTCGGAGCTGGCAGCCCGTGTCGTCCCGGTGGCGTCGAGTTGGAGCCAGCCGTAGCCCAGCAGGCCGAGAGTTGCCACAACGACAATAATCAGGTCAATGTTCCCCTTGACCGTGTCGGGGTTAATGTTGATTTTGCCAGCCATGGTTTACAGTTTTATGGGTTCACGCAGCACCAGGTTCAGGCCGAACATGTAGGTCTTGAGCCGGGGCTTGCCCTCGTCGCCCTTGTCGTCCTTGACGTCTGCCAGTTCCAGTTCCTCTGATTCCTTCAATTCCCTGCGCTTGGTTTCGTTGTAATCAAACAACCCCGTGTCCTTGAGTTGCTGAACCAAAATCGTTTCGAGCCGGTTGTTCGCTGTAACGTTCACATCGCGCATATCAATCGCCTTGCAGACGACCTCAAGCGGACGATCCTTGGAGCCGACCACCTTTACGTCGTTTGTGCCGCCCATGCCCATCATGCCCATGCCCATCATGCCCATGCCACCCATCATGCCGTAGGGGTTCATTCCCCCCGCGGGATTCCCGGGCTCACCCCCTACGCCGCCTCCCGGCATCATGCCCATGCCACCCATGCCGTAGGGGTTCATCCCGGGCATCATCCCGGGCATCATCCCCGGCATCATGCCCATGCCATACATGCCGCCCATGCCATACATGCCGCCCATGCCATACATGCCGCCCATGCCCATCATTCCTCCGCCGAAAGCATCCTCGTAATCCATGTCATCGGCGTCCACTTTGTTAAACGCCGCCACCCAGACGCCAGCCTTCCGCCCGGTGAATTCGAGCATTTCCTTCTCGGTGTTGATCATCGATTCGCGTACCGCCTGCAGCACGTCCGCCCACAGGAACCGCTCCCCGATCCACTTGTCGAACTGGTCCGCCTCCTTCTTTAAATTCTCAAGTTCCCCCACCTCGGTCTGAATTTCGCTGTGGGGATCACTGTAAACCTCGATCAACCCGTTCAGGTCAGTGATTTCCTGCTGCTGGGCACTATTCACAGTGATGTTGAAATAAACAGCGGCCCAAACCGCCGCCGTCAGGCAGGCCGCCGCGCCATAAAAGTAGGGCTTCTTCCGATTCACATCCTGCTGAATCCGGGCCGTGCCCGGCATCAGGTTCATCTCCAGCGGGCAGTTGGCCACCTCGCGAATGGCCAGGCCGACGATCCGGCCGAACGTGTGGCCGACCTTCTCCAACTCGACGACGTCCACCGTGTCCTGGTCAATGTCCACCCCGATAAACGGGTTGAAGTACTCGATCGGCATCTGGAGCTTCTCCGCGAGGAACTCCGGCAGATACGGCATGATCGCCGCGCCACCGTGCAGGAACACCCGCACCGGGTTGCTGCCGCCCTGCTGCTTCTGCCAATACTGCAGCGTCTGGTTCAGTTGCACGTGCAGACGGGTCATCACCTGCCGGGCAATCTTGGAGAGCGCCGCCTCGTGCGGATCCTCCGGCTCGTCATACGCGCCGCCCAGGCCGACCAGCCCCTTTTGCAGCTTGATCTCCTCCGCCTGCGAAAAGCGCATCTTCGTTTCCGTCGCGAACTCCTGCGTGATCGAGTTGGCGCCGATGTTAATGGTGCGGATGAAAAATTTCTCGCCGTCGAAGAACAGGACGTGCGTCGTCTTGGCGCCAATGTCCAGCACCATCGAGCATCCCTCAATGTCGCCGTAGTTGTAGCGGAAGGCGTTGACCATTGCCGCCTGCGCCGTGTCCACCAACTCCACGTTCACGCCATGCGCCTTGGCCAGCTTGATCATCCCGTCCGCAACCTCGCTCTTGAGCGCGGACAACAGCACCTCGACCTCGCCCGACTTGGTCATGCCCATCGTGTAGTGATCCCAGGCGGCCTCCTCCAGCGGGAACGGGATGTTCTGCTGCGCCTCGAACTTGATGAGCTGCGCGACCTTGGTCTTGTCGATCGCAGGCAGGCGGATCTGCTTGGACAGGACCTGAAAACCGGGAGCCGCCACCAAGCCGCGCTTGGCTGAGAATCCGGCCTCCTCGAACATTTCGTTGGCCGCCTTCTCCAGCGCCTTGGGACGCGCCCTCTCGCTGGAACCCTCCAGCCCCAAAGGCTTGACCCCAAAACGAAGCAGGCGAATGCCGCCCTCCGCCGTGGGCTCGAACTCAGCGGCACGCAGGGTGCCGGCGCCCATGTCAATTGTCAGGAAGGATTTAGAACTCATTTTATTTCAATAGATTGGACGTCAAATCACGCCCATCCGTTCAACAACTCGCGGCCCCGCCAACAGTTTCACTTCCAGAAAAGTGGCCGGGGTTGCTAAAGGAATTGCGCCTCAGCGTCAAACAGAAAAACCCGAACACAGAAAAACGTATCAAAATCCCGGCCAGAAACAAGGGCGGAGACAGCCCCCCGCACACCCGCTTGCAAGCGCGGCCGCCCACTCACGCAACAAACCGGGCTTCGATCAGAAACCGAACAGTGAATCCGCGTTCCTCATCCGTCTCGAGATCGGCAAACTCCTTGTCGAGCGAGGTGTTTCGTGCCCGGGCCAGTTCCGCCTCTGCCACCATCCGATCCGCCCGGTGCAGCATCTGCTCGAACCGAAGGAAGACGTTGGTGTCATCCGCCTCCCACACTTGATCGCGTGCCCGCTTGCTCTTTTTGGCCTGCATCGCCTTCTCTACCAATATTTTGTGCCGATCCCGGATGGCCTCCAGTTTCCCCTGCGGCATGTCGGCGTTGGTGGCGCCGATGATGCGGGTATCGAGCTCCACGTTTGTGGTGCCGCCCACGCGCTCGAACGCGCCGTACTCCACCACGCGCAGGATTTGGCGTTGATTCGCGGTTTTTTTCGTTTGGCCAAGCGCCTGGCCAATTCTCGAAACTCAACCCAGCAGCTCGGCGGCCTTGGCGACGATATCAGGTTGGCGCATGAGGGCGGTGCCGACGAGGATGGCCTTGGCGCCGCACGCCTCCAGTCGCTCGACGTCGGCCCGGGTGTGGATGCCGCTCTCGGCGACGAGCACTTTCTCGGAGCCACCGCTCCCGGCGATGCGCTTGGCCAAGCGCTCGGTGGTGCCGAGATCGACGGTGAAGTTGGCCAAGTCGCGGTTGTTGACGCCGACCAGCCGGGCGTCGATGGCCAGCGCACGGTCGAGTTCGGCCTCGTTGTGCACCTCCACCAGCGCGGCCAGCCCCGCCCCGGTGGCCAAGCGATGCAAATGGCCGAGTTGCTCATCGTCGAGACAGGCGACAATTAACAGGATGGCGTCCGCCCCGTGCTGGATCGCTTCGGGCAACTGCCGTTCGTCGATCATAAAATCCTTCCGAAGCAGCGGCAGTGAAACGGCTTCGCGAATAGCACTAAGGTAGTCGAGTGAGCCCTGAAAAAACTCCTGGTCTGTGAGTACCGACAGGCAACTCGCCCCGGCAGTCTCATAGGTTTTCGCTATAGCAACCGGGTCGAAGTCCTCGCGGATGACGCCCTCGGAGGGCGAAGCTTTTTTCACCTCGGCAATGAGGCCGATGTTGCCCTTGCGTGGCTTGAGAAGGCATTCAATAAAATTGCGCCGAGGACCCTGTCGGGACACCTCGGCGCGTAAAGAATCCACAGTCACTGGAACATCGGGCAGATGCTCCAGCTCAGTGCGTTTGTGAGCGACGATTTTGTCGAGAATGTTCACCCACGAAATTCCCGCACCGCCAAGCGATTACTTGAGCGGCTTGACGCGGATGTTGCGGTAGTGGATGACGCTCTTGGGATCGTGCGCCTGCAGGGCAAAGGTGCCGCTGCCGAGCTTGCGGCCGGGCATCGACTTGAGGTGCGGGGCGTTCGGCACCTCGGTCCAGCTTGAGGTGACCTTGCCGTTGATCTTGATGGTGACCCTCTTGTCCTTCACGCGGATCTCGTAGTCGAACCATTCGCCATCCTGGGCCGGGGCCGGGTTGACATCCTTCACCGCGTAGAGGCCACCGGTCTTTTTCGGGTCGCCGTGGGTGTTGTTCACCTGCGCCTCGAAGCCAGCATCCGGCCAGCCGGAGTCCTGGTACTTCGTGTGAAAATAAATGCCGGAGTTGGCCTTCGGGAAAGTTTTCACCTGTGCTCGCAGCACGAAGTTTTTGAAGTTATGCTTCTCGACATCACCGGCGTAGAACAGATGGGCGCGCGGCCCATCGATGACGATGTTGCCGTCCTTGACAATGAACGACTTGGGGTTTTCGCTGTTGACTCTCCAGCCGTTGAGCGACTTGCCGTCGAACAGGCTGACAAAACCTTTTTCGCCCTTCTTTTTGCCCTTGACCTCGTCCGCGCCAATCACCGCCAACGGAGCCACCAACATTGCTATCAATAGGAACCTGCTCATGGGACGGCCAGCTTAAAGCAAAGCGCCCGCCTGTAAACAATTAAAACAGGCGAAAGGGTTCCGTGCTTGGCCAAGCGAGCTGTGGGGCGGTAGCATCGGGGCGGATGAAACGGCTCACCACCCAACTGCCGGCCAAGCGATGCTTTTGCGCGACGGGGCTTCTGCTTGGCCTGTGTGCGTTGGCTTGGCCGGCGTTTGCTGAGCCTCGCATCAATGAGTTTTTGGCAGTGAATAATCGCGGCCTGACCGACGGCGACGGCGAAGCGCTGGACTGGATCGAGATTTACAATCCCGGCGCGAAGGCGGTTCCGCTGGGCGGCTGGTCGCTGAGCGATGACGCGGCGTCGCCGGACAAGTGGCTGTTCCCGGACATCGCGCTTGGCCCGAGAAAGTATCTCGTCGTGTTCGCCTCGGGGAAGGATCGCGCCGACGCGACGGAACCGCACACGAATTTCAAGCTGAACGGCGGCGGCGAGTATCTGGGGTTGTTCAAGCCGGATGCGGCCAAGGCGGTCAGCGAGTTTTCACCGGCTTACCCAAGGCAGCGACAGGATATTTCGTTCGGCCACGGCGCTGGCGGGACGCTGCAGTTTTTCGACAAGCCGACGCCGGGCCGGGCCAACGGCAGCGGCTTCGGCGGGTTTGTGGCGGACACCAAGTTCGAACCAAATCGCGGATTTTTCGACGCGCCGTTTCGGGTGACCATCACCGCCGCCACACCGGGCGCGACGATTCGCTACACGCTCGACGGCAGCAAGCCGACAGCGACCAGGGGCAAGGTTTACGCAGGGCCAATCGCCATCGACACGACCGCCACGCTGCGGGCGGCAGCGTTCAAGTCCGGCCTGCGCGCCAGCAACGTGGACACTCACACCTACCTGTTCGCGGAGGACATCATCCGGCAACCGGCCAAGCCGGCCGGCTTTCCCACCACATGGAACGGCCACCCCGCCGACTACGAAATGGATCCGGCGGTGGTGAACGATCGCAAGTACAAGGGCCGCGTGGCCAAGGCGCTCAAGTCGATCCCCTCGCTGTCGCTCGTGCTGAACCAGGACGACTTTTTCAAGAACGGCCAGGGCATTTATCCGAAGGGCGAGGGCGTCGAGAAGGCCACTTCGGTTGAATTGATTTACCCTGATACAACGGACAGTGTCCAGGCTGATGGATCTGTGCAAATCGTCGGGGGCAGCAGCACCGGACGCTGGAAGGTGGACAAGCTCTCCATGCGACTGAAGTTCACCTCGCGATTCGGGGACTCCAGTTTCCGACACCCGCTTTTCGGGAAGGATGCTGAGGCCCGGTTTGACACCCTGGTGGTGGACGCCCGGCTGAATCAAGTTTGGTCCTACGGCGGTGGTTCCGGTCCCAGCGACCAGAGGCGCCGCGGACAGAACACCCGCGACCAGTTCGTGGCCGACCTCCAAAACCAAATGGGTGGCTTTGCCCCACATGGCATCCATGTGCACGTCTATGTCAACGGCCTTTACTGGGGCCTCCATACCCTGCACGAGCGGCCCGACGAGCACTTCGCCGCCCACTACCTGGGCGGGAGCAAGGAGGATTACGACGTGATGAAGCACCGCAAATCCACCGTGGTTAGCGGGAACAGCCGCAGCTACAACGCCCTCATTGCAGCCACCTCCAAAAACCTGTCCGGCGCCTCAGCCCATGCCGCAGTTCAGCAGCAGCTTGATGTCACCAACTTTATCGACTACATGCTGATTAACTTCTACGTCGGTAACACCGACTGGTCGCACCAGAACTGGTATGCCTCCTTCAACCGCAACAGCCCCGAGGGCCGCTGGCGGTTCCACAGTTGGGACGCTGAGCATGTGCTCAAGGGAATCAACGATAATTCTGTCGGGAAAAACAATGCGGCCAGCCCGACAGGCTTCCACCAGCGTCTGAAACGCAACGAGGAATACCAGGTGTTGTTTGGAGACAGGATTCATCGACACTTTTTCAACGACGGCGTGTTGACTCCAGAACACGCGGCCGCAAACTACCAGGCCCGACTCGACAGCATTGATGAGGCGATCGTTGCCGAGTCTGCGCGCTGGGGCGACAACCAGCGTGCCACACCCTTCACCCGCGACAAGGAATGGGTTACCGAAAAGAACCGACTGCTGAAACAGTATTTCCC